>SMUX01140007.1_pt1 | contig 13204 bp, 11 predicted proteins | sample 2456431 | NCBI WGS metagenome assembly SMUX01 (sample SAMN11095930, study PRJNA526329) | marine sediment metagenome | biome: Marine sediment; feature: Surficial sediment; material: Deep marine sediment; isolation source: Hadal surficial sediment | place: Pacific Ocean | collected 2014-11 | depth... | reverse complement strand
AATTATTTTAAATGGTATGATGACAATCGTACCAAATGGATTTCAGCAAACTTAAATACTACCTATGGATTTGCAGATGACCGACTCCGTTTCACGGGAGGAATTACCAAGAATTTCAATCGCATCAACAGGCTTCGCCTGTCCTTGTCCGGAGGAAGTAGTGTAAGACAATTCAATGCTAATGAGCCCATTTCACCTTTGATCAACAGTATCTCTACCCTTTTCTTTGAGAGGAACTATATGAAGGTCTACGAGCTCAATTATATTCGTGGGAGCTGGAGTCAGGAGTTATTTAACGGACTTCGAATTTTCACCCACATCAGCTATGAAAACCGACATCCCCTTTTCAATACCACCGCTCAGGTTATCATTCCCAATGACGGCGTGGAATATACTTCAAACAACCCCCTGGACCCAACCGACTTTACCACGGGGGCAATTGTAAAACACAATATTGTTAAGACACATGTTTCGACAGAGATCACTTTTGGGCAAAAATATATGACCTATCCCGATGGGAAATACAATTTGGGGAGCGGTAAATACCCTCGTCTCTCTCTGGGCTTTGAAAACGGTATGGGATCCAGTAACAGCAAATACAATTACACTCAAATTAAAGCACGTCTCCGCCAAGACATCAATCTGGGTACTGCGGGCGATCTCGCCTACAATCTAAGGGGAGGGACCTTTTTTGATGCCGATGGTATTTCTTTTGTGGATTATCGGCATTTCAATGGGAACCAGACACGGATTGGAACTTCGTTTCGATATACCGATGTTTTTAATCTGTTACCTTATTACCGATTAAGCACTAACAAAAGCTATTTTGAAGGTCATTTGGAGCACAATTTCAAGGGATGGATCCTCGGGAAGATTCCAGGGCTAAACCAATTAAATTTCAATCTGGTTGCAGGAGCTCATTTCTTAAGTACAGTAGGTAATGATCCCTATACCGAGATCTCCATAGGCCTGGACAATTTAGGCTGGGGAAAATTTCGATTTCTACGGTTGGATTATGTACACTCCTATTTTGATGGAGAAAGCAAGGGCGCCTTTGTTTTTGGGTTGATATTTTTAAATTTGATCGATTAAGTCACTGCCGTTCCGGGTTTGGGTCCGAGGGAGAGGAATCTCTAAGAATCTTCACTAGTCTTCAAGCATCACGCTTGGAATTCGTAGTTGAATCGTTTAGTTGTGAGTAAAAGATTTTCGATAATTCTCGCTTCCGATTTCTGTCTTCAATAAGATCCGGAAACGAGTTCGGGATAAGCGATACGATTGGCATTGAGCGCACCTGAGTGATTCGCCAGCGGCGAATTGTATCTAAGATCACAATACCAACGTCCTGCTTACTTCTGTCTTCCGACTTCCAGCTTTTTCCGTATCTTTAAAAACACTCTATTAACAACAGAATAATGAAACTATTCACCTTATTATTTTCGATGCTATTTCTACTTGGTTGTCAGGAAAAAGAGTCGATAAAAAAAGTACAACTGCAAAACACATCAGATTGGGCTTTTCCCTACTTTGAAAAAGTGGATAGTATCAATCCCATTATGAGCCCGTCTGCCGAGTTGGAGTTTAAAGACCCCATAACCGGCGCTGTCATAAAATGGGAAGAAAGGAACGTTCTCAACCCAACAGCCGTTGTAAAAGACGGTAAGGTGTATCTGTTCTACAGAGCACAGGACCTGGCAGGCACCTCCCGTATCGGAATGGCTATTAGTTCAGACGGACTCCATTTTGAGAAAATGCCTGCGCCTGTCTTTTATCCTGATAGCGACTCGATGAAAATATACGAATGGAACTACAAAAAGAGCGAAGCCGAACAAGAAAACTCCGAAGACTGCTATTTCTGCTACTTTGATGGGGTTGAAGACCCTAGGATTGTGGAAAGTGAAACCGGCGAGTATTTTATGACCTATACCTCTTACGACGGTAAAACGGCGAGACTGAGTATTGCCTCATCAAAAGACCTGAAGACCTGGGTGAAACATGGCCTGGTAATGAAGGATGAAAAACACAAGGATACCTGGTCCAAGGCCGGAGCGATCGTAAGTGAATTGATCGACAACAAAATTGTCGCTAAAAAGATCGATGGAAAGTACTGGATGTATTTTGGAGATACAAACCTCTTTATGGCTTCCTCCGGTGACCTTATAAACTGGAAGGTAGCCGAAAACGAAGAGTCCGGTAAAAGGATCTCGGTATTACATCCGCGTATGGGCTACTTTGACAGCAGATTGGTAGAACCCGGCCCTTATGCCTTGATAAGGGATGAAGGTATTTTATTGATCTACAATGCCAGTAACGCCGCAAATTTCAGTGATCCTGCACTACCAAAATTTACTTATGCCGCCGGGCAGGCGCTATTCGACAAAGAATCACCCTATAAATTGATCGACCGTACCGAAAGTTATTTCATCCATCCGGATAAGGATTATGAAAAAGTAGGCGAGGTAAATGAGGTTTGTTTTGTGGAAGGCCTGGTTTACTTTCAAAAGAAGTGGTTTTTATACTATGGAACCGCCGATTCCAAAATTGCGGTTGCTATTTACGATCCTTTGAAAGATCGGTAATAGCATAATGATATTTTTTTATTTACTCCTTATCCTCCAATAGTGGTACAAACCGATATTCACCGTATTCTTTTTTCTTGAAATCGTTTTCACTCTTACGGGTGAAGACCGTCATGATCTGTGAGCTTCTACCTAACGGAATAACAAGCCTTCCTCCTACTTTCAATTGCGCCAACAATGGCTTCGGAACAAAAGGCGCTCCTGCGGTAACCACAATACCGTCGAAAGGCGCAAACTCGGGCAATCCTTTATAACCATCACCAAAAACCATTTTCTTTGGTCGATACCCGATCTTTGGAAGAAACAAGCTGTTCTTCTTGAACAACTCATTTTTACGCTCTATAGTGTAGACTTTCGCACCCATTTCTAACAACACCGCACATTGATAACCACTCCCCGTACCTATTTCGAGTACTTTATCGCCTTTTTTTACTTCCAACAATTCGGTTTGGCGGGCGACTGTATACGGTTGTGAGATGGTTTGGTTTGCCCCAATGGGAAAGGCTTTATCCACATAAGCATGATCAATAAAGCCGCTATCCATAAACCAATGCCTCGGTATGGTACCGATGGCATCCAAAACGTTTTTATCGGCAATCCCTTTCATCTTAAGGGTTTTGACCAATTTATTTCGCATTCCTTTGTGAGTAAACGTGTCTTTCATCAAGGCTTAATATATTTCAATTGGATATACTTTACAGGTATTTTGATTTAAATAATAATCTGTATTTTTTCAGAAACAAAGCTAGTAAATCCATCTCGTAAAACGTGAATGGTGTTCGTAAATTTCACTCAAAAAAGGTATCTTTGTGCAAAAATAACGCCCATGCTAAAAGCCGGAGTAATAGGTGCGGGCCACCTGGGGAAAATTCACTTAAAACTACTCAACCAATCCGAGAAATATCAGCTCATCGGGTTTTACGATTCAGATACTATTGCATCCAAGAAAATTTTCGATGAATTGGGTTATAAAAGTTTTCCGTCTATGGAGGCATTGATCGAGGCCTGCGATGTCATCGATGTGGTTACGCCTACTATTCATCATTTCGAATGTGCTAAAAAAGTAGTGGAAGCGGGAAAACATCTGTTTATTGAAAAGCCTATCACCCAAACGGTTGAGGAGGCCGAGAAACTTTTAGTGCTGGCTTCAGAAAATAATGTAAAGGGACAAGTAGGTCATGTGGAGCGATTCAATCCGGCATTTATGGCGGTTCGCGATAAATTTGAAAATCCTATGTTCATTGAAGCCCACCGCCTGGCAGAGTTCAATCCACGTGGAACCGATGTACCGGTAGTACTGGACTTAATGATCCATGATATAGACGCCATCTTGAGTGTGGTCGATTCTGAAGTGAAAAATGTGTATTCAAGCGGAGTTTCGGTGATCTCTGAAACACCGGATATCGCCAACGCCCGAATCGAATTTGAAAACGGATGTGTTGCCAACCTTACGGCAAGCCGTATCTCCATGAAAAAAATGCGGAAGGCTCGTTTCTTTCAAAAGGATGCCTATATCTCTGTAGATTTTTTAGAAAAGCAATGCGAGGTGGTAAAAATGAAGGATGCTCCTAAAGACCCAGACGATTTTGCCATGATCCTCACCAATGCCGAAGGGGTAAAAAAACAGATCTATTTTGATAATCCTGAAATAGAAGTTAACAACGCCATCTTAGACGAACTCGATACGTTTGCAGACGCCATTGTGAATAATACAACCCCGGTAGTTACGCTACAACAAGGCGCCAATGCACTGAAAGTCGCCATGCAGGTTATTGAAAATTTTAAAATGCTATAGTCTAATATCTAACATCTTATTACTAACATCTAAAATCTAAATATGAAGAATGTAGCTGTGATCGGAGCCGGAACTATGGGTAACGGAATTGCCCATACCTTTGCTCAATTTGATTATAAAGTGCAACTCATCGATATCTCTCAAGCTGTCCTGGACAAAGGAATGTCCACCATCACCAAAAATCTGGATAGAATGGTTGCCAAAGAGCGGATTTCCGAAGAGGACAAAAATAAAACACTCGCCAATATCACCACCTTTACCGGTATGGAAGAAGGGGTTGAATACGCAAGTCTGGTGGTGGAAGCCGCCACCGAAAATGTAGATCTCAAACTGAAGATATTCAAGGATCTGGATAAATTTTGCCCGGACGACACTATTTTAGCGAGCAATACTTCGTCAATTTCCATCACTCAAATTGCGTCGGTGACCTCTCGTCCCAATATGGTCATTGGAATGCACTTTATGAATCCGGTACCCATTATGAAATTGATAGAGCTCATTAAAGGATATAATACCAGTGATGAAACCTATCAGGCCGTAGCCGAAATCTCCAAGAAATTGAATAAAGTTCCTGTTGAGGTCAATGACTATCCCGGTTTTGTCGCCAACCGCATCCTAATGCCCATGATCAATGAAGCCATTGAAACCCTCTACAATGGGGTTGCAGGAGTGAAAGAAATCGATACGGTGATGATGCTGGGTATGGCTCATCCTATGGGACCGTTGGCATTGGCCGATTTTATTGGCCTGGATATCTGTCTATCCATCATGAATGTGATGCATGATGGTTATAAGAATCCAAAATATGCGCCTTGCCCGTTATTGGTGAATATGGTGATGGCCGGAAAACTAGGATCGAAAAGCGGAGAGGGATTTTATGATTATTCAGAAAACAGGAAGGCCGAAACGGTTGCTAAACAATTTAATTAATTTTGGCGAAGATCATTCCATTCAGAGCCGTTAGGCCCACTCGTGATAAAGTGAGCCTGGTCGCTTCACGATCCTATCATAGTTATTCTGCAGATGAACAGGAGGCTCGCTTGCGTGATAATCCGTTTTCATTTTTGCAAATTATCAATCCGGGATTTAAGTATCATAAAGCGATCTCCGGAAAGGAACGATATACGTTGGTTCGGAATCGATATCAAGAGTTTAAAGAAGAGGCTGTTTTTTTACAGGATCCATCACCCTGTTATTATATATACAAAATCGTAAATCGTGATGGCTTGATATTCCACGGAATTGTTGCCGCTACTAGTGTCAAAGACTATGAAAATAACGTTATCAAGAAACATGAAGACACCATCGAATATAGAGAAACATTATTCAAAGATTACTTGAAAACTGTCGGTTTTAACGCCGAAGCCGTCCTTCTCACCTACCCGGACAATCCTGAACTTAAAAATTTGATAGAAGATGTTATGCGGAGTCGTTCGGAATACGAATTTACCACTACCTACCGCGATACCCATTATTTATGGAATGTGAGCGATAGCAAAATTATTTCGGCAATTAAAAAGCTCTTTACCGAAATGGGCTCCATCTATATTGCAGATGGACACCATCGCACGGCTTCTTCGTATCTATTGGCACAGGATTATAAATCCGAAAATGAGGAACATACGGGAGAGGAACCTTATAATTTTTTTATGAGCTACCTCATTCCCGAAAGTGAGTTGAAGATCTACGAATTCAATCGCCTGATCAAAGACTTGAATGGATTGAGTAAGGAGGAATTTTTGATAAAGCTCGATACCGTTTATCGTATTGAAAACAGAGGACAATCCTATTATAAACCTTCAAAAAAGCATCATTTTAGCATGTATCTCGATGGGGAATTTTATTCTTTATACCTTCGGAAGAATTTGTACAATTTTAATAGTGCACTGGATGCTTTGGACACCCAGATCTTATATTCGACAATTTTAAAACCCATATTGGAAATTGAAGACGTCCGTAGCGACCAACGCATCAATTATTCCAACGGAAAGAAAGATCTCGTATATGTCAAGTCTTTGGTGGATTCGGGAGATTTTAAAGTCGGATTTGGATTAATGCCTATTACGATTGACGAAATGAAGAAAATTTCAGATGAAGGCCTAACGATGCCACCCAAAAGTACTTACATTGAACCCAAGCTACGCAGTGGCGTTACCATATATGAATTTTAGAGATTGAGCATTTCAGAAAACATAAAAAGAGTTAAAGATTCTTTACCGGAAGGAGTCGCTTTGGTGGCTGTGACCAAAACAAAATCTGTTGATGAGATCTTACAGGCCTATGATGCAGGACATAGAGTGTTTGGGGAAAATAAGATCCAGGAAATGGTCGCTAAGTGGGACCAAATGCCCAAGGACATCGAATGGCATATGATAGGACATGTACAGAGAAACAAGGTGAAATATATGGCAGCTTTCGTGAGTTTAATTCATGCAGTAGATAGCTTAAAACTCTTAAATGAGATAAATAAACAAGCAGCAAAGCACGATAGAGTGATCGATTGTTTGTTACAAATAAAAATCGCTGAGGAAGACAGTAAATTTGGGATAAATGAAGAGGAGGCCAAGGCATTATTTATTTCCGAAGAGTTAAAAACACTCGAAAATATTACGATCATAGGTCTTATGGGGATGGCGACTTTCACAGATGATCAAGCACAACTTTCCACTGAATTTGGCAAACTGCAAACATTTTTTAATGCCATCAAAGATACGTGCAAGCTACAATATCTCTCTATGGGGATGAGCGCCGATTATCCTTTAGCCCTTGAATACGGCAGTAATATGATCCGCGTGGGAAGTGCTATATTCGGAGCGAGGAATTACCAGAAGGATGGCAAAGGCGGTGTTGAGTAATTTTGTAACTTGAAGAATAAAGTGAGATGTGAGAAGCATGAAGATGCAAGTTATTAGTGAATAATGAAAAGTGAAAAATAAGGATACAGAAGACAGAAATCGGACGCATGAAGACGGAAGTTATGATTGAACGATTCAACAATTAGACATACAAACAGATAAACGCATAAACAAAAAATAGTAAGTGTACGCAATTATAGATATCGAAACCACAGGAGGAAGTTACAATGAAGAAGGTATTACCGAAATTGCCGTATACCGTTTCGACGGTCATAAAATTACAGATCAGTTTTCGAGTTTGGTCAATCCGGAACGAAAAATTCAACCATTTGTGGCCAACCTTACCGGGATCAATAATGAAATGCTGCGTAGTGCGCCTAAATTTTACGAGATCGCCAAGCGTGTAATAGAAATAACCAAAGATTGCATACTGATAGCGCACAACGCCCAATTCGACAATCGTATCCTGACCACAGAATTCGATCGTTTGGGCTATCCATTTGAAAAAGAGACTTTATGCACCGTTGAATTGGCTCAAAAATTAATTCCGGATATGCCATCTTACAGTCTTGGAAAGTTGACGAGGTCATTAGGTATTCCCATCAGCGATCGACACCGTGCGCAAGGAGATGCAAAAGCCACACTCGATCTGTTTAAATTGTTATTGACTAAGGATTCGGGAAAAGAGATCATCACCGAAAGTATTCGCAAGGACCCGAAGCTATATCTTGAACCCAAATTATTGGATCTTATCGGAGATGCTCCTTCGTCAACAGGTGTGTACTATATGCACAAAGAAGATGGGACTATTATCTATATCGGGAAAAGTAAGAACATCAAAAAACGTCTTACACAACATTTCACCAGTGACAAGCGTAAATCCAAGAGAATTCAACTGGAGGTCGCATCGATCACTTACGAAAAAACAGGGAGTGAACTTATTGCCTTGTTAAAGGAAAGTGAGGAAATAAAGCAGAACAAACCCATATATAACAGGGCTTTGCGAAGAACTCTATATACGTATCAACTTTGTTCTTTTATAGATGATGAAGGATATATCAACTTAAAAATTGAAAAAGCAGATGCTCGCAAGAAGGCCATTACCACCTTTACCAACTATCAGCAAGCCAAATCGGTGCTTTTTAAGATCACAGAAGCCAACCAACTCTGCCAGAAATTAACAGGACTACACAGTACTAAGGGAAATTGTTTTCTATACACCATTAAAGAATGTTTAGGAGCTTGTATCAACAAGGAATCTCCCGAGGAATACAATACTAGAGTCGAGACTTTTCTGAATAACCATAGCTACGAAAATAAACATATGCTGATTATTGACAAGGGGCGTGACATCGATGAGCGATCCGTCATTTTAATTGAAAATGGACAGTATAAAGGCTTCGGATATTATAATCTCAACTTTCAAATCGATAATTCCGAAGTACTGAGATCGATTATAACACCTATGCAAAACAATCGCGATGCGCAACATATTATTCAAGGATATCTTCGCAGAAACAAGGTGCTTAAAACTGTAATGTTGCCCAAAGAAAAGGCTATGTAAGGAAACTTGATTACCTTTATAATTGAAAAAACAACCCATTGAGTTCTGCAAAGCGAAGAAACTGGCGTACTGTACTCCACGAAATCATTTATGAGGCCGACACCACTTTAGGTAAGCTTTTTGACATTATATTGTTAATTCTTATTTTACTGAGTGTCATCTTTGTGATGTTGGAAAGTGTGAGATCATTAGATGTTAAGTACCATGAGTATCTATACATCGGGGAATGGGTGATCACTATTTTTTTTAGTTTTGAATATATCGCTCGTATCGTTACCGTTAAAAAGCCTTTTAAATACATATTCAGTTTTTATGGGATCATCGATTTCATATCCACTATCCCCCTGTATCTCTCTTTTATTTTGGCCGGAAGCAGTTACCTGCTTACCATAAGGGCTTTGCGCTTGTTACGGATATTCCGTATTCTAAAGATCACGCGTTATATTGGCGAATCCAATAAACTAAAAAGGGCCCTGATAAACAGCAGAGCTAAAATTTTTATTTTCCTTTTTGCCGTACTTATTATTTCAATTATTGCCGGAACCATCATGTACCTCGTAGAAGGGGAGGAAAACGGCTATGCTAGTATCCCGAAAAGCGTATATTGGTGTATAGTTACACTCACCACCGTTGGTTATGGAGACATCTCTCCCGCCACTCCCTTAGGGCAATTTATCGCCAGTATAATTATGATCATGGGGTATGGTATCATTGCGGTTCCAACGGGTATCGTAACTGTGGAATATTCTAAAGCTGATCGACATATCGACACGAATACTCAAAACTGTCCCAATTGCAACGAATCTCATCACAAGGACAACGCTAAATTCTGTCATTCCTGTGCTGCGAAACTTAATCCTTCGGAAGACCCAGACTAATGTCTTACCAAAATCCTTTATTAATTTGTGTTGTAGGCCCTACTGCTATCGGGAAGACAAAACTCTCTCTCATAATTGCAGAAACCTTTTCTTCGGAAATACTTTCGGCAGATTCAAGACAGTTTTTTAAAGAAATGACGATTGGTACCGCTATACCCTCAGCGGAAGAGTTGGCAGTTGTTCGACACCATTTCATCCAAAACCGAAGTATTTTTGAAGACTACAGTGTTGGAGATTTTGAAAAAGACGCGATCGAGCTACTGGATGAGCTATTCGTAAAACACAAAATCATAGTGATGGTAGGGGGGTCCGGGCTTTACGTGGATGCTGTCACGAAAGGTCTCGATAAAATTCCAGAAGTTCCTTCAGACATAAGGGAAATACTCAATAGCCAATATGAATCCTTCGGAATCGGACCCTTACAGAAAGAACTCGAAAGTGTAGATCCTGTTTATTTCAGTAAGGTGGATATCCAAAATCATCGTCGTCTTATAAGAGCACTCGAGATCTATAGAGGAACAGGAAAACCCTTTTCCCACTTTTTAAGTAATACTTCCGAGGAACGAAACTTCCATACTCTTTTTATCGGTCTTACGGCCGATCGTGAAATAATATATGATCATATCAACCGCCGTGTGGATCTGATGGTGGAAGCGGGCCTGGTAGAAGAAGCCCGGAAACTCTTCGGGCATAGAGACCTAAATGCATTACAAACAGTTGGCTATCGTGAATTGTTTCAATATTTTGAAGGCAATACAACCTTGGAAGAAGCTATTTCAGAAATAAAGAAAAACACCCGCCGATTTGCCAAAAGACAAATCACCTGGTTTAAGAAGAACGAAGCGATTCATTGGTTTGACTACACTACAGATCCTACGGAGATCACCAGGTTTATAAAAACAAAAAACGCCCAATAATGGGCGTTTTTTTCACTTAATCTCTTACTGCTATTGGTCTACCTCGTCTTTCACCAGCAAACGGAAGCCTTCTCCGTGAATATTGATTATTTCCACACCGTCATCTTTGCTTAGGTATTTTCTGAGTTTAGCGATATATACATCCATACTTCTGGAAGTGAAATAGTTATCATCTCGCCAAATTTTAGTTAGCGCAAGTTCTCGAGGCATTAGATCGTTCTTATGTAAAGCCAGCAGGCGCAACAGGTCATTCTCTTTGGGAGATAATTTATTGGGTGCCTCTTTTTTATACGTCAGGAACCTAAGTTTTGAGTTCAAGTGAAAATTTCCCACGTTGAATTCAAATTGCTTGCTGTCTGCAATTGAGTCTGTAGCCTTTCGCTGGATGATCGCCTTGATCTTCATCAACAGAACTTCACTGTCGAACGGCTTATTCAGATAATCGTCCGCACCTACTTTATATCCTTTTAATACATCCTCTTTCATCGCTTTCGCTGTGAGGAAGATAATAGGTACATCTTCATTTTTTTCTTTGATTTCCTTGGCAAGGGTAAAACCATCTTTGTATGGCATCATCACATCCAGGATACAAAGATCGAAGTCGTCTTTTTTAAATTTTTCAAATCCTTCCATTCCGTTCTTCGCGTGGGTCACGTCGTAATCATTCATTGAAAGGTAATCTTTGAGTACAGTTCCAAAGTTAGGATCATCCTCGACGAGTAAGATTTTTTTGTTTTCAGTTTCCATATATTATGATATTAAGTGCATTTTAATTATGAAGGTACTTCCTTTTCCTTTTTCACTTTCTACGTAAATCTCCGCGTTATGATCGCTTAAGATCCGTTTTACGTAGGATAGTCCAAGTCCGTGACCTTTTACATTATGAATATCGCCGGTCGATTCGCGATAAAATTTTTCGAATATTCTTTTCTGAACGCCTTTTGACATTCCCAACCCATGATCCTGAATCTTCAGAATGATATTGTTATTGACATTTTCGGTAAATACATCAATTTTAGGGGCTTCTTCTGAATACTTCACGGCATTGTCCAATACATTCACTATCACATTGGTAAGATGTAAGTCGTTGGCGAGCACAGAAGATTTCATCGCATCAAAGTGTGTTTTGATATAACCCCCTTTACTTTCGACGATAAGATTAACATGTGAGATGGCATCTTCTACAATTTCATGCAATTTAACTCGCTCCTTAGGTAGGTCGAGCTCATTTTTCTCGAGTTTCGAAATGCGCAATACATTCTCTACCTGGGCATGCATACGTCGATTTTCTTCGCGAATAATATTTAAATACCGCGATATAAATTCTTTATCGTCTGCGACCTTTGGATTCTTCATCGCATCCAATGCCAAATTTATCGTAGCAATAGGTGTTTTAAATTCGTGGGTCATGTTGTTTATAAAATCGGTTTTGATTTGAGAGATCTGTCGTTGTCTGAATAACTGTCTCAGGGCGTTAGAGTAGGCCAATATTATCACCGTAGTAAACGCGAGTGACAGTATAGCCATTCCCAAAATCGTATTGAGTATTTCCTTCCCTTTTCCGAAGAAATTAACGTACAATTTAAAACTCGTGTTCAAATTGTCATTAACAAACAAAGGAACCCCATACGTACTCGATGGATCCAGATCAAAATAATTTGAACGTATCTTAGTTGCTAATTCATTGCTATACACTGCGAATTCAAATTTTGGCGTTAATCCTCTTTCCCTACATTCCCGGGTGATCAGTTCTTTTATTTCTTCTTCAGATACTCGTTTATGAATGGGTATGCCGGTCGAAATATTACTGATCATAGTTTCAAATCTCTTCCGTTCATAATCCCTCATTCTCACAAAATCAATTTTACTTTGTGTTGTGTACCCACTTCCATCCAATCTGCCGGTGATCCAGGTTGTTTTCTTTTTATTAGTGATCTTTTTAAACTGAATACTATCATACTCAGTGTCAAAAAAACCAGAATACAATTTGTAATCCTCTTCAATTATACCATCCGAAAATATGACGGTCTCATTTTTGTCTTCGTTGACAATGCGATAAATAAGTTCAGTTACACTTACATTGTCCGGTTGCTCTATACTATCGATCAGCCCGCTATACAGCCGATAATAATCCTCTGTTTCCCTTAACTGAATTTTACTGGCAACCTTAATCAATATTTGTCTTACATTAAATGTAAATTGCTCTTCCTTCGTTTGATAAGCATTATTGATCCAGTATCCCTGAACAAAAACGATCCCTAAAAGCGAAAGTGACATCAAGCCAATAAGAAGGGCAAACAAATTTTTGTTCATAGGTCAAAATTAAGATTTTAACATTTAGCGTTTGGGTTGTTTAACCAAATGTTAACAAAACGTTTCTAATCGAGCGTATTAACCCTCTAAGAAACGCAGGTGTAGCTCCTTTACCTTTGATCTAGTGGCCTCCAGGTCAATATTATCGATTTGAAAATCGGCAAGAGGAATTTTCTTTTCATCGTCCCACTGATTAGAAATTCTATTCTCGATCTCGAATTCCGTGGTCATATCTCTTTTCAGCACACGTTTTATCCTAATTGGCGTAGGTGCCGTAACCAAAACAGTATAGTCGCAATTTTT
>SMUX01288338.1_pt1 | contig 13223 bp, 9 predicted proteins | sample 2456431 | NCBI WGS metagenome assembly SMUX01 (sample SAMN11095930, study PRJNA526329) | marine sediment metagenome | biome: Marine sediment; feature: Surficial sediment; material: Deep marine sediment; isolation source: Hadal surficial sediment | place: Pacific Ocean | collected 2014-11 | depth 0-1... | reverse complement strand
GACCGGGCGGCGGCGGTGGCGCTGGTCAGCCAGGGAGCGCACCCGCGAGACGAGACCCTGGATGTGGCGCAGCTGGCCTCCTACACGATGGTGGCCAACCTGATCTTGAACCTCGACGGGACCATAACAAAGGAATGACTGATGGATGCGCGTCTTGAACAGTTGCTGACCCGCCGGCGTTATCTCGAGCTCACGCGCACCGCGATCGGTGTGGCCGCGTTGGCGACCCTCTTTGGTGAGGATCTCCTGGCGCAGGCGCCCGGCGGCGCCGGGACATCGGTCGGCGGCTTGCCGGGTCTGCCGCATTTCGCCCCGAAGGCCAAACGGGTCATCTATCTGTTCCAGTCTGGCGCGCCATCGCAGCACGAGCTGTGGGACTACAAGCCGCGGCTCCAGGAGATGGTGGGCGACGATCTGCCGGCGTCGGTGCGCGGGAACCAGCGCGTGACGACCATGACGGCCGGGCAGGAGAGCTTCCCGCTCGTCCCGTCGAGGTTCAGGTTCGCGCAGCATGGCCAGTCGCGGGCGTGGGTCAGCGACCTGATGCCGCACACCGCCAAGATCGTCGACGAGCTGTGCTTCATCAAAACGATGCACACCGAGGCGATCAACCACGACCCTGGCATCACCTTCTTCCAGACCGGCGCGCAGCTGGCGGGACGACCGAGCATGGGCGCCTGGCTGTCCTACGGGCTCGGGACGATGAATTCCGACCTGCCGACCTTCGTGGCGATGGTCTCGAAAGGGTCGGCCCAGACCGGCCAGCCACTGTATGACCGGTTGTGGGGCAGCGGGTTCCTCCCCACCAGATATCAGGGGGTCAAGTTTCTGTCCACCGGCGACCCGGTCCTGTACTTGTCGAACCCGCCCGGGGTCGATCCGGACACGCGCCGTCGTTTTCTCGATGACCTCGGTGCGCTCAACCAACTCAAAGAAGCGGAGTTTGGCGACCCGGAGACTGCCACGCGCATCGCCCAGTACGAGATGGCCTTTCGCATGCAGACCTCCGTGCCAGAGCTGACCGACCTGTCGGATGAGCCGGACAGCATTTTCGAGCTCTATGGACCCGATTCCAGGACGCCGGGCAGCTTCGCTCGCAACTGTCTGCTCGCGCGCCGGTTGGCCGAACGCGACGTGCGTTTCATCCAGTGTTTCCACCGCGGGTGGGACCAGCACACGCGGCTGCCGCGAGGCATCGAGCGGCAAGCCAAAGATGTCGACCAGCCGCAGGCCGCGCTGGTGCAGGATCTGAAGAATCGAGGGCTGCTGGACGAGACCCTGGTCGTCTGGGGCGGCGAATTCGGTCGCAGCGCGTACTGTCAGGGGGTGTTCACCGAGGAGACGTACGGCCGCGACCACCATCCAAGGTGTTTCACGATCTGGATGGCCGGTGGCGGGGTCAAACCGGGTATCACCTACGGCGAGACCGACGATTTCTCCTACAACATCGCCACCGACCCGGTGCATGTACACGACCTGCACGCCACCATGCTGCACCTGCTCGGCATCGACCACACCAAGCTGACGTTTCTGTACCAAGGACGCAACTTCCGCTTGACTGACGTACGTGGGCAGGTCGTGAAGGGTGTACTGGCCTGAATGACGATGCTCCACAGGCGCCGGCGTCCACACCTCGTGACCGCGGCCGTTGCGGTGCTGCTCGTCTCCGTCTGGGGGGTGCCCTCCTGGGCGCAGGAGCGTACGACGCCGAACGAGATCGCCCCTCTTATCGAGGAGTTCTGCTACCGCTGCCACGGGCCGCAGACACAGTCGGCCGGCATCAACCTGGCCACGCTGGTGAGGGTGCGTCCGCTCGTCCGGAACCGTCACACCTGGAACCGTGTCGTCGGCGTGCTCGACGTGAAGCGGATGCCACCGCCTGGCGCCCCGCAGCCGTCGGACGCGGTTCGGGACGAGATGCTGGCCATCCTCAGCCGAGACATTCGCGACTTCGACTACGCGACCATCGACGACCCCGGCTTCGAACGGATGCGGCGGCTCACGCACGCGGAGTACGACAACACGGTGCGGGATCTGTTCGGCGTCGACCTCAATCCGACCGACCGCTTTCCCGACGAGCTGACCGGGTCCAGCGGGTTCGAGAACTCCTCCAACACGCTCTTCCTGCAGCCGTCGCTGATGGAGCGCTACATCGCGGTGGCCGAGCGGATCGTCGAGCTGGCGCTGCCAGCGGAGCCGACGACCGCGATACATCGGCGGACGCGAGATCTGATCTTCGTGGCCAGCCCCGGCGGCGGCCTCAGCGAGACGGAGGCGGCCACGGTGGTCCTGCGGCGGTTTCTGAGGCGCGCCTATCGGCGTCAGGTGAGGGACGACGAGGTGACGCGGGCGGTCGACCAATACGGCTCCGGACGGGCGTCGGGCCTCGGTCACGAGAGCGCCGTCAAACAGGTGATGCAGGCCGCGTTGATCTCACCGAAGTTCCTCCTCCGCGTCGAGGCGGGCCGAGACGGCGCCGATCCGTTCCGGGTCAGCGACTGGGAGCTGGCCTCGCGGCTGTCCTACTTCTTCTGGTCGTCGATGCCGGACCCCGAGCTCTTCGAGCTCGCGGCGCGGGGCGTGCTGCACGATCCCGACACGCTCAGCGGGCAGGTCGACCGGATGCTCGCCGACGAGAAGGCGGACACGCTCGGCACGGTCTTCGCGGCGCAGTGGCTCGGGTTCCGCCACATCGGCACGCGCATCTGGCTCGATCCGATCGACAACCCGTGGTGCACCGCCACGCTGATGACGGCGATGCGCGACGAGTCCTCGCTGTTCTTCCTGTCGCTGCTTCGGGACAACCAGCCGATCGGGCGTCTTATCGACGCCGACTACACCTATGTGAACGAGGAGCTGGCCACGACGCTGTACGGGATGGACGGGGTCGAGGGCGACCACATGCGCCGCGTGACCCTCGACGATCCGAACCGGGGCGGCATCATCGGACAGGCCAGCACCCTCGCGCTCACCTCGAACTACAAGGACACGAGCCCGGTGAAGCGGGGGCACTACATCCTCGACACGCTGCTCGGCACACCACCCCCGCCTCCGCCACCCAACGCTGGGGTGCTGAGCGACGAGGTAGCGGATAGGCGGGGGCTCAGCTTCCGCGAGAAGCTCGAGATGCACTCGCAGAACGAGACCTGCCGAGTCTGCCACAGCAAGATCGACCCGATCGGCTTCGGTCTCGAGAACTTCGATTACTTCGGCCGCTGGCGTGACACTTATGATTTCCGGCGGCGGGTCGAGAATGCCGACGAGGCTGACGAGGTCGTCGAGTTCCAGACCGAGACAAGCCCGGACCCGGTCACGCGGTACTACAAAACCACGCGGCGGGCGATTCCCTCGGATGGCGCCCTGCCGGACGGGACAGCCTTCTCCGGTCCGGCCGGGCTCAAGCGGGTGCTGCTCGAGACCCGGCACGACGACCTGGTGCGTCAGGTGGTCTCGAAGATGCTCACCTATGCCCTCGGCCGCCAGCTCGAGTACTACGACGAGCCGGCGGTTCGCACGATCATCGCTACGCTCGAGGCCGACGACTACCACTTTCAGACGTTGCTGCAGGCGGTGGTCGCCAGCTACCCGTTCCAGTACAAGAAGAACCCAGGCGAGGAGTCTGGCGCATGACACCCCACCGACTGTCTCGACGCACGGTGCTCCGCGGGCTCGGGGCGACGGTGGCCCTGCCGCTGCTCGACGTCATGCCTGCCTTCGCGACCGGCCTTGGCGGGACGGCTCAGGCTGTGCCGGCAGGTGTCAATCGGCTGGCCTACCTCTATTTTCCGAACGGCATTCCGCGGGGCATCTGGTATCCGGAGGAGACGGCGGCGGACGGGCGTCTCCTGAAGCTGAATGCATGGATGAGTCCGCTCGAGCCGTTCAAGGACGACATCCTCATCCCGAGCAACATCTGGACGCCGCTGGGGAACGGCCACGTCAACGGGCCGCCCACCTGGCTGACGGGCCGGGACTACCGGTCTCGGGCTGTCAACGCCGGGGGCGTTTCGGCCGATCAGATTGTGGCGAATCACCTGCGCAACGAGACACTGCTGCCGTCGCTGGAGCTCTCGCTCCAGGGGGAGGGCTACTTCTCGAACTCGCTGCCGCGCAACGCCATCTCCTGGTCGGCGGCCGATCGCCCGATGACCCGCGAGATCGAGCCGCGGGCGATCTTCGACCGGATGTTCAGTTCACCCTCGGGCGGCGCCACGCACCGCTCTGTCATGGACGCGGTCCTCGCCGACGCCCAGGCCCTGCGCACCTATGTGAGCACGGCCGACCACTACCGGCTCGATGAGTACTTCGAGTCGATCCGCGCGTTGGAACGGCGCATCGAGTTTGCGGAGCGCCGGTCGACGGAGATGCGCGACGATGGGGCGCAGAGCGACACGCTGACGACGCCGACGCCGGGGATTCCGGCCGACCACCAGTCGTATGTACGGTTGATGCTGGACCTGATGGTCGCCGCGTTTCAGTCGGACGCCACCCGTGTCTGCACCTTCATGCTCGACCACGGGCAGTCGAATCGCTACTTCAATTTCATCCCCGGGGTGAGCGGCACCTGGCACGCGCTGTCGCACTACAAGAACGCGTCGGGCCAGACGGAAGACGACGACGGCGTGACGTCGTGGGAGTCGGTGGAACAGAAGCGGGCGATGTATGCCGAGGTCATTCGCTGGAACCATCGTCAGGTGGCCTATCTGCTCGACCGGATGAAGGCGATCCAGGAGCCCAACGGTGGGACGCTGCTCGACAACAGCATGATCGTCTACGGCGCCAGTCTCGGCGACGGCAACGAGCACGACGCGAACGACCTCCCCACGCTGGTCGCGGGCCGGGGTGGAGGGACGATCAAGACCGGGCGGTTCCTCGAGTTCGCGGAGCCGACCGACCTCTCCAGCCTCCACCTGTCGCTGCTCCAGCGCATGGGTGTGTCGATCGACTCGTTCGGGACCGCTGACGGCCCGCTCCGAGAGCTCGACGGCTAGCGACGCTGCGCCTCACACCGACGCGCGAAGACGGCGCAGCCTCGCTTGCCGTCCGCTGTTGTCTGTCCGGGAGCGTGGCGCCACCGTCGGCATCTGCGAGACGGAGTTGCGAAAGGGCCCCGGGTGGGCGATCATGGGCGTATCCGGACGTCGACTCGAGGCGAAGGAGGGTCAGATGAGCCAGCGTCGTCTTGCCGCGGTGGTGACAGTGATCGCGATCGGGTGGTTGGCGCCGGTGCCCGCTTCCGGGCAGCGTCAGACTCAGAGCGAGGCGGACACGACGTCAGCGTGGACTCTGCCTCGCACTCCCGACGGCCGGCCGGATCTGCAGGGGCTCTATACCACCCAGACCTTTACCCCGCTGGAACGACCGGAGCGCCTGGCCGGGAAGGAGTTCTTCACCGAAGAGGAGGCGGCCGCGCTGCACCAGCAGTTCACCGCCGAGGGGGTCGACCCGCTGGCGCGGAGCGCCATCAATCTCGACAGTGCGGAGGAGAGAGAGACGCGGCTGTATCAGACCAATCGCGACGATGGCTCCTACGTGCATTACGACAATGAGCTCTGGCTGCGCACGGCCGTCCCGAAGGGGCTGTCCAGCCGACGCACATCGCTGATCACGGATCCGCCTGACGGGCACGTTCCACCCCTGACGCCGGCAGCCAGGCAGCGAGCGGCCGACGCCCGCGAGGCGAGGCGGCAACGGGTCCCTTCGACGGCTACGAGACCCGGCCGTTGTCCGAGCGGTGTTACTTCTGGGCGCACAACGGCCCGCCGATGTTGCCGACGGCCTACAACGATATTCATCAGATTTTCCAGACACCCGACTATGTGGTGCTGTTCACCGAAATGAACAACGGCCTTCCGCGGATCATCCCGCTGGACGGGCGCCCATTCATCTCCGACAAGATTCGCCAGTTTCCCGGAGACTCGCGCGGCCACTGGGAGGGTGACACGCTGGTCGTCGAGAGCAAGAACTTCACCGACAAGACGCGCTTCCAGGGATCGGGCGAGAACCTGCACGTGGTGGAACGCTTCACGCGCGTCGCCGCCGACAGGATCCTCTATGAGTTCACGGTCGATGATCCGACGTCCTGGACGAGTCCGTGGAGCGCGGAGATTCCGATGGTGCAGACAGAGGGGCCGCTGTTCGAGTACGCGTGTCACGAGGGTAATTACGACGTCCGCCACCTGCTCGAAATCTACCGACATCTTGAGATCCAGGCGGCCGCCGACGCCTCGCCTCAGGACGCGAAGTAGGGCTCTCCCTCAGGCCGGTTGGCTTGTATGAGCGTCCCGATCGGCCGACGCGCGATGGGCCTCCTGGTCACTGTGTGTCTCGCCGCCGCAGGCGGTCTCCTCCTCATCTGGACGTTTCAACGGACGCTGATCTATTTTCCGCTCGACCATGTGCCGTCGCCGAGCGACGTCGGGCTGGCCGACGTCGAGATCGTCACGTTCCCCACCGAGGACGGCCTCGTGCTCAGTGGCTGGTTCATGTCGAGCCACTCCGCTGCGGGCTCGGGTACCGTCATCGTCTTCAACGGGAACGCCGCCAATCGGGCATACCGGGCACCACTGGCGGCGACGTTGCGAGACCATGGATTCGGGGTGCTGCTGTTCGACTACCGGGGGTACGGGGGGAACGGGGGAGCGCCGACCGAACCCGGTCTCCTGGCAGACGCGCGCGCGGCGCGCGCGTATCTCCTCGGTCGCGCCGATGTCGATGCGTCCCGCCTCGTCTACTTCGGAGAGTCGCTTGGATCGGCTGTCGCGATCGCGCTTGCGGCCGAGCACAGCCCGGCCGCCATGGTCCTGCGCTCGCCGTTCACGTCGCTCGTTGACGTCGGCCGCGTCCACTACCCCTTTCTGCCGGTCACGCTGCTGCTGCGGGACCGATTCGCGTCACTCGAGGCCATCCGAGACGTCGGGTGTCCGGTGCTGGTCATCGCAGGCGACCGCGACCGGATCGTGCCGGTCCCTCAGAGTCGTCGAATCTACGACGCCATACGCGCACCCAAGGATCTGGTGATCATTGCCGGAGCCGATCACAACGATCCTGCGCTTGCCGCCGGTGAGGAGATGATGGCTGCGGTGGTAAGGTTTCTGTCATCGGTATGACCGGCCCGGGCTCCGCTCGGTGTCACGTCGTCACGGCCTGAGCTGACGGCGGACCGGAAAAGGCACAGGGTGCGATGACGAAATCTGGTCGTGCGAAGAAGGCGTCGGTGTCCAAGAGCCGTTCGCAAAAGGTGTCGGTGGATACGGGTCACGCTCCGGGGAGCAAGACCGTAACCTCGGCTCCAACCTGGGAAGAACTGGCGGTCACGGTATTGATTGTCGCTGAGGACGAAGCTCAGGCCGTGACGAAGGCACTGGGCGTCGAGACGAACTTCCGCGTGTTCGCCGACACCGACGCCATCAAGGCGCTGCAGCGCATTACACGCGATCGCCCGCAGCTGGTGGTACTGGGACGTGCGTTTGTCGACACGGCCCGCGGTGCGGCGCTTGTCAACACGATCAAGACCGATCACACCTTGGCCAACACCCAGATCCGCGTGATCTCGCGAGCCGGCGACTATGTACGTCTTGTCCGCCGGACCGGACCGAAGGCAGCATCGGATACCGCAATGCCCGGCGAGCCGCTCCCCTCAAATTACCTGGGGACGCGCGTGGCGCGCCGATACAAGCTGCGACCAGGCCTCGAGATGCGGGTTGACGGGAACCCGACCACGCTCGTCGAGCTGTCCGGGACTGGCGCGCAAGTGGTGGCGTCGGCGGCGTTGGGACTGAACCGGCGAGTCCGTCTCGTGATGGGAAAGGCACCGGACATTATTCGCTGTTCCGGGGTGGTCGTCTGGGTCTCGTTTGAACTGCGAGGGAAAAGTGCGCCCCGCTACCGGGCTGGTGTGCAATTCAAAGATGTGGATCTCGAGGCCGTCGAAGCTTTTATCCTCCGCCATCGACAACGGTAAGTAGCCGCCGGCCTTTGGAGGTGAGCCGCTTGCAGCGGCCTGGACGGGGCCGTTGCCCGACCACCTGATCCACCCGGCAGGTGGCCTGCCGGCGTCCACCCGGAGCTGTTCGTGCCGACGGGCTTCCAGTTCCGGTGTCAGACCAGACGCCGGTGTCGCGGCCGCCCAGGACAGGCCGCCGGGACACGGATGAAGGGCATTGTTTGCCGCCCATTGACCGATGGCGGTGAACAGACACCAATAGAGATAATCAAGCATTTCGACAGTGACGTTGCTCCTGTCACGGGCGTGTGCGGGTCGACTGACTGCGGGGAGGTTGCCGTGAGATTACTGAGCTGGATGTGGCTTCTTGGTGCGGTTGTGTTGCTGCCTGGGCAGGCGATCGCGGATGTGACCATCACGGATTGGCGAGGGAGGTCGGCCTCGTTCACGGAAGGGACGGTCGTGTCCGACGGGGTGACAGTGGTCGACCACACCGCCGGCGACGGCCCGCTGGTCATTTTCATCCATAGCATCACCGGTCCCTGGTTCGATTTCCGGCACCAGATGGTGGCGCTGTCGGCACAATATCGGGTGGTCGCGATGTCGACCCGCGGAACCGATCAGAGCGATAAGCCGGTCGGGGTCGAACACTACACGTCGGCGAAGATCGCGGGGGACCTCAACGCCATCATCGACCATTTCGGGGAGGACAAGGCGATCCTCATCGGGCAGGACAGCGGAGGGCTCCACGCGTGGCACTTTGCGATGACCTATCCGGAGCGAACGGACCGTCTGATCTCGCTGGGGTCGATTCATCCGGCCGGCTTGCTCCGGGAGCTGGTCACCAACCCGGACCAGCAACGGGCCAGTCGGTTCCAGCGGGGGATGCAGGAGAATCCTGACGCGGGCGCGGTGTTTGGCGAGCGGCTACGGAACCGCCGGCCGATTCAAGGTGAGCCTGCGGAGCTGGCCCAGTTGCGGACGGAGGCATATGAGCGGCTCGACCCGGAGTCGATCGTGAACTTTTACAAAGCGAACTGGCCCACGTCGCCGGTGACGATGGAGACAGAGGCGTTTGGCTTCACGTTCGGAGAGTTTCCACCGGTGACGGCGCCGACGCTGTTCATTTACGGGAAGGACAGTGGGCCGTTCCAGACCCCCACGTTGAACGACATGTGGGAATGGGTGGAAGGAGACCTGACGATCCACGTGCTCCCGGGGGTGGGCCACAACCCACATACCGAGGTCCCAGAATTCGTGACCCCCCGTATCATGGAATGGCTCGCCACACGTCGATAGGCTGTGGGAACGGGCGGGACCGGCTGCCTGTGCGCGTCAGGGACCGGGTCGGCGAGACAGGGTCCGAGTCGGGCAGTGTCGACGCCGCCAGCGCGCCGGCGTGGCTGGCCCGTCCGCCGCCGATCGGGATAACGATGTATTGCTTGCCCTCGGCGTAGATCGGTGTCGAGCGCAGGATGTTGTCGACCGTCGGGCCGAAGTTGTCACCGTGCTAGCACAGCCAGACAGGCTCAGCGGCCGGATCCGTGCTACTATCAACGGGAATCGCGAGCAGGTTTTCTCCTACCCGGAAGCCCCGCTCAGAGCAGCGGGTGTTGCCCGAGACCCACCAGGGCCCGCCTCCTCATAGGTTCTTCCAACGCAAGCCCGCCGCCGGTGCGGGCCGTAACAGAGTCAGGTAATCCGCGCCTGGGTGAGCGTGGACAGGAGCAAGAACACAGATGACGTTTGTCGAGCTGGGCCTGCGCCCGGAGCTCGTTCGCGCCGTGGCCGGCGCGGGCTACACTGACCCGACATTAGTCCAGGAGCGCGCTATTCCGGTTGTGCTCGAGGGGCGCGACCTCATCGCCTGCGCTCAGACCGGCACCGGGAAGACCGCGGCCTTCCTGCTGCCGATCCTGCAGCAGCTGGCCGGCGGCAAGCCGTTGCGCCACCCGCGCGCGCTGGTGATCTCACCGACCCGAGAGCTGGCCGCCCAGATCGGGGACATGGCCAAGCGGTACGGCATGCACCTGCGCCTGCGCAGCACCGTCATCTTCGGCGGTGTCGGCATGGAGCCGCAAAAGCGCCGCCTGGCCCGCGGTGTCGATCTGCTGGTCGCGACCCCTGGCCGGCTCCTCGATCACCTCGGTCGCAGGCAGGCGAGTCTCGGCAACGTCGAGATCGTAGTACTCGACGAAGCCGACCGGATGCTCGATATGGGTTTCCTGCCCGATGTCCGCCGCATCCTCGCGACCCTGCCCGCGACGCGCCAGAACCTGTTCTTTTCGGCAACGATGCCGGACGAGATCGAGGCGCTCATCCGACGCACGACCCACGCACCGGTGATGGTCGAAGTGACGCGTCGGGCGACGCTGGTCAGCACCGTCGAGCAGGTGGTCCACCCGGTGGAGATGACCCGCAAGAAGGACCTGCTTCAGCTGCTGCTGCAGAGTGGGGAGATGGGGCAGACCCTGGTCTTCACCCGTACCAAGGCACGGGCCAACCAGCTGGTGCGGCGCCTCGAGCAGTCCGGTCGCCGGGTCGTGGCCATCCACGGCAACAAGAGCCAGAACGCGCGCACCCGGGCGCTCGCCGGCTTCCGCACCGGTGCGATCGACACGCTCATCGCGACCGACATCGCCGCGCGCGGGCTCGATGTCGACGGCATCAGCCACGTCGTCAACTTCGATCTGCCCAACGTCCCGGAGGACTACGTGCACCGTATCGGGCGCACCGCCCGAGCCGGGAAGAGCGGTCATGCGATCTCTCTGGCCGCGCCCGAAGAGCACACCCAGCTGGCCGCGATCGAGCGGCTCGTCGGGACGCCGATCCGGCGTCAGCATATCGCCGGCTTCACGCCTGCGACCGACGCCGCGGAGCGCAGACCGCAGCGCCGGTCGCAGGCGCCACACGTCGTCCGGTCCGACCGTCATCGGAGTGGCTCGGGGCGCGCCACCGCGTCCCCGTCGGGTGGAGGCCACACGCGCAAGCGCTTCGGACGTGGAAGTCGCCCCACCCGGCGGGTCTAGCCGCCCGCGGTGACAGTCCCGCTGCAGTCGACCGGCGCTGTCTCCCGCCTGCCGGCGTGGCTGCCTGGCGCTCCCGCGTGCGCGCATGGGGTGACACGCTGGTCTACGTGCGAGGCGGCGTCGTGCTCGTGCCGTCTTGTCGACGGCACACCCCAAAATATTCGAAGAACCGACCTCGGTATAATGACTCCGTTCCTCGGCATGATGTCTCTGCAGCCAGACACCGGGTTGGCACCGAACGCGGTCGCCGTGAGAGTGCGGGCGTTGCTCGCGTGTGTCCTCCTGTGTGTCGCCGCGCCAGGCAGCGCGCAGCAGACGGGCTCGCTCGCGGCGCTGAGCGACACGCTCGAAGCCTTGAGCGAACGCGTCGGGCCGGCCGTTGTGCAGATCTTCGTGTCTGGGTACGCAATCGGCGGTGGGCTCGTACCGTCGGCCGAGCCGCTGGTGTCGCCGCAACGGGGGAGCGGCGCTGGGGTGCTCCTCGACCCCGCCGGTTACATCATCACGAACGCGCATGTCGTAGCCGGCGCGACGCGTGTGCAGGTGGTCTTGCCGGTGACGACGGTAGTGGGCGCCGAACGCCGATCGATCCTGCGTCCGCGCGGCCGGGTGGTGGGGGCGCAGGTGGTCGGAACCGACTCGGAGACCGACCTGGCTGTCCTGAAGGTGCAGGTAAACGATCGGCTGCCGTTCCTTGAATTGGGCGATTCCGAGTCACTCAGGCCCGGCCAGCTCGTCATGGCCTTTGGGAGTCCGCTCGGGCTCGAGAACTCCGTCAGTTTCGGCGTGGTGAGCGCCGTGGCGCGCCAGCTCCGGCCCGAAGACCCGATGATCTACATCCAGACCGACGCGTCGATCAACCCGGGCAACAGCGGTGGACCGCTGGTCGACGTCGACGGTCGCGTCGTGGGGATCAGCACCTTCATCCTCTCGCAGTCGGGTGGAAGTGAGGGGCTCGGCTTTGCGGCGCCGAGCAACATCGTACGCAGGGTGTACGAGCAAATTCTGCAGCACGGGCGGGTGCGTCGGGGCGCGATTGGTGCGCGCGTGCAGACGGTGACGCCGGAGCTGGCCGAAGGGCTCGGTCTTGCGCAGGACTGGGGTGTGATCCTGGCCGATGTCTACCCCGCCGGTCCGGCCGCCGCGGCGGGCCTGCGGGTCGGCGACATCGTGCTGACCATGGACGGCAAGCTGATGGAGAACGCGCGGCAGTTCGAGGTCAACCTCTATCCGCGCGGTGTCGGCGAGACGGTGCGGGTAGAGGTGCTCCGCGGCGACCAGCGCACCGTGTACACGGTCTCGCCTGTCGAGCGTCCAGGCGATCCCGACCGCTTCCAGCAGATGGTGCGGCCGGCGGAGCATCTCGTGTCTCGGCTGGGGATCCTCGGGCTGAATCTGACCGCGGACGTCGCGCCGATGCTGCCGGGATTGCGCACCCGCCAGGGGGTCGTGGTAGCCGCCTCGACCCAGCAAGCGCCCAGATTTCGAGACGATCAGCTACTCCCGGGCGACGTCATCCGCGCGCTGAACGGCCGACCGATCGGCAACCTCACGGGTTTGCGGGCCGCCCTGGACGAGCTCGGCGCAGGCCACGCGGTTGTCCTGCAGGTCGATCGCGGGGGTGAGCTGCGCTACGTCAGCTTCGTGCTCGAGGAGTAGTAGCCGGACACACGCTCGACCGGCGCCGCGGCCCGGTGGTCCTGATGCATCTTTTTGCGTAAGATGGCGCGTTCAATGGGAACACAGACGCGAACGACCGCCGACGAGCTGATCGCGGATCTCCGGGAGGCGCGCCAAGTCGAGCTGGCGGTGTTCACCGATCTGGCCGACGACCAGATGCTGGGTCCTCAGGAGCGGTTTCTGGAACCGCCCATCTGGGAAGTCGGGCACGTGGGCTGGTTCCAGGAATATTGGATTCTGCGGAATCTGTATGGAGCGAAACCGATTCTGGAGAAGGGCGATTCGATGTACGACTCGTTCCATGTCTCCTACAAGCAACGCTGGGACCACGATTTTCCGTCGCGCGCGCAGACGCTGGACTACCTGCGGACGGTGCTGGACAGCTGCGTTGATCGACTGACCGGGAGTGAGCCGACGCCGGAGGAGATCTACGGCTACCGTCACGTCACGCAGCATGAGTACATGCACTCGGAGAATCTGGTCATGGTGTGCCAGACGCTGGGCTACCGGCGGCCGGCGTTTCCAAACGTGGCGCGCGGTACGGTCCAGGTCGACTCGGCGTATGCGCG
>SMUX01367408.1_pt1 | contig 13230 bp, 13 predicted proteins | sample 2456431 | NCBI WGS metagenome assembly SMUX01 (sample SAMN11095930, study PRJNA526329) | marine sediment metagenome | biome: Marine sediment; feature: Surficial sediment; material: Deep marine sediment; isolation source: Hadal surficial sediment | place: Pacific Ocean | collected 2014-11 | depth... | reverse complement strand
TTTAATCAGATATTATACTTTCCGGCTTAGACTCCCCCCTGCTTCGTCGGCTATAGTGGCGTATCGGCGTAAATTAACCTAACATAAGCAATAGGAAGGCACCCGCATGGTATAATGCCGCTCGCCCTCCAGCCCACCCCTTGGAGGTCTCCACTCGTGGCAATTAACCCTCTCAACTGGCTGCTCGGCCTCTTCTCCCTAGACATCGGCATCGATCTCGGGACTGCTAATACTCTGGTTCATGTCCGGGGTAAGGGCATCGTTCTGAATGAGCCGTCCTGGGTGGCTATCGACAAACGGACCAAGCGGCCGCTCTATATTGGAGCCGAGGCAAAGGAGATGGTTGGCCGTACCCCTGCCAACGTGGTGGCAATGCGTCCGCTGCGTCATGGGGTCATTTCGGAATTTGATATCACGGAAGCGATGTTGGAGTACTTCATCGGCAAGGCACACGAGCAAAGCGTGGCGCCCGTCCCGCGGCCAAGAGTGGTGGTTGGAATTCCAAGCGGTGCGACCGAGGTTGAGAAGCGTGCCGTATTTGACGCCACCATGGCCGCCGGCGCGCGTGAAACCTATCTGATTGAAGAGCCCACCGCAGCCGCCCTGGGGGCTGACCTACCTATTGGAGAGATTGGTGGCTCGATGATCGTCGATATCGGCGGCGGGACGACCGAAGTGGCGGTGTATTCTCTTGGTGGAATTGTGGTGTCAAGATCATTGCGGGTTGCGGGTGATGAAATGGATCAAGAAATCATTTCGTTTGTTCGAAACAAATATAACTTGCTGATCGGCGAGCGCATGGCCGAACGGGTCAAGCTCGCGCTTGGATCGGCATTTCCAATCAAGGATGAGCAAAACATGACCCTTCGAGGCCGCAACCTGGTCAGCGGATTGCCAGACTCTGTCGAAGTCTCGTCGATTGAGATTCGGGAGGCCCTCTCCGGCTCAGTCAAGGTGATCATCGAGACCCTACGCGATGCGTTAGACGAAATCCCACCCGAGATTATCGCGGACCTGATGGAGGTCGGCGTCTGCCTGGCTGGAGGCGGCGCCCAGCTCAATGGTCTCGACGAGCGAATCAGCGACGAGCTGAACATGCGGGTTTGGGTCGCCGACGATCCGATGACCTGCGTCGCCAGGGGAGCCGGCATCATCTTAGATAACCTGGATATCAACCGGCAGTACCTGGTCAGTACGGAGCGAACCCCGGCCTGATCGATCGGCTTCCCCCCGATGCTGTCCCAATTCTCCTCCAAAACCTTGCTGGCAACTGCACTAGTGCTGCTCGCAGGCGCGGTCTTTATCCTGAACATTGGCGGATATCTCAGGCCCGCCCAGGATGCGATCCTTCCACCGCTGGCGGTTGCGCAGGACTGGGTCTCACAACGCTATTTCACCATTCGTGACCTGGTAAGCTCCCCTCGCGACGTGGCTACGCTGCAAAGCCGGATCGGTGAGCTTGAGGGAGAAAACGCGCAGCTTCGAGACGATATTATCGCCCTGCAGGAGCAAGCCGCGGAGGTGGAAGTTTTGAGCGCGCTGCTCAATTACGCTAGAACGCGGCCTGATAGCCGCTATTTATCAACCAACGTTATTGGGCTCGACCCGAGTCCATTTGTCCGGTCCGTCAACATTGGAGCCGGTTCAGACCGAGGCGTTGCACATGGAATGCCGGTCGTGACCGACGATGGGTTGGTGGGTCGTGTCACCGAAGTGACCGCTAGCACCTCACGGGTGCAGCTGATCACAGATCCGGCGTCTGCCGTCAATGTACAGCTTCAAGGATCGCGAGCGGACGGGCTGCTTTCGGCTCAACCCAACGGGGAGCTCTGGGTGGAACTCATCGATCAGAACGCTACCGTTGAGCCGGGAGAACTGGTGCTCACCTCTGGCCTGGGCGGGACCTTCCCCGCCGATATTCCGGTGGGTCACGTGGTTAGCGTGCGCCGAAGAGATTTTGAGCTGTTCCAGCGCGCCGTGATCCAGCCCACGGTGGATTTCGACCATCTGGAGATCGTACTGTTAGTAACGAATTTTCAACTGCTGGAGATCCTGCCCTGACCTACGTTATTGGGATCCCCGCCATCGCGCTTCTAGCCGTACTGCAGACCAGCCTGGTAAGCCACCTTCGATTGCTCGAAGGTCGCCCGGATTTGGTTCTGCTGGCCATTGTTGCGTGGGCGCTGACTGGAAAGGGACGCGAAGCGATGATATTGGGGTTTGCAGGCGGTCTTTTCCTGGATGCCTTCTCGGCCGTGCCCCTTGGCGTTAGTTCAGCGGCGCTGGTGTTGGTGGCCGTAATTACTTCTTACTCCGAAGGACAGTTCTGGGGAATCAATCCCATCATGCAACTGGCGGCAATCCTGGTGGGCTCAGTCGTTTACTACGCGGTTGTCCTTTTTGCGCTGGTTGCAATCGGCCAACCGGTTGATCTTCAGCAGGCTCTCGGTCAGATCGTGCTCCCCAGCCTGTTTCTGAATCTGATTCTAGCGCTGCCGGCCGTACAGATAGGCGAAGGTTTGCACGGAGTGCTGCATCCGGCTCGGGTTACGGCATGATTCAATCCTGGAGGCTGCGCGCAACGCTCCTTGCCATGGGAGTCCTGCTGGCGGTATTCACCGTCCGATTGTTCTACCTGCAGCTCCTGCAAGGCGACTTTTATTCCACGCTTGCGGACGATAACCGCTTCGATCGGGTGAGCATTCCGGCTCCGCGAGGCGTGATTTACGACTCAAACGGCTCACTCCTTGTGCGGAACCTGCCGGCATTCAACGTAAATGTGATACCCGCGCTTCTACCGGATTCGGAAGCTGAGATTGAAGCGATCTTTTTAAAGTTGGCAGATCTAACCGGCGTCCCGCTTGACCAGCCCGGCCCACCCGCAGCTCCGTGCATCGGTGGCAGAGGTATCAGACAGCTTGTTGAGGAAGGTGCTACCAACCGACCCTTTGATGCGTGGCCGGTAGCCTGTGATATCGATGAAACCACCGCGCGGATCCTGCGCCAGCAGCAGATTGACTTGCCGGGGGTCAGCGTAGACGCGGTGCCTGTGCGCGAGTATCCAACCGGCGATCTAACTTCCGCCATCATCGGATACCTCGGGCCGATTCCTGCCGCGCAGGTCGACTACTGGGAAGATTTGGGCTTTATCGCTGATCGAGACAAAGTAGGCTACGGCGGCATCGAGTTGAACTACCAGGATATTTTGGCCGGCCAGAACGGGTTGAAGCTGGTGGAGAAGGACGTGGCTGGTTCGCTGCTGGCCGAGGTTGGACCAGGCAACCCAGCGGTTGCTGGAAACAATTTGAAGCTTACGATCGACACACGGTTGCAGGCGATTACAGACTCCGCGCTGGAAAATCGGATGGCGTTTCTCAACCGATTTGCAGGTGACGTGCGGACACCGATCGGCGTGGTGATCGCAATGAATCCCCAGACCGGCGAGATCCTGGCGTTGTCTACCGTCCCCACCTACGAAAACAATCGACTGGCCCGCGTCATCCCCGCGTATTACTTCCGACAACTTGCGGCGGACGCCAGCAAGCCATTGGTCAATCACGCGATCTCCTCCGAATTTCCGCCCGGCTCGTCGTTCAAGATGGTGACCGCGGTTGGCGCCCTGAACGAGGGCATCATCGACCCGAATCGAACGCTATTCGATTCGGGTCAGATCACGATCCAAAACGCATACTTCCCCAACGATCCCGGGCAGGCCAAAGACTTTGTTTGTTGGAAGGAAGACGGCCACGGGAATGTGGATTTCATCCACGGAATTGCGTGGTCCTGCAACGTCTACTTCTACAAGATCGGTGGAGGATTCGAGAACGAAGTACCCGGCGACGGATTGGGCATCGATGCGTTGGGAATTTATGCGCGAGCGCTCGGTTACGGCTCTCCGCTCGGAATCGATCTGCCGGGTGAAGAGGACGGACTAATCCCAAATGAGGACTGGAAACGCCTCAATCTTGGCGAAAGCTGGTCAACCGGAGACAGCTATAACTCTGTTGTAGGACAAGGATTTGTAGGAGCCACGCCGCTTCAGGTGCTGAGTTCCATATCGGCCATCGCAAACGGCGGCCGCGTCATGTGGCCGCATGTGGTTGCGGAAGTTCTGGACGGAGAAGGGAATATTCAGCATAGGTATGAACCCTGCGTGCTGTGGGATATTGCGGATGGTGTGCTCATGGAGAATGCGAGCGAAATCGCGGCAGACTGCGAGAGCATGGATCCCGAGCTTCGGGAAAATCTCATCGCCGGACATTCCGCCTCACCCGACATCACCGTCTCTCCCGGTGTGCTCGAGCTAGCTCGCGAAGGCATGCGGCTTGTGGTTGACGACGAAGATGGCACCGCGAACCAGTATGCGCTTCTCGACGGTATCTCATCCGGCGGAAAAACCGGTACCGGTGAGTTCTGCGACGTAACCGCCTTCAATAGAAACCTCTGCATACCCGGAAATTGGCCTACGCATTCCTGGTACACAGCCTTTGCGCCCTACGAAAATCCAGAAATTGTTGTGGTCGCCTTTGTTTACAACGGCGGCGAAGGCGCGGTAACTGCTGGCCCGATTGTCAAGCAAGTGATCGAGGCTTATTTTGAGCTAAAGGCCATCGACGCCAACCGCTAGATCCCATTCTAACAACACCATATATGGGGGCACACCCCTGGCCACCCCCAGGTCTCAGTGCTATACTCGCCGCCCGACGGCCATATGAATACTCCGCTTTTAATGAAAGGCATCGGCGACGGCTTGTTGGTCACGATACCGGAAGGTACCTGGAGCGCCGTGCGGCCCTCTCTTCTGCTAGCCATCGACGAACGTTCTGACTTCTTTCGAGGAGCAAATGTCGCCTTGCAGATGTCCAACCGCGCCCTGAGCACTGCCGAGCTCGGCGGCTTGAGAGATGAACTGAGCGAACGAGACATCGTGTTAACTGCGATATTGGCGACCTCGGATCAAACCCGTGTTGCGAGCGCTGATCTAGGCCTGGCCTTAGAAATTTCCCGACCCAACATCGAACAGGATTCGGAGCTCGATCCGATTAAGCCAGATCTGGGAGGTGGGGATGCAATTCTCATTCGTCGAACGCTGCGCTCCGGCCATGTGATCCGCCATCCAGGGCATGTGGTGGTGATCGGCGATATCAACCCGGGAGCGGAGGTTGTGGCCGGCGGGAATGTCGTGGTGTGGGGACGAATTCGCGGCGTAGTACATGCTGGCGCGACCGGGGACACCAACGCCGTAGTGTGCGCATTAGATCTCGCCCCCACCCAGCTTCGAATCGGTACGCAGATCAGTATCTCGCCAGAACGAAAAGGGAAGCCGCGGCCCGAAATGGCGATGCTGAAAGAAGGACAATTCGTGGCACAGAGTTGGAAGCACAACTAAGAAGGAGGAAATCTTGAGCGCAACCGTAGTGACCGTCACATCTGGGAAGGGTGGTGTCGGCAAAACCACGGCCACTGCCAACCTAAGCACGGCTCTGGCTGAAGCTGGCCAGAAAGTGGTGTGTATCGATGCAGACATTGGCCTGCGAAACTTAGATGTCGTAATGGGTCTGGAAAATCGAATTGTGTATGACCTGGTGGATTTCATCGAGGGCCGCTGCAAGCTTCGACAGGCGATGATCAAAGACAAGCGGTTTAGCAACCTCTATCTAATCCCCGCCGCTCAGACTCGGGACAAGACTGCAGTCTCACCCGAAGACATGGTGCGAGTGGCAGACGAGCTCAGGCCTAAACACGATTGGATTCTGATCGATTCGCCAGCAGGAATCGAACGCGGCTTTCGAAATGCGTTGGCGCCCGCCGACGTTGTCATAATCGTGACCAATCCCGAGGTTTCAGCAGTTCGTGATGCCGATCGCATCATCGGGATGACGGAAGCCGAGGAAAAGGACGAACCAAAACTGATCCTCAATCGGGTGAATGCAGACATGGTGCGTAGAGGAGAGATGCTGAGAGCCGAAGATGTTCTCGACATCCTTGCGATCGAGTTGATTGGAGTCGTGCCGGAAGACGAGAGCGTTCTCAAGGCTTCGAATCAAGGCGTTCCAGTCGTGTTGAACGGCCGCAGCAAGGCCGGCGGCGCGTTTCGCTCAATCGCCGCTCGACTCATGGGCGACGAAGTACCGATCAGGGATTTCGAAGCGGAGACCGGCCTTTTCAATCGGCTGACCCGGATGGTCAAGGCTGGGGGGCAACCCGCATGATCATCGATTGGCTGCGCGCCAGGCGTGGTGGTTCCGCCAGGACGGCCAAGAAGCGGCTGCAATTCGTTCTGGTCAACGACCGGGCGGGCCTTTCACCTGCTAAAATCGAGGCTATGAAAGACGACCTAATAGCCGCGATCTCACGACATGTGGATATCGACACAGAGCGAGTCGAAATCTCTCTTACCAGAGATCGCAGGAAACAGCGCCTTGTTGCCGACATTCCACTCGCAACGCGACAGCAGCGCGTACACTAACTGAATGCAGGCTCCTGCAAGAATCTGGCGTCATTTTGACGTCTGGCTTCTGGCGACCGTTGCTCTGCTGACGATCGCGGGGGTGGCGATGATTCGATCCGCCATCGCTGATAATCCCGAGTTAGTCGAGCTCAATGTGGTGGGAAGACAGGCCATCTTCGGCCTTGTCAGCCTTGTGCTGCTGCTTGCGACCGCCGCCATCGATTACCGTATCTGGGCCGCGCTTGCCAGGCCTATATACATATTCAATCTGATCTTCTTAGCCTTAATCCCAATTGCGGGTGTGGTGGGTTTTGGATCCGCGCGCTGGTTTCAGCTCGCGACCGTAACGATCCAACCCTCCGAGCTGGCCAAGATCCTGATGATTCTGGTATTGGCAGATTTCCTGGCTCGCAACAAAGAACGCATCGGCGAGATGCGCACCATCCTCAAGAGCCTTGCGCTGGTCGCTGTCCCTGCTGCACTGATCCTTATTCAGCCGGATCTCAGCACTGCGATTGTGCTGATGGTGATCTGGCTGGCGTTGGTGTGGGCGGCGGGTGTAGGCATGTCTAAGCTTGGAATTCTGCTGGCGGTCGTTGTGCTAGTCGCTGTCTTAGCAGCGCCTCTGCTGATCAACTACATCGTCCAGGGCTATCCAGCAGGCGAGGATTTCTTCTTTATACGTAACTATCAGATGACGCGTGTGGTCAATTTCTTGTTCCCTAACCCGGAGGAACGCTTTGGCGATATTTACAACGTTGAGCAGGCCCTGATTAGTATTGGATCCGGGGGCCTATTGGGTCAGGGATATGGGAGTGGGACTCAAGTCCAGCTGCGTTTCCTTAAAGTGCGTCACACTGACTTCATTTTTTCGTCCATGTCGCAGGAATTTGGTTTCATCGGCGCGATCGTCTTCCTGCTCCTGATCATGTTTGTGGTCTATCGATGCTTGCGCGCGGCACGCATGGCGCGCGATGGGTTTGGCTCGCTGATATGTTATGGTGTTGCGATTCTGTTATTGTTTCAGGCTTCATTCAATGTCGGCATGAACCTGAATTTACTGCCTGTTTCGGGATTGCCCTTGCCATTCCTCTCCCAGGGAGGTTCGTCGCTGTTGACGACGCTGCTTGGAATTGGCCTGGTCGAGAGCGTGATGCTGCGGCACAAGCGCATCGAGCTCTGAATCCATGTCCCCATCTGCCATGACGTCACCCGCCCGCGTTCGTTTTGCCCCCTCCCCAACAGGCCGTCTTCATATCGGCGGTGCACGGACGGCGCTCTACGACTATCTGCTTGCGCGCCAGACAAAAGGGAAATTCGTGCTACGCATCGAGGACACAGATCGAAAACGATTTGTGCCGGGAGCGGAGGAAGAAATCTATGAGGCCCTATCCTGGCTGGGCATGGAGTGGGACGAAGGACCCGATGTTGGCGGGCCGCACGCTCCCTATCGACAATCGGAGCGCGTGGATATCTATCTGGAACACGCTGACCAGCTCGTTAGATCCGGCCATGCCTACTATTGTTTCTGCAGCCCCGAGCGGCTGGCAACCGTCCGCAAGGAACAGCAGGCCAGAAAAGAACCACCTCGGTATGACGGCTTATGCAGGCGCCTGAACTCAGAGGAAGCAAGCCAAAGAAAGCATGACGGCGAAGCCTCTGTAATCCGGTTTAAAACTCCGCAAAAAGGCGAAACCGTCGGTGTCGACGTCATTCGAGGCGAGATCACCGTTGAGAACGCCACGCTGGACGACTATATCATTTTGAAGTCCGATGGATTGCCGACTTACCATCTAGCGGCAATGGTAGACGACCATTTGATGGGGATTACACACGTGCTGCGAACATCGGAATGGCTGCCGACATTTCCATTGCATGTGCTGATCTACGAAGCCTTTGGTTGGGAACAGCCTTCCTGGGTGCATATGTCCGTGCTTTTAAATCCGTCAGGCAAAGGCAAGCTGAGCAAGCGACACACATCTGGCAATTCGCATGCCGTTCACCCGCTGGAGTTCAAAGAGCTGGGGTATGTTCCGGAGGCGGCCGTGAATTGGCTGGCCCTCATGGGCTGGTCCTACGACGATCACACCGAATTTTTCGAAATGGCCGATCTGATTGACAAATTCTCTCTGGCCAGGCTCAGCGCCAGCCCGGCCGCAGTCAACTTTAGCAAACTGGACCATTTCAATGGTCTACACATCCGTTCATTCTCTGAGCAGGAACTGGTAGAAAAACTGTTGCCTTACTTCCATGCCGCAAATTTGCGCGTGACCGAAGAGCAGCTCTTGCGAGTAGCACCGCTCATTCAGGAGCGAATCCGCACCCTGGACGAAGCGGTCGATATGGCAGGCTTCCTTTTCCGCGACCCCGTCGAGCCAGATCCTCAGGCGCTGGTTGGAAAGAATATGACCCCCCAGCAGTCTGCGGAGGCAATCCACCGCTCTATTGAGGTAGTACAGGAATTTGGTCAATTGGAGACTGATCGATTGGAGTTCTCCCTCCGCGAATTAGCCGAAGCCCTCAGCCTCAAAGTGGGACAGCTCTTCGGAATTCTACGCATCGCTGTGACCGGTCAAAGGGTCAGTCCGCCCCTGATCGAGACGATGGAACTACTGGGCAAGGAGCTCGTATTGGAGCGACTGGATGCCGCCCAAAAGGCTCTCAAATCGCTTCAATGAGCCCCTATGATAGAATTTCGCCGGGTTCGCTGGGGGCTCGTCTAACGGCAGGACGTTCGGCTCTGGACCGAAAAATTGGGGTTCGAATCCCTGGCCCCCAGCCTAGACAGAGATCAGCTGGCTCTGCAGCCTCCTCCGAGGCACTGAACCGCAATCCCAGCTTTGATTAGAAAAAACAACCTATGGATGACTTGATCGCCGCATTGAATTCAAGCCAGGCACGTCTCCAGGAACTCCTGGTGCGGCTTTGATTTCCCCGAAAAAGAAAAGCAGCTAATCAAGCTGGAGCGCGCCGCCGAAGACCCAAACCTGTGGGATGATCCTGCGCGCGCCCAGAGCACGATGCGCCGGCTTGCAAGGCTGCGAACAGAGGTTGCAACTTGGCGGAAGCTGAATCAAAGCACAGAAGACGCATTGGAGCTGGCTGGATTAGGCGACGAGACGTTGCGGGACGATATTGCGCAAGAGCTGAGCAATATTGATGCAGAGCTTGAAGGCATCGAGTTTGCCAGCCTGCTGTCCGGCAAATATGATGCAGATAGCGCCATCCTGGCCATCCACGCTGGAGCCGGAGGAACCGATTCTCAGGATTGGGCGCAGATGCTCGAGAGAATGTACCTTCGATGGGCGGAGAGCAGGGGTTTCCGAACGGAAATCCTGGATCGCAGTGAGGGGGAAGAAGCGGGTCTTAAAAGCGTGACCATCGCGGTGGATGGAGATTATGCTTATGGCTACTTGCGATCGGAGCGCGGCGTTCACCGGCTTGTTCGAATATCGCCCTATGATTCGGCGCGACGCCGACACACATCGTTTGCTCTAGCCGAGGTGTACCCACAGGTAGAGACCGAAACGGAGATCGAGATCCTGCCAAAGGACCTTAAGATTGATACTTTCCTATCCGCCGGAGCTGGTGGGCAGAATGTGCAGAAAAATGAAACTGCGGTGCGCATCACACACGAACCCACTGGAATTGTTGTCACCAGCCAGAATGAACGATCTCAGTCTCAAAACAAAGACAATGCGATGCGGGTGCTGCGAGCTCGCTTGCTCGACTTAGAACGACAGAAACGAGAAGAGCAAATGGCGGAGATTAAGGGCGAGCACGTAAGCGCCGAATGGGGGAGCCAAATCCGTTCCTATGTCCTCCACCCTTATCAGATGGTCAAGGACCATCGAACAAACCACGAACGTGGCAACACGAGCGCGGTTTTGGATGGCGATCTAACCGAATTTATGGAAGCCTATCTCAAGAGCGAGGCTTAGCGGTGCCTCGACACCTCCCTTGAAACCTTCTCCCAATTGGAGTTTCGTGGCTATGCGCAAGAGGCCATAGGCCTCAAGAAGCCATAAGCCTCAAGAAGCCGCCGGCCTTCCGTATGCTATAATCCGCCCCGCCCTGGAGGAAGCACTTTGAAGTTTTATCTCGATCTTGCACTCATTATCGTTTCGGTCGCGCTCATCATCCTGGTCGTTCTGCAAAGCCGCGGCGTTGGCCTGGGTGGCCTTGGCGGCGGTGATATGGGAGCCGGCGGCGGGTACCATGTTCGTCGTGGAATCGAACGATTGATTTTCAATCTAACTATTGGGCTGAGCATTGTCTTCTTCGTGCTCGCGCTTTTAAACGTCACCCTCCCCGGATAACTTAACCCACGACCCATGCGTAGGATCATTTGGCAGTTGGTAATCGCCCTAGGGGGCCTTTTGCTTGTTCTCGGGCTCTTGCTCGGCCAAACCCCGGATCCTGAAGCTACCTTCGTTCAGCCGGTACATGGCGGATCCTTTGCTGAAGGAGTCGTCGGGCAGTCGATTCGCCTCAATCCACTCCTCGACCGCGGAAACCAGGTGGACCGTGATATCAATCGATTGCTGTATGGAGCGCTGGTACGTTTCAACTCGTTTGGCGACCCCATCCCCGAACTGGCCGAAGGCTTTGCCGTGTCCGCTGACGCAACTCTCTACAACTTCACCATCCGTGATGACGCAACCTGGCACGATGGTGAGCCGGTGACCTCTGACGATGTGATCTATACCTACTCCAAGTTCACGGAGGAGGGCTACTCGGCGCCTGAGGATCTCAAGCAACTGTGGGGGGAGGTTCAAATCGTGAAGCTGGATGACAAGAACGTTCAGTTTCAACTTCCTGAGCCGTTTGCGCCCTTTATGGACTACATGACGGTCGGCCTGCTGCCCGATCACCTCCTTCGCGGCGTGAACGGGGAGGCCTTGATCGACCACCCGTTCAATCGAGACCCTATCGGGAGCGGCCCGTTTAAATTTGAAGGATATCAGCAGGATGAAAACGGCAAGGTAACCGGCGTCAGTCTCACAGCCTTTGAGGAGTATGTGCTTGGCTCACCGTTCCTCGAAAGGGTGGAGTTCCTTTTCTTTGAAAACTCGGAGCAAGCGCTCCAGGCTTTCCAGGAGGGCGAGGTGGACGGCATTGGCCAGGTAACCGAGGATATTCTGGAGAGGGCGTTGGCCCAGCCTGAGCTCAATCTGCATAGCGTGCGCAGTCCGAGCACCACGGTCGTGTTTCTAAACACGCAGCATCCTGACAAGACATATCTCGGCGAAAAGGACTTTCGCCAGGCGCTGATGATGGCGATCGACCGGGAACGTATGATCGGTGAGCTTCTGGATGGCCAGGGATTGATCGCCTCCGGCCCAATTCTGCCGGGGCACTGGGCCGCGGCTTCTAACCTTGAGCCGCTTCCGTTTGATGTTGCTGGCGCGGACAGGTTGCTAGCTGGTCTGGGCTGGGAGATCCCGGCTGGAATCTCGCCCGGTGCGCCGGAGTACATTCGAACGGACGGCGAGAAGCCGTTGTCGCTCCAGCTGGCCCACCTGGACGTGCCGCTTTATTCCTCGGTCGCTCAAATGCTCCAGTCGAGTTGGCAAACGGTAGGCATTGATGTGGAATTGGTGCCGTTCCCGGCTGCGATAATACTTTCCGATATGCTGATCCCAAGAGAGTTTGATGCCGTGCTAACCGAGCTGGACGCCTCTCAGGCTGCCGATCCCGATCCGTATTCGTTTTGGCATGATTCTCAAGCCGAAACCGGCCAAAATTACAGCGGTTTTGAAGATCGCAATATCAGCATCTGGCTTGAGCAAGCTCGTATTACAGCCAACAAGGAGCGTCGACAGGAGCTCTACCGAGATTTCCAATTTCGTTTCCGGGACCAAGTCCCCGCTCTAATGCTTTATCATCCTGTTTTTACGTATGCTATTAGCTCTGATGTCCAGGGCGCAAGCGTCGGCCCGATCTTCGATCCGAGCGACCGATTTGCAAATATCGGAGATTGGTTCTTGCTTGTCCGCCGGGGCTTTTCAAGTGCAGAGGAATCATGATTAAACTGACGGAATTGAAAGCTGATGATGAAGTGCAAGGGAAGGTCAGCAGCATAAAGGTCGCCGGAGCCTTCATAAATGTTGACGCCGAGTCGGAAGGCTTCGTTCACCTCTCTCGGCTGCTGCCCCGCTCCAACCGCGTCGAGGATGTATTAGCTGTTGGCCAAGAACTTGAGCTCTGGGTGCACAAAGTAGATCCTAAAGTTAAGCGGCTCGAGCTAACCATGGTTCGCCCAATCCGATTGAAGTGGGATCAGATCAAGCCTGGTTTGAGAATCTTTGGATCGGTGACCAGACTGGAGAAATTTGGCGCCTTTGTAGACATTGGTGCGGAGCGCGACGGATTAGTCCATGTCAGTGAAATGAGTGATGGATACGTTCGCGATCCCTCCGAAATTGCCAAGGTAGGCGACGAAGTCGAGGTAGCAGTACTTGAAGTTGATCGGGGCAAGAGGCAAATTCGACTGACGATGAACATCAGCCTGGAAGAGCTGATGGAAGACGTGGAGCAGGAAGAGGAGGAGGAGTTGCCGACTGCGATGGAGGTAGCGCTTCGGCAGGCCATGGATATTCCTTCGTCCCATTCGCCCTCACCGGAATCATCACAACCGGACGACGCGCGCCGAATTAAGCAAGATAACCTCCTTGCCCGTACTCTCACAAAACGAGTCAAGACTTCCACCGACAAAAACGAAGACTAAGCTGCGCAACAATCAAAAATAAAGACCGAGGCGATTCCCGGTCTCAGTC
>SMUX01200568.1_pt1 | contig 13232 bp, 13 predicted proteins | sample 2456431 | NCBI WGS metagenome assembly SMUX01 (sample SAMN11095930, study PRJNA526329) | marine sediment metagenome | biome: Marine sediment; feature: Surficial sediment; material: Deep marine sediment; isolation source: Hadal surficial sediment | place: Pacific Ocean | collected 2014-11 | depth... | reverse complement strand
TTGCATTGCCGCCCCCGGGGTGGGGAACGGTTTAATGCCAAATGTTACGAGTTTTTCACTTACAGGTCAAAAGTAGAGCATGCTACCCGCTTGTTCTCTTATCGGCGCGGCTTGGCAACGGGCTGGCTGGCTGCTCTACATGCTAACTGAAAAACTCGTGTAACTGACACCATTTGATTCACAGCGTAGTACAGTACAATACGTCAAGAAAACGGTCATTTCCTTGCCACCACAGCTTCTACGAAGATACTCACGAAAATACTGGGTTTTAAGGTCAAGAAAGTCGGGAAAAAATTCAACGTCAAGTTTTTCCAGTTGTAGACTGAGTTTCTTGACTCTCTAAAGAAATCAAATCTGGCACAAAATGGACAGAAAAGAACCGCAAAGCCAGTAATTGCGTTCAGCTTGTGGGCGATTTTGTAACATTTTTCACTACCGGACAGTTTTTCATAGGTTCTATAAATGCAGTCGGTAAGCGGCTTTGTCGTTCTGGGGATTCATGCCCGATGGTTATCATGACTTATCGCAGCATGAGTCAAGTGTTGGGCTATCGCACACTCGCATCATAAAAGCATACAGCAGAAGTCTTCATCAATTCCAATCATCCTAACGCGGTAACATTCACCGGTTTGTCCGCAATTCAACCACTAAGGGATGCCGGGTCAAGACACTAAGAATAAAAACGGCTTAATCACTAGCGGACCTCATAACACCGATAACCAGAATCAGGTGGTCAACAATGCTTCGGTGGGTCGGTTTGTCTTTCTCACAGAACACAATCAAGGATTAGCTACAACGCGGGGGCTGTTGCTCACGTCCCGTCACGCGACGCCGCGGGAAGGGTTTTGGGGCGTAGGATCATGGTAATCCCTCACAGATTGGTGGATACAACGCTGTCTGTAAAGCCTCGCTCGCGAATCCAGCCCCAAACAAGGTTTTAAGTTCACTGTCTGATACTTTTTACTCCATCCGATGAAACTGAGTTGGAATCTTGATGTCCTCGTTGAGGCAGTACTCCAAAAAGCGAATACCCAACTGAAATAAACTCAGATCGCATCGATCTGTCCGATGGATTATCCCAACCCAGCCGTACTGAATTACGAATGTACCGAGATATACAATCCAGATGTAGGCCAGACACGCTCCTATCATCAGCTGTTCTAACCGCTGTGGAGATGAAATATGACTCTTATGTAGATGGAACCCACGGCTTTTCTGGTCGGAGAAAAAGGTTTCGATTACAAAACGTTTTGAATACCAATCACATGGGTTGTCATAGATAGACAGATTCGAAATCAGGTAGAGGGGCTCCTCATAATCGGCGTCCCAGAAGGCAATTGCTTGTACGGGACCGTATTGTTTTTGAGTGATACTCACTTTGGATAAAGTAATCCGTTCTCCAGGACAGACTTGGAGTTGCTCGAAGGTAAACGTCATCCAATCGTCGGTCAGCAGCAGATCTTTGGCAGTGCGGCAGACATACTTCCAACCGTAGCTGTCGATTTTCGCTTGAAGTTGTGTGCCGTCAAATTCTCCGTCGCCGAGGAACACCACTGAGACATCTTTTGGAACAATCCCTTGCACTTGCTTGACAAGCAAGAGATGATTTTCTTGAGAAAAATGTCCGCGATTCCCTTCAGCAACCAACCAAGCGAGAGGCAACGCACGGTTTTTGTAGTTTACACAGAGCATCAATGTTCGACACCCGCGTCCAACCGGGCTGCCATCCATAATGAAAATCAGGGGTTGATGAGCCAAATTCGCCAGTAACTGTTTGGCGTAGGGCAAATAATAGCCATCAAAGTTGATTCGTTGATTACAGAGAAATCTGCTGAAGCGTTTGATGCGACTTTCCACCTTTGCCACTGTTGGTACTTTGCCGGCAATCGCCCCAAGATGCACCTGTTTGCTGCCAACAATGCCGCTAATCATCATGGCAAGCGTCGTCAAATGACGGGCTTGATTGCCGCGCGGTTCGGTAGGAGAAAGCTTCTTCAATGCACGATGCGACCCTAACCGTGTCGTGTTCTGTACAGAAGTCCGTTATTAGAAGGTTCAGCATAATAACAGAGTTATTGCTGTCAGAATTTCTGGCTGATAGCTTTGCGATAGCCGATAATTGAAATACTATTGTCACCATTTATTTCAACAATCGCATAAGCATTATTCTCCTCTCCCGTTCCCTCCACAACTGCGGGAAGCGTATAGTAATGAATCCCATTAATGAGGCTATACTGTCCATTATGCTGATGTCCCTGAAAAACTACCAACACTTTTTTTGAGTTCTCCAATATCTGTCTGACTTCTGCTGCATTGTTCACGTAGTGATTTCCTTCACCATCCAGCAGTTGATGTACGAAAACCACAGTAGGAAACGGATTGGCATTTAACTGTTGCTTTAACCAATCAAGTTGGCTGTCGGGAATATTGGCATCAGTCCAATCAAAGTTTCCGTGGTCGTACTCCTCACCGTCTGATCGGTAGTTTGCATCTAATACCACAAACTGTAAGCTGGCTAAACTGTAGGTATAAAATGTGTGTTCTGGTGAGACTCCGGTATTAGTGATACCATCCAGGAATTGCGACTTTGAGATGCTGTCTACATCATGATTGCCCAGAAGATGATAAGTTCTCCCAACACCGCTTCGGAAAACACCTTCAATGGTGCGTAAGTAAGAAATGGTGATTTCCTCATTTGGCTCCTTGTCTTGATCTTTCAAGTCACCCAGTTCTATCAGAAAGTCAACCTGCTGTTGCTTCATTAAAGCGACACACTCTTTCATCTTAGCCAAGGAGTGGCGATAATAACGACTCCCTCTGGTATCAGTATCGGCATAATGAGGATCAGTCACCATGCCAAAACGCAATTTAGGGCTTGAATCAACAGCATGTACTGGTGTTAAAATCATCGTGGCTCCAGCAATGCCTGATATTTCCAGGAAGTCTCTTCGACTAATTTTCCATTCTCGTTTCATATATCAGCCTATTCACTTTTTATCTTGCCCCACGCCACAGCCAACTTACCAGCAGGGGTTACTGATAGGGGACCAAGCTTCATCACACTTTGGATTTCGTTTTCGGTTAAAGCACGTTCATAGACAACTACATCGTCAATGATGCCTCCGAAGCTATAATTAGGTGACGCGACAATTGCTCCAACAGTGAAGGACGTGGGAGCAACGTGTATCTTCTGCGGCACTCCCTTCAGTTGTTCACCGTCGAGTTTCCCATCGATGTATACTCGCATAAACTTACCCGGAGAGAAGACACCTCCCACAAAGGTCCAAGTGTCCTGGGGCACCACGGTTTTCCCTTGTAGCGGTGTCTCTACGACTCCCTCTCCAATAATTCCCAAGCTGACTTTGTCGTGTTCTTTGTTGAAGTATCCCACGTTCAGAAAATAGGCATCTTCTGCTTGACCGCCAACCTTATTGATTCCTGCTATATTCCCATATTGAAGGGGAATCCAGCCTGCCGCAAGTTTAATCCAAGCCAGTATAGTCACTTCACCGGTAATATTCAGACTTGGTGAATTAGGCACTTCGACAAAGTCGCTTGTCCCATTGAACTCTAGGGCTTTACCATTCTTGCCTTCGACCCAGTTGGCATCACCTATAATTTTGCCGTCATTTCCCTTATCAGATTGGTCAACTACACTCTTCCCTTGACCTTCATCAAAGGGAAGATATAAAACAATACCATCTTTATCCACAGCGAACGTTGTTGCTGCGAATAATGTGATGAAGCATATCGCCAATACACAGACAGCTAATCCTTTCATTTTCTTAAACAGGTTTCTCATTTGAATCACCTCTTTGGTAGAATGAATAAAGTGGAAATTTCGTCAGAACGGTCAAACAAGACTTTGCGGATAAGACCATCGTGTAGACTAATTTGGGCTGCCAATTTACCAAGCGGCTCTGGCAGTTTTGGGGCAAAATGCATCACCTATGCCCGAATGGCACTGGTTAAGTCAGTGCCATTCAGTCATAGACTGAGTTTCTTGACTCCAATTAAAAATCACAACCCCTCATCAATTTGCAAGCCCATTATATCAAAATGATCAATCCATTTGTGCTGAGATTTCCTCCTCCGATTTGAAAATCCGCTCAAACGGACTCTCTTCCCACAGATCTTCGCGGCCCCATCTCTTCATCTGTTCCTTGAGTCGTCGCATCGCTATCTCACAGCGGGTTGGACTGCGAAAACTCAGAATCCTGGCAATATCCTCATAACCCAACACACATTTTCGGGCTAACAGATAGACCGTCACATCCGTCGCCGCAATTATCCCCTTCTCTTTTCCTGCCATTGTCAGTTGTGAGCGTGTGATTCCGTAGATACTCGTCACGGTCTCAATCACCTTGTGTATGCTCCAATCACTGGGTGCATCCCTGATAGAATCCAGGCAATCAAAGGCACCTCGCCACTCTTGTGGGATAATATCTCTCGGTCTTTGGATACCTAACTCCGATGCATAATCGCTGACCTGCTGCCAGGTGCTGGGCTGGCGGAGTTTGGCAAGTGCCTCGACTTCAATCTGACGGACTCGCTCACGGCTCAAACCCACCCGTTTTCCAACCTCCTTAAGGGACTGTGGCTCTTCGATGGTTAGACCAAAGCTGCTTGAACAGAGGAAACATCTCTCCAAGCGAGATATGTCCAACTTTAATCTCTCCTTCTGTGGGCAAAAGGCAAAGATTACCCACTTTTCAGTGATCATTATACCGTTGCCTATTGCATGGGTGAAAATGGCGCTGGAAACAGGAGTTTGCTTGCTTGGATGACAGGTCTGACTGAACCCCGTGGGGGCCAGATGCCCTTCGCCCTGCCCTCCGCTCGGATGCGAAGCCGTTCATCGAAACTTGCATACGCCCATAGATGAATGAAATTGTTCAGCCCACCCAACTCCGAATACCAGCAACCTGCCATCGGCGAAAGTTTCTCACGTTCAGCGATGTGCTCACCCCACGCCTCCAATACAGTCGGGATGGCCTCGGCGGGGTAAGTGTATAAACGCATCTCGTATAATGGACCGATTTTTCGTTTGCCCAGAGGCGTCATAAACGGAGCTGGTAGGTAGATCTGGGAAACCATTTCTATAATGAGTTCGCCGGTGTTCGGCGGCCATATCGGGTTTGGACCTGCCTCAGCTTCGCGTCTAATCTGCGCTCTTTGGTCGAGATTGTCGTAGGGCCAGATGGCAACCATCTGATTCAGAGGTCCGCTTTCGGTATACCAGTGGCCACCGAGTTTTGAGAGGTGTTCGCGTCCCGGCAGTTTTTCTTCAAAACGCTTCCAATACTCATCGAGTGTGCCCGTTTTGAGATTGTACGTTCGTATTTCGTAGATCACTTTTCCCTCCTGAGATGGGTTCGTCGAGAAAATGGTGTAACAAAATAGGGCGGGTTGATTTCCACAGAATACTCAGGAAATACGCCATGCTAATCTTACATCAATTCGTCAGCTTTGTAAACGACAAAATACTGAAATACCTTTTCCGTTGACTTACGATTACCGATGCGTATAATGGGAGACGGTTATATGAACATCCACTGGCAAATGGCGAGGTTTGGGTTGGTCGAACGTCTTTCGGCGAACCCCGCCGTGCTCGTCCGCAAGGCGGACAACTGAACTTAGTATACAAGGAAGCTATTTATTATGTGTCTATTGAAAGGAGATCTGTTCAATGGCCGACACACGCCTGCTAAATATCGTCCGGCCCTGGATCCCCAACAACGCCTCGGCTTCCCATACTCGGCCATGAGCGAAGACAGGGTGCCGGTGTTGGCCTCTGACGCAGATACTCTGGCCTTGCCTCTCAGAGCAATCAAGGTCAGCGGCAAGGCCGCCCTCGCCACACGGCCAGAGTGGGTCGAACGACTCCAGACAATTGTGGATGACCTACCACTAGACCTACTCTTTTCTGTATTGGGAGCTTATGACCTGGCGCGCGTCACGCTGCCTGACGGTGTCGGTATCTGGGGACCTGTGTGGTATTTCTTCGCCGACGAGGAGTGCTGGCAACCTTATGATGATCATCGCCCGGTACACCTGAATCCAAAAGACCTGACGAACGTGGACTACGACCTGTTTTGGCACTGCTCTGCGAACTCGCTTGCCGGATTCGGAATTTTTGATGCCGAGAAGTTGATCGCCCTGGCAACAGTATGGGACTCCGGGGATCCGATGTGGGAGATTGGGATGGACGTAGTCCCCGACGCCAAGCTGACGGGTCTGGGACGCACGGTAGTGAGTGCCGCGACAAGGTGGATACTGAACAATGGCAAGTTTGCTCTAGGGACGACGGCCCCGTTCAACGTGCCGTCCGCGCGAACACTGCGGTCTGTCGGTTTGCGGCATGTATTCACCGCCATCAACGGCACAGAAGGAATAATGCAGATTGGGCCCCAGCCTCTGGGTCTCCCTTACCCATCGGCCCAAGTGCATAACCTCTATCCAAAGTGGGCGATGAACAAGGACATTTTTCCGAAAAGGATTCGCTAAAAGGGTCGTGGTAAAGTTTGGACTGATGAAACGCTTCGGATTTTATCTGTCTTTCATGCCACGGACAGATTGTGGTGATGAATGAAAAGTTCAGCACCCGATTGTGGAAGAAATCTTCGCCGACCAAGGAGAATTCACCACTGGAGATTACGAAGAAATCATGAACAAAGCCAGTTGCTTGAGCCTTGTTTCAAATGCCATTCTTTACTGGAATACCACAAAGATTTCTTCCATTATTGAAAATCTCAGGCAACGGGGGGAAGATATTGATTCGGAGATTTTGCCTCATATCTCACTGCTGCCATTTAAGCATATGATACCTAATGGGGCTTATTTTATTGAGGATTTTTAGCGGACTTTTCTGCAATAAGTTACGGTTTCGATTCGACAATCCACTTTGAAACCGTAACTTTCTGTTCAAATGCTCCCGCTAGTCCATGTATAGCACTACCAGCCGCATTTTATCACGACTTATTGAGACTCGACAAGCAAAAAAGACGTCTTGTTGCAGCGTATAATTTTGGGTTGATGTTTTGTTGGATCGTGATATAATGGCTGAAGTCCGAACCGAAAAGCATTTGGTTAATAAAAGGGATTCTGAAATGAACATCTCCACACTACACGCCAAAATTGAACGCTTAGAACAAGAGCTACAGGAGACCCGGGTGCTCCTGGCACGAGAAACCCACGATGCAGAGACTATCACTCGCGAGCTTGTCCAAACCCGGGCTTACGCTTTTAGCGCAAAAACGCTGCCAATCGACGAGGTAGTAGAGGGCTGTGCCGATTCACTCAGCCGATACGGATTCTGCGTCATCGACAACGTCATACCAGATAGCGAAGTGGCGGTCATCCGCGCTGAGGTCAAAGCAGCGCAGTCCACTATCGCCCGAAACAAGCAAGCGCTAAGGAAGTTGCTCGATGAAGAGGGTCTCAATCCCCATGAATTACTGGAAAACCCAACAGTCACAGACAAAGTAGAGTTAAGACCAGTACGTCGGGCTGGGCATCCTCCCAAACCGCCGAATGACATTGTGTGGATGCCGCAGTATGGGAAGCATTTAGCAAATCCCTTTGTTACTGCTGTGGCACGTCGCGCCCTAGACGATCATCTCCGGATCGCTCAGTTGCATTTACGTATCATCGAAACCAGCCGGACGGACGGAACCCCAGGCGGTTTCGGCTCGGTCAAGTACCGCGGACGGCCAGATAGCCGCGAATGGCACACCGATTGGCCCCACGACCTATCTGCCTATGGCAGAGACGATCCGGGCAGAAACGTCGGTTGCGTTCGCCAGCCCTTTCCTGACGTAACGATGTGTCTGGTGATGATCTGGTATCTCACCGATGTGGATGAAAACTCCGGTGGCACGTGGGTCGTTCCCGGCTCGCACAAGGACAAACGAAACCCACGGGGACCTTCCGATGGTATTACGGTCACAGCACCCATTCCCGGAGACATGCAAATCACCGCACCGGCGGGGTCTGTCTATATTCAGGATTCACGCAGTTGGCACGCCTCGGCGATGCACAACCCCAGTGGACGTGAGCGGATTGCCGTAGTCAATCGCTGGTGCCCTTGGTGGTTGTCTGTTGACGACTACGCACCCGATGGTATCGACAACATGGTATGTCAACCGCTGGATCACGCGGAGTATCTTGCATTGCCAGCTGAACTGCAACCCCTGATGAGACATCTGTGCCCCGGTGAGCGAGACACGTTACAGCAACCCGTACTGGATCGGGCGAAGGCGGCGAGTTTGCGTGCCCGTTGGGGATTCCAGCAGCTTGAGGAAAACCCCGATGGCTTGTCAGACGCAAACGCCCACATTCGCGTACCAATCGGACCTTCAAATTGACGTTCAAGGGTGCCCGCCGAAATCTTGCATCCGGTAACAGATTGAGGATACAAGATTCAGGATTCAACGGATACCCAGGCACATTCGTTGGAGACTTCGATACGTTGGCCGTAGATTCATGGCTACCTCCTCCATTACGGTCGTTTTGGGATTCGGATTTTCTCAACTCATATGCATCTGAAGCCTATTCTTATATGTTTGGCAGTTCGGTCTACATGGCTGGTGGCGATCGACGCGCAACGCCCTAAAAATGACAGAGAGGTTTAGGTAGTTGAGATGAATCTCTGAACCTAACAATCCTTCGGTATCCACCGTTTTTATCGTGATAAGTGGGCTTATCGCTTCCACAAGGCTTTCAAAACGCATCAAGGAGTAACGTCCATGGCAACCGAATTTCATTCACTATTCCGTCTCTCCTGCCCTTCGCAGGCAGACATCGATTGCTTTCATAACGATGGTTACATCGTTTATCCCGATGTCTTCACCGATGAGGCTAGGGAAAAACTGATTGAGGAAATCACGCAACTCGAACCCGTGCGCCAGTACATCGAAGCATTGGAATGCAATGATGGCGAACCGAAATCCTACTTCGTGAGGCCGTGGAACGATCGCGGGCCATATGGCGACCGGCTTATCGACGATCCCTTCATAACTGCCCTGCTACAGGCCACTATCGGCGACAATTACCATTTCTGCCATTCCGCGCTCAATATCGCGCCACGCGGCATAGGCGCACTTGGCTATCACCAGGACCATCACCATTGGAAGCATGAGAATCCTCTCAACCTTGCCGAACGCGATGGGTACTATATCCAGATCCTCTACTATCCCAACGGTTTCATGCTCGGCGACCGCAGCCTCAAAGTAATCTCGGGCAGCCACCGAGTCGCACCGACCAAAGAAGCCACACCTGAAAAGATGCTGGCCGGAGCGTTCAACGCGGAGGCCGGATGCCAGCTCGAAGAAAAACGTCTTACTCTGCCGCCGGGCAGCATGGTTTACATTAACGCCCGCATCTTCCACGCGGTCGAGGCAAAGCCCTTAGACTCCCGGCAGCTCTATCGTATCTTCAATATCGACATTTTCAAGGAATCGGGCCCGCCGCACCGCTACACCCAGGAAATCCCAGCCGAATGGATGGAGCGTGCCTGCCCAGAGCGTAAGAAGCTATTTATGCGTGAGGCATACACGGAAGGATGCTGGTCACAATGATGGCTTCGCAATGGCATACAATGACATACAACGCAGCATCCAAAACCAATGAAAGGAAAGACGCACCCTCATGAGTCAGACAAACAACGATTACTCGACCTTTAGACCAATGCTGAACTTTCGCAGACATTAGTCGATAAAGTCGTACATTGGTCGATGAAAAATAATTGAGGCGATACTCCAAACACTTCCCATCATAAACTCTCCTAAAATCAAGCCGAGGAAAAAAGGCGTCATCTGCCGATGCGCTTTTAAACCACCCTGTTTAAGTAGCAATCCTTTGACTCCCCAACCAATCAGAAAAGAGAGCCAAAAGATGTTCATCGTATAGCTGCCTGAAATTGCATAGCCGATTGGGGATAGCGGCCACCAGATGAATTTCCACCTCATGAACGTCAATAGGATGGTAAAAGCGAGTCCAAGAGTGACAAAGGTTGTGGAAATCGAATCGAAATGGGTCGGTATGGTCAACCATCTTTGAAGACGCCTGAAAGGTCCCCAGCCGAAACTCCCGCCTGAACCGACTTGATAGACGCCGTGTAGATATGCCCAAAACGACGCGAGTGAGCCGATGGGAATAATAAGCAACATAGCGACTAAGAATTTTCTATCGCCAATTGCCGCACGTTCCGCGATCTTAAAGCCTTCCAACTGATGTGGCATTGGATTGGAGGTATGGGCGCGGTTGAAAAAATATAGAAACGAGAACATCGTCAAGTCACTTGCCCAGAAACGTCGCGTGCCAAACATCTTCACCAGTGCCGAATCGGGTCCCATGAAGTGCAGGTCGTGGAACAGGATTCCGGATTCGGCTCGGATGCGCGTAAAGCTGATAGAAAGTAAAAAATAAAGCCCGAAGAAAACGAGAATTACCCACAGAGACATTCCGGCGAAAAAACAGAACGCAACCAAGAACAGCGTTGCGGCTGCCGTGAGAAGGGCTGCCGCTCGATACCCGATGGGGTCGGATGAGTCATCGATCTCCGCCCTGTTTGAGACCACTTTCAATGTCACCCGCCAGAGGTGTTTTCTGGTGAGCCAGATTGCCACCCCGCCGAGTCCGAGATACGCCCCGAAGGATTGTTCGTCGGCGTAGGGAAAAGCCGGAAGGCTACTGAATCCCATCAGGCTGCCGAATATCTTCTCTCCCTTCCAAAGAAAGTAAAAACACCAGCATGAGAAGGAGAGCTCCAACGGCATTAGGAAAGCAATACCGATGGCAAATGGATAAATCGACACAGGCGTCCAACCGATGGCAGAAAAGGGTTTTTCGGAAAAAAATCGACTGATGTCATATTGTTCGCCGCTAATCACACTCGGCACCCGTGGCCAGAGGAAGTGCAGACCGTTTAACAGATTGATGCCGACTGCCACTGCGAACGCCAGCCACATCAGTCGATTTTTTAACAGCCTGTGACTCGGGTGGGTCATTTCAAGCGGCAGTTGAATCAGAGGATAGCTCAACTTCTCCTGCTCTGTCCACTGTTTGCGAACCATCACATTGATGCCAAGCATAACGATGAGAAGTGCCGATAGAAACGCAGACCACCAGAGCACCGGATTTAGCCAGCCCTGAACATGCGCCCTTGTGTATAGCGTCGATTCACCTTTGTAGAAGTCAGTGAAGACGTCTTCGTCCGCAACGGCTAGCCAACCGGGAATATACCTCCAGAACAGGTCTTTCCATTCGTTTTCCGGCGTCGCAAACCGGAAAGCGTGCGGGATAATCGGCACCAGAACCTGAAGGGTAAAATGGCTGGCAAGCACCGATGCGATATTCAGCATGACATAGATAGTCAACAACTCGCCTTGGCTCAGCACAAACTGAGGAGCAAATCGAACCAGAAGTCGGTTGCCAGCGATTAGCAGGACAACAGTGAAGACGACATTGTAGATCAGCGTGATTGTTGCGCTTTCCCCGCCACCGAACATCAGCGACATCATGATCCAGTAGCAGTTGACTATCGCAAGTAAGCCCCCAATGATTATCGCCCGGAGGGTTGTCCCTGATTTCTCCTTCATGATTCTTTCTTCTTATTGATGACCATAGTCAGCCTTGATTTGCGCCCAAGTTGTGGCAAATTTGCCACCGAGTTGGACATCCTTACTGCCAACATAAACAATGAGGTTGTCGGCATATCCGTAGACCATGACATTTATCGTACCGCTGTCAAGGTTTGTGCCAACGACATCGACTTCGATTAACGGATCTATCTTCTCAAAGTCCGTTTTGTCTTTTGCTTCTTTCATCTTTAGAACGTGATGGTCACCTTCAGCTATAACTTGTGCGCTATACCAGACATTCGCCTCCGTCGGGTGTTGGATTTCGGTGACCGCTCCGGTCCATTGCGCTTTTTCTCGCTTATAAAGCCCAACGATTCCTGTAGCCCATCGCCGGGTGTTGTAATGGAGTAGGTTATCGTAGTCCGTCGCTCGGTAATTGAAGGCAAACAGCTTGGTGGGATCATCCACCATAAAGTCGCCTTCAAAGACATAATTCGTCCATTTGAGGAAGGATTGATCCTTTGGCGCCCAGGCACCTTCGGGTAGAGGGCCAACCCAAACGGGACTGTTGACGAAGAAAACCTTATTCGTCGGATCTCGCGGATCTTTGACAACCTCTGCGCCTTGCCCTTCAGCACCACCGAAGAACTCCCACTGTGAGGGCATCTGACCGATATCTTCGTTCTCAAAATCGTCCTTGAACAACGTTTCTCCAAAAGCCGCTTGCATAACAAGGAAGCCTATCCCGAATATCAGACTCAAGATGCACACAACGCCTTTGACTTTCATTGTTTTTCTCTCCTTTTTCGGTTAGACAATAATTAGCACCGTCGCAAAAAATGTGAAACGAAATCTTGCCGCTCGCCTTCTCATCGACCCATTCGATGTTCCCAAGTTTTTTTTCATTGGCTTCGAAGGTGAAAACTATCTATGCGGAATTATTTAGTTAGATTATAATTTTCACTCACCAAGTTCCATGTTTAATCCGAAAGCTGGAACTCGCGTTTCATTCGCAAAATTTTACCGAGCCTTTGCCAGCAGGTTTTTTAACATTCCCTCATTAACTAAACCCAACTCCTGATGGAATTTCATGTACAGGAACGTGATAATCACCTCCCACCCACGCTCGTCTGAATTTATGCTTTGAAGAAATTGTAATAGGTGACTGAAACCCAACTCTGACACATGTGAAACGTCTTCTCTTTGGAGAACGCCAGGGTTTTGCGGACTTTTCGACGGTTGAGATGTCTGTCGGTGCCATGCTGTCGCTCGACGAACGCCGTGTTGACACAGGTCGAAGCCGTTGAGGCATCAAGCGCGGCGGAAAGCCCCTCGGGTGTCCCATACACCTGTTCCGTGGTCACATTGACCACTCGTCCGCCTGGGCTTCGCTGACGATGACATCAGTAACCAACTCATCGTGCAGAGCTTTGGCATGGTCGCCTGCAATTCGTGTCAGCCGACTGACGGTCCCCCGACTCACTTCCACCAGTCGGCAAATTTGCCGCTGCCCACATCCCTCGGCCAGATGATGAAGAATCGAGATAACCTTCTCTTTGGGGGTAGTGCTATACATGTAATGCTTTTTCGAGATTGTAGTGGCAAAGAAAATATTTGATGGCACCAATATGATTGACGAGTTTCTTGGAA
>SMUX01140051.1_pt1 | contig 13247 bp, 14 predicted proteins | sample 2456431 | NCBI WGS metagenome assembly SMUX01 (sample SAMN11095930, study PRJNA526329) | marine sediment metagenome | biome: Marine sediment; feature: Surficial sediment; material: Deep marine sediment; isolation source: Hadal surficial sediment | place: Pacific Ocean | collected 2014-11 | depth... | reverse complement strand
CTCATCCAGCAGGGCCTCCTCGAGCGAACCCCGCGGGGACGTTGTGCCACTGCCCTCGCCTATCAGCGCTTTGGCTATCACCGCCCCGAATCCCAGACCACGATCTTTGACGGGTAGGCGCACCTACCGCACTGCGGATTTCGACTACCCGCTCCCTGAACCACTCATCGCCCAGGTTCCGAGTGCGGTGCGGGGAGACAGTCGTATGCTGGTGGTGAACCGCGCCCGGGCGGCCGGCCCGGCGGCCCTTCGCGACAGCGTGTTCCCCGAGTTCCCATCGCTGCTGCAGGAGGGCGACCTACTGGTCATCAATACGACCAAAGTGCGCCACGCGCGCCTCATGGGCACCCGACCCTCGGGAGCACCAGCTGAAGTACTCCTCATCCACCCCTCGGCAGACGACACCTGGATCGCCATCGGCCGACCGGGAAGGGCGCTGCGTCCGGGCAAGCGGATCGTGCTGGGTGAAGGGATCGAGGTGGAGACGCTGGAGGTCCTCCCCAACGGCGAGCGCGTCGTTCGCTTCGTGGGTGGCACCGCCGCCGAGGCGATGGATCGGTTTGGGACCCTGCCCCTCCCGCCCTACATCCATCGACCGCCGGAGACCCAGGACGAGGTCCGGTACCAGACGGTCTACGCCGAGCGTCCGGGAAGCGTGGCCGCACCCACGGCGGGACTCCACTTCACGGAGTCACTGCTCCAACAGATTGTCGAGGACCGTGTCGGCATCGCCTCGGTTGACCTGGAAGTGGGCCCGGGCACCTTCAAGCCGGTGGAGGAGGAGGATCTCACCCACCATCACATGCATCCCGAGCGATACGCCATTCCCCAAGACACCGTGGCGAAAATAGCTGCGACGCGGGCGCGCGGGCGCCGCGTGTGGGCCGTCGGCACCACGGTCGTGCGGGCCCTCGAAAGCGCGGCCCGGACGGACGGCACGGTTCGCGGCGGGCAAGCCAGCACCCGCCTGATGATCACCCCCGAGTATCAATTCCACGTGGTCGACGCCCTCATCACCAACTTCCACCTGCCGCGTTCGACACTTCTCATGCTGGTCAGCGCGTTCGCCGGGCACCAACGAACCATGGCCGCCTACCGGCATGCCGTGGACCAGCGGTACCGGTTCTACAGCTACGGCGATGCCATGGTGATCGTATGACGTCGAGCCCCACGCCGGCACCTCGAGCGAGCTGAGGATGTTCGAGTTTCTGGTTGAGGCAAGTACCGGGGCGGCCCGCGCCGGTATCGTGCGGTTGCCCCACGGAGAGGTCAAGACACCGGCGTTCATGCCGGTCGGCACCCACGGTGCCGTACGCGGCCTCCATCCGGCTGAGGTCGAGCAGGCCGGCGCCGAGATCATCCTGGGGAACGCCTACCACCTCCACCTCCGCCCGGGTGAGGAGCTCATCGCTGCCATGGGCGGCCTCCACCAGTTCACCACCTGGTCCAAACCCATGTTGACGGACTCGGGCGGGTTCCAAGTGTTCTCGCTCGATGGCTTGCGTCGGGTTGAAGAAGAAGGGGTGGAGTTTCAGAGCCACATCGACGGATCGAAGCGCAAGATCACCCCGGAGCAGGCGATCGAAATCCAATGGGCCCTCGGCGCCGACGTCGCCATGGCGTTCGATCACGTGGTTCCGGGCCAGGCGCCGCACGCGCTCGCCGGCGACGGCATGGAGCGCACGCTGCGGTGGCTGGACCGCTGCCGGCAGCGGCACGAGGAGTTGGCTGACGGGGACACCGGGCGGCAAACGCTGTGGCCCATCGTCCAGGGCGGCACCTTCGACGACTTGCGCCTGCGATCGGCGGAGGAGACCATCGCCCGGGGGCCGTGGACCGGTATGGCCATCGGGGGCCTGTCCGTTGGCGAACCGAAGGATGTCATGCGACGGGTGCTCGAGCTGCTCGAGCCGGTCTTGCCGCGGGAGACACCCCGTTATCTTATGGGAGTCGGGTTTCCGCCGGATCTGTTGGACGGCATCGAGCGAGGGGTGGACCTCTTCGATTGCGTCGCGGCCACACGCAACGGCCGCCATGGGAGCGCTTGGACGACGAGCGGCCGGGTCAACGTGCGTGCCGCCACCAATCGGACCGTCTCGGATCCGCTGGATCCCGACTGCGACTGTGAGACGTGCCGCCGCTTCAGCCTGGGTTACCTGCGCCACCTGTTTGTGACGGGCGAAATGCTGGGCCTTCGGCTGGTCTCCATCCACAACATTAGGTTTCTCATCCATCTGACGGAACAGGCGCGCCAACACATTATTGACGGATCGTTCGATCGCTGGCGCTGCGATTGGCTCCAACGCTACAACAACAGGGGTTAGATGTGACCACCACGTTACTGAACATCTTGGCGCAAGCCGAGGGCAAGGGCGGATTCGGCGGGTCGGCGCTGATCATCCAGCTGGGCCTGATCGCGCTAGTGTTCTATTTCCTGATCATCCGGCCGCAGTCCCAGGCACGGAAGAAACACGCAGCGCTGTTGGAAGACCTCAAGAAGGGTGACGAAGTGGTGACGTCCGGGGGCCTCATGGGCAAAGTTAAAGCCATGAACGGAACCCGGATCACCGTGGAGAGCGGCACCGCAGAGGTCATAGTCCACCGAGAGAAGATCGTCCAAGTGGGCGACGCGGTCGCCCCGGGAGGAGGGAACCGCTAGTGGCCGTGCTGCCCATCCACCTCCTCGGCTCTCCGGTGCTCAGGGAGCAGAGCGCCACCATCGACTTGCCGGACGACAGCACCAGAGATTTGGTGGCCGATCTGTTCGAGACGATGGACGCCGCCGAGGGTGTAGGCCTGGCCGCCAACCAGGTCGGAGTCGCGCGGCGGGTGGCCGTAGTCGGTCTCGATGACGACCGGTTGGTCTTGATCAATCCGGTGGTTCTCGAATCGGACGGGAAGGACACGGCGGAGGAAGGCTGCCTCTCCATTCCCGACGTCTATGCCGACGTCACCCGGTTCTCCAATATCGTCGTCGAGGCCCTCGATGTGGACGGGAAGCGCCAGCGCATCGAAGCCGAGGGCCTGAAAGCCAGGGTCATCCAGCACGAGATAGATCACCTCGACGGAGTCCTGTTCCTCGATCGGCTCAGTCCCTTCAAGCGCCGCGTCCTCACGAAGCGCTGGAAGAAAAGCGGCAAGGATACCCCCAACCATCTCCTGGACGTGACACCGGCCTCGAAGACCTCGGGCTGATGCGCATCGTATTCTTCGGCACGCCCGAGTTCGCCGTGCCATCCCTGCGAACACTGATCAGTGAGGGCCACGATGTGGTCGGGGTCGTCACCCAGCCCGACAAGCCGCGCGGCCGATCCCGTTCGGTCCTGGTGCCACCACCGGTCAAGAACCTGAGCCTCGAGCACGAGCTACCAGTGCTGCAGCCGGACCGTCCCACGGGCGACCTCTTCGCCGCGGCCCTCCAGCGATTGCGTCCCGACATCGGGGTGGTGGTGGCCTATGGCCACATCCTTCGCCCGGAGATCCTCGATCTCCCCGATCACGGCATGATCAACGTACACGCCTCTCTCCTGCCGAGGTGGCGTGGCGCAGCCCCAATCCAGAAGGCCATCCTCGAAGGTGATCCGGTCACCGGCGTGAGCATCATGCGAATGGCCCCCGGCATGGACACCGGCCCAGTAGTGCATCGTCTGCAGACGACCATCCGCCCGGGACAGACCGCCGGAGAACTCTCTGGGCGGCTGGCAGACCTCGGTGCCGTAGGCCTGATCACGGCCCTGGAAGCCATCGAGCAGCACACGGCCACATTCGAGCCCCAGGATGAAGCGGCCGCTACCCACGCCCCCAAGGTGACCCGTGCCATGGCCCGGATCGATTGGCATGATCCTGCCGACCGGGTGGCCTGTCAGACGCTGGCCTACGATCCGGCACCAGGCGCCTGGGCCCAACTGGGAGACGCGCCGGTCAAGCTGTTCCATGGCGAAGCCATTCCGGCCACGGCCGAGCCGGGTACCATCCTGTCTGCCGGGGACCGGCTCCTCGTTGCTTGTGGCTCGGGAGCGGTGGCGTTCAAGGAAGTCCAGCCGTCGGGCAAGAAAAAGCTCTCGGTGGCCGACTGGGCACGGGGCCGGGACGATCTCCCCGGGCTCGTGCTCGAGTGAGGCCGCTCCCCAGACTCCACGCCATCACCAATCACGCGGTCCTGGTGGCACCGGAGTATCGGGTACGCCTGGCGGCGATCGCAGCCGTTGGGCCGGCGGTGGCGCTGCACGCGCGCGACCGCCAAGCGAGTGATCGGGTGCTGATCGATACCGCCACCAGGATGCTGGCCCACGCGCAGCCCCCCGGGGCGGCCACCTTCGTCAACGCCCGCCCGGATATCGCCGCGGCCCTCGGAGCGCAGGGAGTCCAACTGGGCGCCGGCGACTTGTCGCCACGGGACGCGCGGAAGATCTTCCCCAATGGGTGGATCGGCGCGTCGATCCACAGCGAATCGGAGGCGCGCCGGGCCATCGACGAGGGGGCCGATTTCCTCGTGGCCGGTAGTATCTTTCCAACAGGTAGCCACCCCGATCAGCCGGCCGCCGGCCTCGAACTCCTCGACCGGGTCGCCGGTCTGGGACGGCCGGTGATCGCCATTGGCGGGATCACGGCCGGGCGGGTCGGGCAGGTCTGCCTGGCGGGCGCTTACGGAGTGGCCGCCATATCAGCCCTGTGGCAGGCGCGGGACTCGGGCGCCGCCGCATTGGAACTGCTGTCACCGTGGATGGATTCCGATGACTGAACTCACCGTGACGATCAATGGCGAACGTCGCCGGGTCCCCGGGCCGGCCACGGCGCAGAGCCTCCTCGAGCATCTGGGACTCGACCCCCGGGGCGTGGTCGTCGAACTCAACGAGGAGATCGTCCGCCGGCCGCAGCTCGGCGATACGGCCATCGATGACGGGGACCGAATCGAGGTAGTGCATTTCGTCGGCGGCGGCTGATAGTCCGCCGACTCAACGTCCGAAGGACAAGACCATGACCAGTACCATTAAACCCACGGCCGCCCACCAGGACACGGCGCTCACCATCGCCGGGCGCACATTTCGGTCGCGTCTCCTGGTTGGAACCGGGAAGTACCGGACCAATGAAGACATGATGGCCACGTTGGAGGCGTGCGGCGCTGACGTCGTGACCGTTGCGGTCCGCCGGGTCGACCTGAACCGGACCAACGAGGAGAGCCTGCTGCACTTCCTCGACCCGGACCGGTGGTTTCTCCTGGCCAATACCGCAGGATGCTACTCGGCAGACGAAGCCGTGCGCTATGCCCGCCTGGCCCGAGAAGCGGGGTTCAACGACTTCATCAAGCTCGAAGTCATCGGCGACCAGGAAACCCTGCTGCCGGACGTCGAGGGGCTCCTCGAAGCAACCCGTACCCTCGTCGCCGAGGGGTTCACGGTCCTGGCCTACACCAACGACGACGTGGTGACGGCCCTGAAACTGGAAGACGCGGGGGCGGCGGCCATCATGCCGCTGGCCTCGCCGATCGGGAGCGGGCTCGGCTTGCTCAACCCCTATGGTATTCGCACCATCAAGCACCGCCTATCGGTCCCGATCATCGTCGATGCGGGCGTCGGCACCGCATCGGACGCGTGCCTGACCATGGAGCAGGGGGTCGACGGCATCCTCATGAACACGGCGTTGGCCGAGGCCGGGCGGCCCGTGGTCATGGGCCGCGCCATGCGACTGGCGGTGGAGGCCGGTCGCGCGGCCTACCTCGCGGGCCGGATGCCCCGCCGCGAAATCGCGGTGCCGTCGAGCCCCGTCGCGGGCATGCTCGACCGCCCCACGCCCTAATCCCGGTGCGGCAGGGCGACTCCCCGGAAGGTGCGGCAACGCGAGAAACCGCCTGCGCGGTCCTACGGCAGGTCCGCGCGGGCCAACCGTTCGACCGCGCCCTCGATCGCGCCGTAGAGAATCTCGACGACCCCGACCGCCGGTTCGTGTACCAAGTTTCCGCCGGCGTGCTACGTCACCAGGACGCCCTCGACGAGGTACTGGCACCACTAGCCACACACGGCTGGAGCCGGGTTCCGGATTCGCTCAAGGACATTCTCCGTATTGGCGCCTACCAGTTGCGCTACCTCGACCGTGTTCCGCCGCACGCCGCGGTCTCGACCAGCGTGGCAGTCGCGCGGAATCTGGCGGGCGAGCGGTCTTCGGGATTCGTCAACGCCGTGCTACGGAAAGTCGCCGCCGATCGGCTGTCTACCCCAACCACGCGGGGCCCCGTCACGCTCAGCCGGGAGTTCTCCCACCCAGACTGGCTGGTGGCCCGCTGGGTGAGCCGATTCGGAGGGGCCGAAACGCGCCAACTCCTAGCGTGGAACAACCGCCAGCCGGCCATCGTGTTGCAGCCCGCCCGGCGACCACTCAACGACATCCGCGAAGCGATTCGTGCTGCCGGTATTGCAACCCAAGACGTGCCTCATGAGATGGGCCTGGTGGTCGAGGGAGGCAGACCGACGGCACTCCCCGGGTTCGCCGAAGGCGCCTTCGTGATCCAAGACCCGGCCCAGGCATGGGTAGTCCGCTACGCCGCCATTCCGGCGGGGAGTACCGTCCTCGATGCGTGCGCCGCACCGGGCGGTAAGACCGTGGCCCTGGCCCGGACGGCGCGCCTGGTGGTGGCGGCCGACAAACGGCGCAATCGCATTCCCCGGTTGCGTCAGAATCTGAAGCGGGCTGGCGGAGGCGCGGTGGCACTCCTCGTTGCCGACGCCGAAGCAGCGGCAGTGAGCCAAGTTGATTGCGTACTCATCGACGCTCCCTGCTCCGGCACGGGTACCTTCGCCCGGCATCCGGACGCGCGCCACAGACTGAAGGCCGGGGACATCGACCGGCTGGCCGCGTCCCAAGCGGCCATTCTGGAGGGGACCTACCCGGCCGTACGCCCGGGCGGCCTGTTAGTTTACTCCACATGTTCTTTGGAGCCGGAGGAAAACGAGCACCGGGTGGATCAGTTTCTGGCCAGCCACACCGATTTCCGTCGGGAGCCGCCCGACGGCATGCCGGACGACATGCTGTCCCCCGTGGGTGACCTCGTCATTCTCCCCCAGCGGCATGGCATGGATGGGGCGTATGCCGCCAGGTTGAGGCGTGACGCCGGATGAAAGTCCGCCGCCACCTCCCACCGCTCCGGCAGCGCCACCCGGTGCGGCTGCCGAAACTCCTCCGGCTGCCCAAGGTGGGTGCCCTGAGCCTCCTCCCGTGGCTCGCAGGGGCGGCCCTGCTGGGATACCTTGTCACCGTCATCTGGTTGTTCCCCGAGCCGATCCTGGCCACCGACACCGCCGTCCCCCGCGTCCTCGACCTGCCGCGGGCGGAGGCCGAAGCCCGGCTGACGGAGGCCGGGCTGCGCGGCCGGGTGATGGAGACCGAACCGCACCCCGACGCTGCGGCCGGCACGGTGACCTGGCAAGACCCGCCGCCGGCGGTGGAAGCTCCCGCCGGCACCATCGTCAGGCTGACGGTCAGCAGCGGCACGCCAACCCGCCCCATCCCCGACGTCGTCGGCCTGGACAAGGCGCTCGCGGAAGAGGTCCTGCAAGCCGGGGGGTTCGAGATCGGACGTGTCGATTCGATCGCGGCGCTGTCGGACCTGGGCACGATCGTCGTGACCCGACCCGCCGCGGGAGTGGCGCGGGCTCCGGGGACGAGCGTGTCACTGGTCGTGAGTCAGGGACCGGCCGTCATCCCGGTCCCGAACGTAGTCGGGCTGACGCACCAGGAGGCGTGGGAAAAACTCGATGATGCAGGACTCCACGTGGGCCGGGTGATGGCCCGGCTGACCGACGCCGTTGAGCCTGGCCGCGTAGTGGAGCAACGGCCGGCCCCCGGCACCCGCGCCCCGCTGGAAGGCCGCATCGACCTCATTTTTTCGCGGAAAAGGAATCCATGAACCCGTGCATTGCACCGAGCATCCTGAGTGCCGACCTGGGCAGACTCCGGGAGCAAGTGGAGGCCGCGGTACTCGGAGGCGCCGATTGGATTCACCTCGATGTGATGGATGGCCACTTCGTCCCCGGAATCACCTTCGGTGAGCCGATCATCTCGGCCCTCCGGTCCATCACCGATGTGCCGCTCGACGTCCATCTGATGGTCGACCGGCCCCAACGCTATATTGCGGACTACGCCGCCGCCGGGGCGGACATCTTTACCATCCATCCCGAGGCCACGATCCACGTGCAGCGTCACTTGTCCGCCATCCGCGAGGCCGGCATGCGGGCGGGCTTGGCGCTCAACCCGGGGACACCCCTCTCGTTCCTCGAGGAGGTGCTGGACGAGGTGGACCTGGTGCTGGTCATGTCGGTCAATCCCGGCTACGGCGGCCAGGCGTATCTGCCGGCATCGTCGTCCAAGATTGCCCGCGTCCGGGAACTCCTTACCCGCCGGGGGTGTTCGGCCAAGTTGGAAGTGGACGGTGGCATTACGGTCGACACGATCCGCCTCGCCCTCGAGGCGGGGGCGGATACGTTCGTGGCGGGTACCTCGGTATTTGGAACGAATGATCCCGAAGCGGCGGTCCAGGCACTCCGGAGTGCCTGCGCTGTCCGAGTTTGAGAGAATGGCAATGTCGAAACAATGGTTTGTGGTGGGGCTGGTGGTGCTGGTCATGGGAACGCTCACGGCAATGGCGATTCGCTTCGCCCCGGACGCTGCAGTAGCGGTGGGAAGTGAGGCGCCCGATTTCCGGCTGGTCGATCTCGCCACCGGAGACTCCATCTCCCTGCGCGAAGAGTACGTCGGCTCGGTCACCCTGATCAACATCTGGGCAACGTGGTGCGCACCGTGCCGACTGGAAATGCCGTCCATGCAAACCGTTTTCGAAGCGCTCAGCGAGCGCGGATTTCGCATCGCCGCGGTCTCGATCGACGACGGGGATCGCGACAAGGTCACGGCCTTCGGTAAAGAACTTGGGCTGACGTTCGACCTGCTGCACGACCAGAGCATGCGCATCCAGATGATCTACCAAACCACTGGCGTGCCGGAGAGTTTCCTCCTCGACAAGAACGGCATAGTGGTCAAACGTGTCATCGGGTGGCACGACTGGAGCGCGCCGGCCAATCGTGGTCTGATCGAGCGGCTTCTCGACCAACCCGAGTCCTGATCCCGGAGGCCGCGGCCTTCGGGCTACGCTGCCGTCCCCCCTCATGACCTGCATCCTGGGCATCGAAACCAGCTGCGACGAAACCTCCGCCGCGGTGCTGCGGCCGGATACGCCCGACCCGCTTGCCAGCCTGGTGATTCTCTCCCAGGACGTGCACCGGATATTCGGCGGGGTGGTACCAGAACTGGCGAGCAGGGAACACCTGAAGACGATTACCGCCGTGGTGGACCAGGCCATGGCCGACGCCGACGTCTCCGGCGACGCCGTGACCGGGGTCGCCGTCACGGCCGGCCCCGGACTGGTAGGCGCCCTGTTGGTGGGCGTCATGTACGGCAAGACCCTGGCCTACGCGTGGGACGTCCCGGTCCTCGGCGTCAATCATCTCGAAGGCCACCTGTTCGCCCCCACGCTCGAGTTCCCCGACCTGAAGCCACCGTTCGTCAGCCTGCTGGTGAGTGGCGGACACACTATGCTGCTGGACGTTCGCGACTGGGGCGACTACCGATTGCTGGGCCAGACCCTCGATGACGCCGCCGGCGAGGCGTTCGACAAGGTGGCCAAGATGCTCGGCCTGGGATATCCCGGCGGGCCCGTCATCGAACAGATCGCGGCCCATGGGGACCCGGGCCGGTTTCGCTTCCCCCGGCCGATGCTCAAGGACCTCAAGAAGCCCGGCCCTAGGCGATTCGCCTTTTCGTTCAGCGGGCTCAAGACCTCGGTCCTGCGGGCGGTCCACCAGAGCGCCGACCTCGAGGCCGATCGCGCCGACCTGGCTCGCGGATTCCAGGATGCCGCCATCGAAACCCTGGTCGAGAAAACGGCGTGTGCCGCGGAGGTATTAGGTTACTCCCAAGTCACCATCGGCGGCGGAGTGGCCTGCAACCGGGCCCTGGAACGGCAGATGGCCGATCGCCTGGCAGGGTTGGCCACGGTAACCGTTGCCAGCCCTAAACTGAACACCGACAACGCAGCCATGATCGCGGCGGCCGGAGCGTGGCGGTTGGCCCGGGGCGAGCGCAGTGGCTGGGACCTCGAGCCATCCGACCGGCTGCCGCTGAGCGGACTGAATCCTTCACCAGGGCACCAAGACCAATGACGGTATATCCCATCATATTCGATGTCGGCCCACTCCAGATTACCGGGTACGGCATCATGATGATGATCGGCTTCCTGATGGGAGGGTGGCTGATCGGGTTGGAGCTCAAGCGCCGCGGCCTGCGAGAAGACTACGCCGGCGAAGTCGTCGTGGCCGCGGTAATCGGCGGTATCGTTGGAGCCAAACTGTGGTACGTAGTCCTGATGGGGGACCCGGGCGCACTGTTTTCTCGCGGGGGGCTGGTGTGGTATGGCGGGTTCCTCGGCGGCGGCCTCGCGATCATTCTGAACGGGCTGCGCCTGAAGGTTCCGACCCGGTGGACCGCCCAACTGCTGGCGCCACCGCTCGCCGCGGCCTACGCCCTTGGGCGGGTGGGATGCTTCCTGGTCAACGACGACTACGGGCGGCCAACGGACGTAGCCTGGGCCATGAAGTTCCCCCAGGGCCTCCCCCCGTCCACCGCCGGCAACATGGAACGGTTGTTCGGCATTGCCATGCCGCAAGGGGTGGATCCGTCTACGGTCCTGGCCGTGCATCCGACGCAACTCTACGAGGTGGCCGCCATGCTGTTGGCGTTCGTGATCTTGTGGATGTTGCGCAAGCGGCAGGCCGGCACCGGCTGGCTGTTCGGCCTGTACTTGATATTCGCCGGGATCGAGCGCTTCCTGATCGAATTCCTCCGCGCCAAGGACGACCGGATGTTCGGCGCGTTCACCCTGGCGCAGGCAACCAGTGTGGTGCTGGTGCTGGTAGGCGCCTACATCCTATCGGCACTCTACCGGGCCAAGGAAGTGCCGCCAGGACCCTACCTCAGCACATGACGCTCGGGCGCGTAATCAAACTAGGGAAAAGAGGGAAAAGAGGGAAAAAACGGAAGACTGACAAACCCTCTTCGCCCTGTTCCCCTTTTTGTCCCTCTTAGCCCTCTTTTCCCTAGTCTCTACTCAGTTAGGCAGCGACTCGTCCTTCTCGGTAACATGATCCTTGATCCGGGAAATCTCCGCTCTCACCTCCGCCAGGTCGGCGTCCATTCGCTCCAGAGAGCGCACCAGATCGCGCTCGGGCAACGTCACCATTTCGGGGTGGCGCGGACCCGGGCTCCGGGGCCGCTCATTCGGGTCCGGCACCAACGCGGACGCGACCTTGAGCCGGCGCGGCTCGATGAAGAACGTCCACACGATCCCGCCGGCAAACAGCAGCACCAGAACTCCCTGCACCAACAAGCCCTCGGCGGTACCGTACACGCCCAGCGCCGGGATGACCGGCGCCCAGGAAACGTAGGTCACCCCCAGGATCCCTGCCCCCTGCAGTTCGAGAATGCCCTTGCCGGCAAACACGAACGCCATGTAGTAGAGGAACACTCCGGTGATGCCAAAGAACGGCTTGAGGGGAATGCGGACTCCGTAGCGGCTGATCGCCAGATAGATCACCACCAGCAACACCGTTGCTACCAGCATGCCGAGTGCCACTGGGATCGCTGCGCCGACGGCTCCGCTGCTGACGAACAGGGCCTTGTAGAACAGAACGGTTTCGAACCCCTCCCGGTATACCGCCAGAAAGGCCACCGTCGGAAGCGCCAGTATGGATCCGCCGACCAGGGCCCGCTGCACTTTCCCCTGGACGAATCGGTTCCACCGCGCCACTTCCATCTTGGAGAGCAGCCAGTAGCTCACGTAGAACATGACACCCGCTGCCAGCAGCATGGTCGCGCCTTCGAGCAACTCCTGTTGGGCCACGCTGATGTGGAAGACCGTCTCGATCAACACTGCCGTGAGGACGCTGGCCACCAAGGCGGCCCCGACTCCGTAGTACACGTCCCGGCGGCGCCCCTCGGCTCCGGTCTTGACCAGAAATGCGATGAGGGCGCCGATGATGAGGATGGCCTCGATACCCTCACGCGACAGGATCACGAATGACTGGAAAAACAGCTGGTACGGTGTGAGACGATGCCCCAGCGCGTTCTGTGCCTGACGCAGCCCCTCGAGGAGCGAACCGTGGAGGGCCCGGAGTTCCTGAGGAGGCCTGGTGGCGGACACTCCTGCCCGAAACGTGGCGAACTCACCTTCCAACCGGCCGGCCAACCCCGGCGACCGTAATCGCAACTCCCGCTCGACGCCCTCGAAGGTGATGTAGGCATTGAGTGCCACGGCATCAGCTTCGTGGGAACGTCCTTCCATGGCCAAACCGTATGCGGAATCGGCCTGGACCAGCACCAGCGCCATCGTGGCCAGGGCCCACTCGACCTCTCCCCGCGGCCCGGGATGAGCCCTGACCGAAGCCACGGCTACCGCCGAAGAATCGGCACCCCGCACCGACAACTCCCGCACGATGGCGTCATCGGACATCCGGCCGGTCGTGGTAAACCACCAAAGATGCGCCGGCATCCCCCCCACCGCCCGCTCGGCGGCCTCCGGCAGCCTGAGACGGCTGGCGTACAGTGACACCGCCCAGCGATCCTCTTCGCTCAGTACGTCCTCGAAGGACGCCATGGCGGTACCGGCAACGCCAATGGTCACCAGGCGATAGAAGTCCAGAGGCGACCGGTTCGAGAGCCTGACATGGTCGCTCAAATCTGCCGGCGGCGGATCATGCCCCGCGGCGGCGGGACCATCCCCGGCACCGAGGTTCCCGTGACACGACGCGCATTCCGTTTGATATAGTTCGGCGCCCCGGGCGTGGGACGGCGGTGAATCGGGGAGTACGTCCAGGGCGATCCCCAACTCCTCCGCCAACGCCGAAGTGAGTTCATCGACCGCGAGAGCGACATCGGCCGGTGGCGCCGTCGTCCGGACCATGGAGAGAATCGATTCGAGCGCAATCCGGGTTCGGCTCCTGGCCCCATCGGGCAGTCCCTCGGCGGCACGGAGCGCCTCCGCAAGAAACATCTCGGCTTCATCGACTTCGGCCTGCGCGACGACGTGATCGGATACCACACCGATGGCGTACTCCTGCGCGGCGAGCTTGGCCGTGGCAGCCATGCGCCGCAGGGCGACCGATGGATCATCCTGGACAGTCAACGGCGCGCTGAGGGCGGCGGCACTG
>SMUX01156967.1_pt1 | contig 13250 bp, 8 predicted proteins | sample 2456431 | NCBI WGS metagenome assembly SMUX01 (sample SAMN11095930, study PRJNA526329) | marine sediment metagenome | biome: Marine sediment; feature: Surficial sediment; material: Deep marine sediment; isolation source: Hadal surficial sediment | place: Pacific Ocean | collected 2014-11 | depth 0-1... | reverse complement strand
GTGGTGGAGGCGTCCAGCCACGCGCTCGACCAGAAGCGCACGGCCGGCCTGCGGTTCGACGGCGCGGTCTTCACCAACCTCTCCGGAGATCATCTCGATTACCACCGCACCTTCGACGCCTACGCCGAGGCCAAGGCGATTCTCTTCGAATCGATCGGCCCGGAGGGTTGGGCGGTCCTCAACGCGGATGACCCGGTCTCCGAGCGGATGAGCCGCCGATGCCGGGGTCGGGTCGTCACCTGCGGCCTTCGCGATCGCGACGCCGAGTGCCGGGCCGAGGTCGTGCGCGAGACGGCCGGGGGCTGCGAGGTCGTCTTCGGCGGTCCGTGGGGGCGGCTGGAGGTGGCGCTTCCGCTGATCGGCCGCCACAACGTGGCCAACGCGCTGCAGGCCGCGGCGGTCTGCCACCTGCTCGGTCTCGATCGCTCGGCGCTCGCCGCGGGCCTTTCGAGGTGCGCCGCGCCTCCGGGTCGGCTCGAGCCTGTGTCCGGGGCCGACCACGAGTTCGCGGTGCTGGTCGACTACGCGCACACCGACGACGCGCTGGAGAACGTGCTCAGGGCGCTGCGGCCGCTGGTCGGTGGCGACGGCCGTCTCCGCGTCGTGTTCGGCTGCGGGGGCGACCGCGATCGGAGCAAGCGACCCAGGATGGCCGCGGTGGCGTGGCGCTACGCCGACGAGGTCATCATCACCTCGGACAACCCGCGCACCGAGGATCCGCAACGAATCGTCGACGAGGTCGTCGCGGGCGTGCCGCGGGAGCGGCGCGGCGAGACGACCTGTCTCCTGGATCGGCGGGAGGCCATCGATCGGGCGATCGAGCGGGCGCGGCCCGGCGACGTGGTGCTCATCGCCGGCAAGGGTCACGAGGACTATCAAATCATCGGGACGGTGAAGCGGCCGTTTGACGACCGGCGGGTGGCGGCGGCCGCCGTCGTCCGTCACTCGGGGGGCAACCGAGTCGAGGCAGCAGTGTGGTGAGCTTCTTCGAAGCCGAGAACCTTCGAGCCGTCTGCGGCGGCCGGTGGCTGGAGCCGCCTCGCCCCCCCGTCGCGGTGAGCGGCGTTGGAATCGACACCCGCGGCGACCTGAGGGGCAAGGCCTTCATCGCCATCCGGGGCGAGCGCCACGACGGCCACGCCTACCTGTCCAAAGCCGTGGGGGCGGGCGCTTCCTTGGTGGTGGTGGAGCGTGAGCCCCCGGCCGGGCGGCTCTCTGGCGGGGTGGGCGTTCTGCTCGTCGACGACACGCGCCGGGCCCTCGGCCGGATGGCCCGGGCCTACCGGCGCACCTTGACGAAGACCACGGTCATCGCCGTCACCGGATCCGCGGGCAAGACCACGACCAAGGGCCTGATCCACGCGGTGCTCTCCGTCGTCCTGCCCGGGAGCGCCGCGCCACGGTCGTACAACAACGAGATCGGCGTGCCGCTGACGATCCTCGGCGCCGATCCCGGCGACCGCTACGTGGTCGTCGAGGTGGGCAGCAGCACGCCGGGCGAGACCGATCGCCTGGGCCGGATGGTCGAGCCGGATATCGCGGTGATCACCTCCATCGGTCGGGCGCACCTCGCGGGTCTCGGCTCGATTGAGGGCGTGGCCCGGGAGAAGGCGGCGCTGCTTGCCCATCGCCGACCCTCGGGAACCTCGGTGGTGACCGCCGACGCGCCGTCCCTGCGGCGTCACCTGCCGGCAGACGAGACGGTCGTGCGCTTCGGCAAGGCGGCCGATGCCGATCTTCGGTTGACCGGCCGGGGCCGCGACGAATCGGGGTGGTGGTTCGAGGTCGACGGGGAGCGTCGGTTCCCGCTCGGTCTGCCGGGGGAGTACAACGCGCTCAACGCGCTCGCCGCGGTGGCCGTGGCCCGCCACCTGGGGGTGGCCGACCGACGGATCGACGAGCCGCTGGCCCGGTCGACGGCGCTCGAGATGCGGATGACGACCGAGCGGATCGGCGAAACCGTGGTTTACAACGATGCCTACAACGCCAACCCCGACGCGGTGATCGCGTCCCTTGGGGCCTTCGCGGAGCTTGCCGCCGACGCGCCGCGTCGAGTGATCGTGCTCGGTGACATGCTCGAGCTGGGCGAGACGGCCGCCGAGCTTCACCGGGAGATCGGCCGCTGCGTGGTCGATCTCGACCGGCGGGTGCCGATCGATCAGGTGGTCTTGATCGGCCCGCTGGCGGCGTGGGCCGCCGAGCCGATCCGGCGGGCGTGGTCGGCGCAGCGGGTGACCGTCCTCGAGAAGCTCACCCCCTCCGCGGCCGCGACGGTGGCCGATCTGCTGCAACCCGGCGACGCCGTCCTGCTCAAGGGTTCAAGGGCGGTCGCCGTCGAGCGGGTGATCACCGCAATGCGGATCCGCCAAGAGAAAGCCATGAGCCATGCGTGAGAAGAAGGGACGACCGACGAGAGCCGGACTTGGTTGGGGTGGCTCTGTCCGCGACACCCGACGCGCTAATTGTACATTTGTCGTATACAATGATACAATGAGAAAATTGCACACGCCCGCCCGGTCGCGTCTCAGGACCCGACCTGCGTTCTGACCATGCTCTACAACCTCCTCCAGGCGAGCGATGACTGGCTGGACCGGATCGGGCTGCATCCGCTGCTTCAGGTCCTCTACCAGCTCGAGTTCCGGGCGTTCTTCGCCGTCGTCTTCAGCTTCCTGGTGGTGCTGCTGCTGGGCCGGCCGACCATCCGCTGGCTGCTGCGGCAGAAGATCGGCGACGCCCCGGAGTTCTACCACGCCGACCTCAACGAGCTGATGGCCCGCAAGGCGGCGACGCCCACCATGGGCGGGATCCTCATCGGTGGCTCGATCCTGGTGACGACCCTGCTCTTTGCGGATCTGCGCAACACCTACGTGCACATCGCCCTGGCGGTCTTCGTGTGGCTGTCGGTCCTGGGCGGCATCGACGACTGGCTCAAGCTCACCACGGCACGCAGGGGGCCGGGCGCGCGGGAGGGTCTCTACGCCTGGGAGAAGCTCCTGTTTCAGCTCGGCATCGGGGCGGTGGCGGGGCTCTTTCTCTTCCGGCACGGGCTGGGCAAGGAGACCTCGCACGTCTTGACCCTGCCCTTCCAGCGGACGTACGACCCCAAGACGGGCGAGCTGGAGGCGGGCCTGATCGTTCTCGGCGGTCTGTCGTTCGTGCTGATCGCGACGCTGCTGATCTCGGGCACCTCCAACGCGGTCAACCTGACCGACGGCATGGACGGCCTCGCCGCGGGCAGCCTCGTGGTCGCCTCGTTTGCGCTGATGGCGCTCTGCTATATCGCGGGCACCTTCGAGTCGGCCAAGCACCTGCTCTTTCCCTACATCGACGGCTCCAAGGAGCTCATGATCGTGACCGGGGCGATGGCGGGGGCCTGCCTGGGGTTCCTGTGGTTCAACTGCGCGCCGGCGCAGGTCTTCATGGGCGATACCGGGGCCCTGCCCCTGGGCGGGCTGATGGCCTACATCGCCATGGGCATCCGCCAGGAGATCCTGTTCATCCTGATCGGCGGCGTCTTCTTCATGGAGCTGGCCAGCGTGATCATCCAGGTGGGGTACTTCAAGTGGACCAAGGGCCAGCGGGTCTTCCGCTGCTCGCCCATCCACCACCACTTCCACCTCGGCGGCTGGTCGGAGCAGCAGGTGGTGACCCGCTTCTGGGTGCTCTCGGTGGTCTTCGCGATGGTGGCGCTGGTGTCGATCAAGCTGCGCTAGTGATCAGTGATCAGCGATGGAGAGGCATGACTCCCAAGGTCACTCCCCTGATCACTGATCACTGATCACTCATCACTTCTTTGAGATCAATCACCGCCCCGGAGACCTTCGGCGCCGAAACGAAACTGCACTCCCGCAGCAGCGTGATCAGGTCCCGCATGTCCGCGGCCAGCGGGGCCTGGAAGGTCATGTGCTCTTTCGTGATCGGGTGGGTGAACCCCAGGACCGTGGCGTGCAGGGCTTGGCGCGTGAGCAAGGCGTCGCGGGGGGAGCGGCCGTCGGCGCCCCCGGGGCCGGCCACGTCACCGACCGAGAGGTGCCGGCCGCCGTACATGTCGTCGCCGGCGATCGGGTAGCCGAGGTACGACAGGTGCACGCGAATCTGGTGGGTCCGCCCCGTCTTGAGCTCCAGCTCGAGCAGGGTGAAGCCCTCGTAGTGCTCGCGCACGCGGTAGAGCGTCACCGAGGGTTTGCCGGTGGCGTCAAAACGGACCGCGTACTTCTCGCGGATGGTGGGGTGCCTTCCGAGGGGAGCGTCGATGACGTCGGCGGCCGGCTCGACCCGCCCGTGCACCACGGCCAGGTACCGCTTGTCGGTGCGGCGCTCCTCGAACTGGCGGGCGAGCCGCCAGTGGGCGGTCTCAGTCTTGGCGAAGACCAGGACGCCGGTGGTGTGGCGGTCGAGCCGGTGGACCACGCCAGGCCGGGCGAACTCGCTTCCGACCGGTGACAGGTGCCCGCCCGAGCGGTGAAGGAACCGCCAGGCCAGGCCGTTGATGATCGTGCCCGATTGGTTCCCGCGGGCTGGGTGTACGAGGATGTCGTCGGGCTTGTGGATGACGATGAGGTCGTCGTCCTCGTAGAGGGCCTCGAGGGGGATATCCTCGGCGACGAGCTGGGACGGGGGCGGTGGGGGGAGGATGGCCGCCACCACGTCACCCTTGCGCAGCCGCGTCGAGGCCTTCGGAGCCCGGCCGTTGACGGTCACCGCCTTCTCCCGGATGAGCTGCTGGAGCGAGGTGCGGCTGAGAAACGGAATCCGATCGACGAGGTACTTGTCGAGCCGCTTGTTGAGATCGCGGGAGAGTTCGAATCGGACACTGATCGGGGTGTCGTCGTCGCCCTTGCTCTGCTCGTACAGCGCCCACAGGGCCTCGCGGTCGACCTTGCCGCCGGGTCCGATGAGGTCGGCGCGGGGGTTGTCCGGCACGGGCTGGCCTTGATCGGCGATCGGCATCACCCCCGAAGTTTGACCTCTAGAGCTGTTTCGAGCGCTCCGTAGCGGCCTCCGGCCAAACCCTCGCTCTGGTACGGCCGCGCCGCAGTGTCGGCGGGCCTGAGCGGGCGCCAACCGCTACACCCTAACTGAACCTGCTCTAGTCGAGCGAGGGCCAAGACGCGTCAACCGCCGCCGAACTCGTCGGGCAGGAGGATCCGGCCAAGCGTCTCCTCGACCACAATCGGCGTGAGCGGCTCCGGCTGCCCCAAGGCGGTCGTTTGAGCGGACGTAGGCAGGGTGACCAGCTCGGTGAAGTCGCCCGCGGTCTCGGCGCGGCCGCGGGCCTGCTCGGCGAGCGGCGGGTAGAACGGCTGGGCCCGATCAGCGGCGAGCAGGTACCACTTCCTGGCCTCGTCAGCGTCTCCCCGCGACTCCGCGACCGCCGCCAGCCCCTTCATGGCGTCGACGGCATGGAGCGTCATCCCGAGCGACTGCTCGGTGTCGGTGTCGAGGACCTTCTCGCAAAGACGCGCGGCCCGAGCGAGATAGTCCTCGCGCTGGGAGGCCGACAAGGGCAGCGCGGGGATGGCGGTCAGGTCGGTCTCGAGGGCACGTCCGCTGGTCACCGCCCCCAAGAGCAGATCGGCTGCCTCCAGCCAGGCGAGCTGGGAGATGGCGAACGTGTCGGGATGATCGTCGGCGACGTCCTCCTTCTCCCAGGGAAGCCGGGCTTCGAGAAGGGCCTGCCACGCCGTGTCGATGCGTCCGGTGCGGTGCTGCTTCCACCGCACGACGCCCATGTAGGCGCCCAACGCGACCAGGAGAGCCAGCAGCCAGCTGGGCCCCTTGGTCTTGAGCCAGACCACGAAATCCTCGTTGATCCGGCTCTCGGTGAGATCGCTCTGGTGAAGCTGCTTGAGGCGGTCGCGATCCATGGGGGTGGCCCTCTTTGCGACTGATCGTACCCGGTGGAAAAGGCGGCGGCAATGAGAGGAGAGGCATCATGGCAACAGGAAGGGACGAGGGACGAGGGACGAGGGACGAGGTCGCAAAAGAACAGAAGAAGCTCGCCACGATCGACGAGAGCAGGTTTCCGGCTTCTTCTCTCGTCCCTCGTCCCTCGTCCCTCGTCCCTCGTCCCTTTCTTCCCTTCTTCATTTCAATTCCCGCAACGCCCGTTCGAGCTGATCCAGGCACGCCTTGAGGTAGCGCGGATGGCCCTCGGTCTTGAGGTACTTCGGTGCAGTGCCCGCCAGCAGGGCCCGACGGATCATCGCCAGCCTCGGGTAATCGTCGGCCACGGTCAGCCCGAGCTTGCGGCGGGCGGTGGCGATCCGCTTGACGGGCCGGCTTGCGGGCGACCTCATCCGGTCGGGCGCGGCCCACAGCTGCCGCTCGAGGTACACCGCGTCCTCGACCCAGTGCCCGGCGTGGATCTCGGCGAGGTCGATGAGGCTGACCGGTCCGGATTCGAGCGACGCGCGGCTCATGGCGTTGGCCAGGTGCAGGTCGCCGTGGAGCCAGTCGCCGACCTCACGATTCTGCCATTCGTCGATGAGCCGGTCTCCGACCCGCCGCAGCGCCTTGAGCGCCGCCTGCCACCGCTGCGTCTCGGCAATCTCGTTGAGCTTGACGCTTTCCTGGGCGTCGCGCAGCAGATCGTCCCAGGGCTCGGTCTTCGGTTCGCTGTCGATGGGATACGCGGCGGCGGCGGCGTGGAAGCGGGCGGCCGCGTCGGCGATCCGGGGGATGTGCTGCTCGTGCCAGTGCAGCCCGAGCGGGCCGTGCGCGAAGCGCTCGATCGCCATCCAGGCCAGGTCGTACCCGCCCAGCGTTTCGCCGGAGGCGTACAAACGCCCCACGACCGGCTCATCGGCAGCCTCATTCTGGAGACGGCGCGTCCAGTACAGCTCGCGCGGCACGACCGGAAGCTTGATCACCACCGGGACCGGCCCCCCGTCGGCCAAGCGAAGCTCCGCGGTGCCGGTCGCCGCCCCCCCGCGCTGCCAATCGGCCTTGAACCAGGTGATCTTCCCCAGCCGCCCCTGGCAGGCCTCCGCCAACACGGGTTCGAGGCTGGCGGCCAGGCTGCGGCTATCGGTGCCCGGCGGCTCCCTCGCGTCGTGGCTTACCACGGGCGACCTCCGGCAGCGGTTCGCATGGCCCCAGGGTACGTCCAACCCCCATCGTGGACAACAACTTTTTTTCCCTCCGGACCGAGGCCCATCGGCCCGCTGGCCACGACGCCGGACCCGCCGGCCGTACAATTGCCGGCCGCGGTGCCCGTCCAGCCCAACAGTCTCGCTCGTCACGAAGGCCGGGATCTGCTCTCGGCCCACCAAGCCGTTCTCAAGGGGGTGCTCGAGGCCGAGTCGAGGGTGGCGATCATCTCCGGGCCCCCCGGCGAGCCCTTCGGCCGACTCTTCGACCTGGCGGGCGAGGATGAGGTTGCCAGCCTGCTTCGTCGACACGGCACCCGGCTCGTCCGGGCGCCGGAGGCCGGGCGGTCGGTGACGCTGGCCCTTGCCGCGGCCCGCTCCGACCGCAGCGCGGTCGCGCTGGTTCCCAACGACCAGCTGGATCAGGCGATGGGCGTGCTCGGCCGCGCTCGGTTGCGGCCGGCCGAAGGCCGCGGCGCGATGTGCGTGATCTTCGAGGATCGCCCCCGGGAATGCGGTGCGTGCTGCCCGCGGCGGGCCGCCTTCCGCCTCGGCTTTCCGACCCTGGAGCCGGCCAACGTCGAGCAGTTGCGGGACGCCCTGGACTCGGCCCTGCGGCTGGGTCGCGCCGGCGGTTGCCCGGTCGGGGTGGTGGTTCACGAGTCCATTCTGCGGTCGGCCGAGGTGCTCGAGCTTCGCCCCAACCGCGTCCGGGAGACGACGGAGGCGGCGGTACCCCGGCCGCGCCGACCCGCGGTGGCGTCGAGCGACGCCGGGGACGTGCTGCGGGTGGCCCGGCGCCTGGAGCTGAACCGGGCGGCGAGCCTCCCCAGCCCCGGCGAGCGACTTGGGGTGGGGTTCGTGGTGGTCGGTCCCGCCCGCTCGGCCATGTCCCATCTGCTGGCCGGGCTTGGGCTGACCGGCCGGGTGCCCGTCCTGCAGCTGGGATTGCTTGCGCCGGTGGATGACTCGGCTGTGGGGCGCATGCTGAGCCGCTGCGAGCAGCTGATCGTTCTGGAGCCCCGCCCCGGGGTGGTCGAGTCGTGTCTCCTGGCGGTGGCGGAGGCGATGCGGCGTGGCGGTGAGCGGCCCGCCGCGGTCTGGGGCCAGCGAATCCCTCCCGATCCGGCTGGGGTGGAGCACACGCTCGAGGCCGACGAGGCGCTGCACCCGTCCATCCTCGCCCGCAAGATCGTCCATCTGCTGCACTTGATCCGCCCCACGCTTCGGGTGGCGTCGCATCTCGTCCCCGATCCGCCGGCAGTTTCGCGGCGGGTGCCGCCCCGCGGGCAGGAGATCGGCTCGGCGGGGGCCCTGGCCCTCGTGCGGCGGATCGTGGCCGACGTCGACCAATGGCTCTCCGATCGGGCCCGCCTCGAGGAGCGCGGGCTGGCGCCGACGACCCTCGCGATCGACGGGGTGGTTCCGCGGGACGCGGCCGAGCGCATCGTGGCCGTCGAGACCTGGGATCGCCGCGGCTTCCAGAAGGAGGGCATCGCGGCGCTGCGGCAGGCGGCGGCAGACGATCGCCCGACGGTCTTCGTGGTCTGCGAGACCGGGTCCGATGACGACCAGGACCTCGAGCGACTCATCCGCGGGGTGATCCCCGGGGAGCGGGCGGATCGCGTGCGGGTGGAGCTTTCCAACCTCAGCGACCGCGTGGGCCTGCGGGAGCTGATCCAGGACGCGTCGCTGAGCGATCAGCTCACGGTGATCATCGCCGCCGACGGGCCGCCGGCCCGCTACGACGTGGCCGCGATCGACCGCGCCCTCGCCGAAATCGATCACCTTGGCTTCCAGCCCAAGCAGAGGCTCCTTCGACCGGCCGACCAGGCGTGCGAGGTTCGCCTGCCGGCCGCCGAAACACCGCTGAGGGCGGGCGTCGAGCCGCAGGCCCCCCTGCGAACGCAGGTCATCGTCGATCGACTGCCTCAATCGCTGCCGGCCCAGTTCCGCTTCAGGGTCCGACCACGGCTGGAGCAGGTGGAGGTGGTCCGGAGCCGCCCGCCCGTCCGAAGCTGGCGAAGCGACTCGCTGACTCGGCTGCCCCCGCCCAAGCCGATCCACGGGCGCCAGCCGCAGTGGCGCGTGCACCTGGCGGGCTTTCGCGACGACCCGCCGGGTCTGGCCGCTCGGGCGATCAGCGAGGCGGGTCTGATCATGGGCTACGACGTGCGCAGCGTCCACGATCCCACCCCGATCGGCGCCGGCCGCCGGGCCTGGGCCCAGGTGCTCTATACGAATCCCCGCCCGGGCGAGGCCCCGCCGCCGGTGGCGTTGACCATGCCCTACGGACAGGCGGACCTCCTGCTGGGGCTCGACTCGCAGGAGACCTTGCGGGCGATCGGGCCGGACGTCTCGCTGCGGGTCGCCTCCGCGGACCGGACCGGGGTGGTGGTCAACATCGGGCGGTTCGGCGAGGAGTCGGAAAGCGAGCCGGCTCGAGCGGCCCGCGAGCAGCTGGCGGCTTCGCTGCGGGCGGTGAGCCGCGAAGGCCATCGGCTCATCGAGGACTTCGCCGAGGCGTGCCGCGTCTGGTTCCTCACCGATCGGGTCGTCGACCTGGCGCTCCTGGGGGCGGCGTTCCAGCTCGGGCACGTGCCCGTCTCCCCGGACGCGATCGAGGCCGCGGTGGGGCGGATCGAGTCGCGGGGTTTCGATCGGGCGATGGAGGCCTTCCAGTTCGGGCGGCGGCTCGCGGTGGACCGGCGGCTCCTGGGGCGACCCCGGGACGACCGCGACGAGAGCGTCCACCGGATCGCCCGGCGGATGGTGCTCTCACAGGCCCAGGGCGGCCCGGGAGCGGCGGTGCGGGCCCGCCGTTTCGCCCGGATCGTGGAGGGCACCCTCAGGGGGATGCCCGGCCTCACCGAGACCGATCCAGGCCGCCAGGCGATCCGCGACTTCGTCATCGCGGCGTACCGCTGTCTCATCTGGGGCGGCGTGGACTATGCCGAGTCCTACGCCAACCTCATCCGGCGCCTTTACGACGCCGACCGCGGCGACACCGGCCGCGCGCTGACCCGCAACGCGATCCTGCCGCTGGCGGGAGGCATGCTGATTCGTGACGCGATCTTCGTGGCTTCCATGGCCACCAGCCCCGAGCATCGTCGCCGAACCCGGCGGCAGCTCAACGTCCGGCGAGCCCGGGGCGATCGGATCGACTGGCGCTACCTTACGCGTCTCGATCTCGTGGTGTGGCGGCGGAGAATCCGAGTGGACATTCGCTCCAGCGACTGGCCGGCCCGGCTGGCGGCCGCGGCGCGGCATCTGGTGCCAAGCCGGTGGCGGGGCACCCGGGGGGAGCGGGAGGTGCGAGCGTTCCTGTTCGATTTCGCCGAGCGGGCCATCCGCGGCAGCGCTCGCGATTACAAGCGGTTCAGCGAGGCGATGCAGCGGCTCCACCAGGAGGCGGTCAACCATCGCCTCCGGCTGATGGCTCTCTCGGAGATCAAGCAGCTCGTCGAGCCTACGGATCGCTCGAAACAGCTCTAGCGCCTGCTAGGGAGCGCTCAAAGCGGCCCGCGACACCCCGTCGTCGGTCGTGCCGATCGTGAGCTGGATCGTCCGGTGGCGGATGCCGTGGTCGCTGAGCCAGCGGTCGATGGTGGCGGCGTTGTCCATCGTGATCCGCCGCTCGGACGGGTCGATCGATCGAGACCGCATGAAGGCCTTCAGGGTGCCCGGGAGCCCGAACTCGATGCTCTCGTGGTAGACGTCGCGCTGCTCGACCTCACCCCCGTAGCGCTGGATGAGTTCGAGGATGAGATCCTCCACCAGGTCTTCCGGGGCGCTGGCCCCGGCGGTGACCAGCACGGTGTCCACGCCGTCGAACCAGCTATCTTGAAGCTCCGACCGGTCGTCGATCAGGACCGCCCGCGTGCCCATGGCTTCGGCGAGCTCCGTGAGCCGCAACGAGTTGGAGCTGTTGCGGCTGCCGACCACGAGCACCAGGTCGCAATCGGGAGCGATCGCCCGCACCGCCGTCTGGCGGTTGGTGGTGGCGTAGCAGATGTCATCGCTGGGCGGGTCCTTGATGGCCGGGAAGGCCTTGCGCAGGGCCGCGATGATCACGTGGGCGTCATCCATGCTCAAGGTGGTCTGCGTCAGGTAGACGAGCCGCTCGGGGTCGCGGATGACCAGGTTGGGAATATCCGCCGGTGATTGCACCACCTGGATGGCCTCGGGGGCCTCGCCGCGGGTGCCGATGACCTCCTGGTGGTCGGTGTGACCGATCAGGAGGATCTGGTAGCCCTTCTCGGCGTAGCGGATCGCCTCCGCGTGGACCTTGGTCACCAGCGGGCAGGTGGCATCGATCACGGTGAGCCGGCGGCGCCGGGCCTGCTCCCGCAGCATGGGGCTGACCCCGTGAGCGCTGAAGACCATTATCGAGCCCTCTGGCACTTCGTCGATCGAGTCCACGAAGGAGGCTCCGCGCTTGCGGAAACGCTCAACGACGTGCCGGTTATGGACGATCTCGTGATAGACGTAGATCGGCTCGTTTGGGCAGATGTCCAGAAGCTGATCGACGACGTCGATCGCCATATAGACGCCGGCACAGAAACCACGGGGATTGGGCAGGATGAGCTTCACGTCTTCGCCATCGCCGGAGGCGGCAGATCATAGCTGAACCCGACGGAGCAGGAAACCGGCGTCCGGGCCGCCCCGACGCTCTGGCCGCCCCGGCGGCGTGCCGATACAGTGTGCGCCTTCCAAACGCCCGGGTGTGGTTGGCCACCGCGGGGAATCCCAGGATGCCGGTGGGTGTGCGATGAGCATCAGCCCCGTACAACAGCTCGAGGCCTACGGCCCGGATCGGTGTGAGACGCTCTCGGTCGAGCAGGCCCGGGCCTGGTGCGGTCGCCTTGCCCGGGGCCGCTACGAGAACTTCACGGTGCTCAGCCGGCTCGTGCCTGGGGACCTGCGGGACGACTTCGCCGCCGTGTACGCCTTTTGCCGGTGGGCCGACGATCTCGGCGACGAGGTCGGACACACCGAGCGTTCGCTGGAGCTGCTCGCCTGGTGGCGGCGTGAGCTCGAGCAGTGCTTCGACGGTGCCCCGCGCCACCCCGTGTTCATCGCCCTGGCTCCGACGATCGAGCGGCACGACCTGCCCATCGAGCCCTTCGACGACCTCATCCAGGCGTTCGAGCAGGACCAGGTCGTGAAGCGATACGACACCTGGGAGCAGCTGATCGACTATTGCCGGAAAAGCGCCAACCCCGTCGGGCGGCTGGTCCTGATGGTGAGCGGCGAGCCACGCGACGACGAGACGTTCATGTACGCCGACGCGATCTGCACGGCGCTGCAGCTCACGAACCACTGGCAGGACGTCCGCCGCGACATCCTCGATCGCGACCGGATGTACGTTCCGCAGGCGAGGATTGCCATCGAAGACTTCGAGGAGCGCCTGCGGGCGAGCGCCAGGCAGGGGTACGGGGTCGATCAGGTGTTCCTCCAGCAGTCCCGCCGCATCATCCGCGGCTGCGTGGAGAGCACGTGGCCGCTCTTCGAAGAGGGTGAGAAGCTGCTGCCGTTGCTGAGCCCCTCGACGCGGCCGATCGTCTGGCTCTTCTGCGCGGGCGGGGAGCACGTGCTGCGGATGATCGAGATGTGGAATTACGAGACGGCGCTGCACCGCCCGGTCATGGGCCGGGGCACCCGGATGGCGCTGGTGGCCCGGGCGTGGCTGCGGGCGAGGCTCGCCCGGCCGCGAAAGGAGGCGGCGTCATGAGAGCGGTCGCGGGATCGAAGGCCGAGCCGGCCCTTCGCCACTGCCGGGCGATCACCCGGCGGCGGGCCCGCAATTTCTATTACGGGCTCACGCTGGCCCCGGAGCCGCAGCGGTCTGCCCTCTTTGCCGTCTATGCCTGGATGCGCCGGGCCGATGATCTCGTGGACGGGGCCGACGGCCAGCTCGACGCGCAGCGGCAGGGGCTCGAGGTCTTCCGCGCCGCCACCGACGTGGCCCTCGAGGGTCGCGCCGACGGGGATGATCCCCTCTGGATCGCCCTGGCCGACGTCGCCGCGCGCTTCGACCTGGACCGCGCTCATTTCCATGCCATGCTCGACGGCCAGCTCGAGGACGCGCGGGGGAGACGTTACGAAACCTTCGAGCAGCTGCGCGAGTACTGCTACCGGGTCGCCTCGGCGGTTGGC
>SMUX01338861.1_pt1 | contig 13251 bp, 14 predicted proteins | sample 2456431 | NCBI WGS metagenome assembly SMUX01 (sample SAMN11095930, study PRJNA526329) | marine sediment metagenome | biome: Marine sediment; feature: Surficial sediment; material: Deep marine sediment; isolation source: Hadal surficial sediment | place: Pacific Ocean | collected 2014-11 | depth... | reverse complement strand
CTCCTTGCACCATCGAACCGTTTCCTCCTCGAGCCGCTCGTACGGGACCACTGCGTTGATCAAACCCATCTCCAACGCCTGGGTGGCGTTGTACTGCCGGCAGAGGAACCATATCTCACGGGCCTTTTTCTGCCCTACGATGCGGGCCAGGTAAGCGGCACCGTAGCCGCCGTCGAAAGACCCCACCCTTGGACCGGTCTGTCCGAAAATTGCGTTGTCTGCTGCAATGGTGAGGTCGCACATCAGGTGCAGCACATGTCCACCGCCGACCGCATAGCCAGAAACCATGGCGATGATCGGCTTCGGACACACCCGCATCTGCCTCTGAAAATCGAGCACGTTCAGTTGCTGCATCTGATGCTCGTCCCTGTAGCCAGCCTCACCTCGAACTTTCTGATCACCACCCGAGCAGAACGCCTCTTCACCTTCACCGGTTAAGATGATTACTCCGATCTGTTCGTCCTTTCTGGCGTCATCAAGCGCCCGACACATTTCGTCCACCGTGAGCGGGCGAAAAGCATTGCGAACCCTGGGGCGGTTAATGGTGATCTTCGCAATTCCCTCGGTCTTGTGGAATTTGATGTCCGTGAACTTTCCTGCTTCGATCCAATTGATTTTTTTCATAGCACACCTATTTCTGTTTGGTTAACCCCGATCTGACGTTAATCAAGTTATATCGAACACGGGGTTTGAATCCCCGTGTTCGACCAAAGGGGAGAGCTGCCGCTTCTCCCCTTTGGAAACCCCATCGGCTTTGTGCCCGCCTCAAGAGGCGGGGTTTACATTGAATCACTCATGGGCATAAACCCAGGGAGAACCACCTTTAGTATAGTTACGGGGCTACGATCAATAGGACGGAACAGTTGCGGCATGCAGCTCATGATCAGTTAAGGTTCGATTATATTTGACGGATCGAAGTTAAAAATCTTTTCAATGTCTCGACGACCTCACCGGTAGTTTCGGCGTGGATGTTGTGGCCTGTGTCTGGTATTAGCTCGAGACGGGCCTTGGGGCACAGGGATTTCATTTCTTGGGCGATTCTCTTATACTTCAGATCCATCTCTCCAACCAGGATGAGCAGAGGGGTCTCGAGGTGAGGCAGGTCCTGCCAGAGGGCGGGCTGATCTCCTGGCCCCATCCCCCGTAGCGACTTTGCCAGCTCCACAGGATCGTTTTTCCTCCTTCTCTCCAGTATCTGCTCGAAAAGAACCGGGTCACGTTTCAATGACTCGAACAAGGGTTGCTTATACCATGAACGGAGAAAGGATTCGAAATCGCTGTTCTCCAACTCGTGGGCCCGTTTCTCGTCCAGCGCCCTGCGCACATCACGCTCGACTGCGCTTTGAATTCCCGGTGAGCTGGATTCCATCACCAATGCCGAACATCGATCGGTGTAGTGGATGGCCATATGGAGCGCCAGCCGACTTCCCATGGAGTAGCCGATCAGGGTGCAACTCTGGATCCTTTTTTCATCCATCACCGCAGCAACCATACGGGCAGCACCCTTCATGGTATAAGCCTCGGGGTCAGGGCATCTCCCCGTCTTACCGTGTCCGGGGAGGTCGAGGGCGAGGCAGTGGTAGTCGGTCCGTAGCAGTTCAATGGTTTCCTTCCAATCCAGCTGAGAACCCATAAAGCCGTGGAGAAAGAGGAGTGCCGGATTTTGGGGATTACCCGACGCGGCATAATGGAGTCGAGAGTTTTCGGCCACGATAGGTCAGGTGCGGTTCAGGTTGGAGGTGATGGTCTCAAGCAGTTTTACGTGGAGATCGTAGTTTTCGTTGCGGCCTGTCGTGATTTCGATGAGGGTAGATTGACCGCTTTGATTTGCCCCACGGTAAGATTCTATAAAGGCCTCTTTGGTTCGAGGATGCGCGTAATCTACTTCGAACATCCTTGCCGCGCCTTCAAAGGTGAGATTATGGGGTGTTCCGAAATAGCGTTCAAAGACATCGGGGAATTGGGCGATGGGTAAAAATGAGAAGATTCCACCTCCGTTGTTGTTCAAGACTACAATGATCACGGGGACGTCGATTGAACGGAGGAGATATAGAGAGTTCATATCGTGTAAGAGGGCGAGGTCCCCGATCAGAAGCGTGACAGGTCTCTTCAGCCCCTGGGCAAAACCCGTTGCCGTGGCCAGGACACCGTCGATACCGCTGGTCCCTCTGTTGCATGCCACCAAAACCGCAGACCCGTTCGCTGCCGCAAAAGTATCCGCGTCCCTCACGGGCATGCTCGAGGCCAGAAACATTCCCTCATCGGGTTGCAACATTTGGGAGACCAACCATGCCACGAGAGGCTCGCTCAGGCCTCCGTTTTCCATGGCAAAGGCCCCTAGGGTCTGGGTTACTTGGTTCGAGGCCTTGCGCCATCGGGAGAGCCAGTCAGACTCTTTTCCTGCCCTCAGGTGAGGTAGCAAGGATTCACAGAAATGGCTTATCTCTGCCTCGACTCTGAGGGTGACCCCGTGGAGCGGGTCCTGGCGGAACGGATGATCCTCAACAAGGATGTAAGGACAGGGCCGGCAACGTTTCAGATAATCAAGAAGACGCTTCGAGATCAAGCGCCCTCCGAGATGGAGCACGGCCTTCGGTTGGTTCTCTTCGGTGAAGCGGGAAGACGCCAGCATCGCGTCGAAATAGGGAATCATTGGACTTTGCGGGCTGCCTAGCCTGAGCCCTGAGGTAATGTCGGGAAGGGTTGGCCAGGCAAGCTTTTGAACCATCTTTTGGACGGACCTGCTCTGTGTCAGGTCTCTCAGGGAGCCTACGACAACGAGTCCCTGCTGGACATCGTTAAGCGTGGAGGCCAGTTGGTGAAGAGGCTGGACCTTTGGACCGGTGCTGGGAAGGGCATATTCCGTATAGGGCTCTACCCCGCTTCGCCAGCTCTTGAGAGCGGATAGGTAGCCTGTGTAATCCTCGCCGTGCGAAACCGGGGCAAGGGGCTCGCGGTACATGCAGTTGATATGAACCGGACCTTGCGGCGATCTCTGTGCTCTATAAACGGCCTGATCGACTCCCGTGAGGATCACTTCAGGTTTGATCTGGGTGTTGGGGCAGGGAAGCTCCATTTGCCAGCGCACGTAGGGACCGAAAAATTTGCCTTGATCGATGGTCTGATTCGCCCCCGTGTCTTGGAGCTCGGGTGGCCGGTCCCCCGTAACCAAGATCATAGGAACCCGGTCGACAGATGCCTCTACTACTGCAGGCCAGGTATTGGCCACGGCTGTCCCTGACGTGGTAATGAGAACGGCCGGTCGGCTAGTGGCCCGTGCGTAACCGAGGGCATGGAAGGCAGCGCCGCGCTCGTCAAAGTGGTATATGCTCGTTACGTTTGGATGGGCTGCGACCGCGGTGGTCAAAGGGGCGCATCGGGAGCCCGACGACAAGCAAAAGTAACGGATTCCTGTGCGTACCAATTCCTCGATGAGGAGACGACCCCACAGGCTGTTCAAGTTTGGTGCGTCGGCATTCATGGGTTGGTCAACCCCGATCCGACAAAAAAAGTGAGGCCATTATAAGTTGGTAACAGGGGAATTCCTGATTCATGGCACAAACACTCTTCACTACGATTCGATGCTCGTCAGGGTCGATTTCTTGGGCTGATTAATGTTGGATCGGGGTCAACACTTTTATAAAGTCGCCGATTTTGTTTTCAATTTCGTTCCACTCCTCATCGGCAGTGGATCCCTCCACGATTCCCGCTCCAGAATAAAGATACAATTTTGATCCCTCAACCAACCCGGATCGAATCGCGACCGCAAATTCGGTCGTATCATGGCTCACCCAGCCGATTGGCCCCGCGTACCATCCTCTGTCAAAATGCTCTAGCCTATCGATTTCTTCAAGGGCAGCGCCAGTAGGGTAGCCCCCCACTGCAGGTGTTGGCTGAAGGTGGTGAAGGATATCTGCATCCGAGACGCCGTTGCCCAGAGTTCCTTCTAAATACGAAGCCAGATGTTGACATTGCGCGAGTCTCAAAATGGATATTTCATCACCAATCGCCAGTCTTTGGCAGAGGGGTGTCAAAGTCTCCCTGATGCCTTGTACGACGAAGCGGTGCTCCCTTAGATCCTTATCACTGTGCAAGAGATCCTGACTCAGTTCTTCGTCTGCCTTCCTGGTGGCCCCCCTGGGACGGGTGCCCGCAATAGCCTCGCTTTGTATCAGCGTGCCCTGGCGCATATAGAGTCTCTCCGGAGTTGCTCCGATAAAGGCGACTCCCGGCTCCGGGTTGTAACAGAAATGGAAACACTCAGGCATGGCTAATGTTAATCTTTTGAGTATGGCAAGTGGGTTTAGATCGTGATTGAATTCAAAATAAGATTTTCTAGCGAGCACGATTTTTTGGACTGCCCCGTGATCGAGCAATTGGATCGCGGACTCCACGTTTTGTCTCCAGCCGGCTTCGTCCGGATCATCTCGGCGCCCTAGCATTGCGGGGATCCTCCATTCCCCCTTCTCTGGCGGGAAGGTTATATCATCGAGCTCGGAAAGAATCTCAGATAAAGGAAGGGGCCGGTCACGGTGATAAACCAGATTGCAAACCAGGGTACTTTCCTCGTTGTGGTTGTACAGTTCGAAACGGGGAAGGACAAACCGACAGGCTCCAAACACCTTCCACCCGGGGTCGGCAAGCTGGTGGTTACTGAAGCGAATGCCACCATAGTAGCGGACCTCAGGGTCGGCTCCAGCGAGACCGTCACTTAGCCTGCTAAACAGTTCTCTATAACTGAACGGTTGATCAAAGCCTACGGTCTCTGCCTGCCCAATACCGGCCATCTCGAACTTTTTTTTTCGATCTGCCCAGTAAACTTTCACCTGGGCCTTCTGGGCGTCCAGCCAGGATAGAGCATCGGTCCTTGCCGTCTTAACCTGAATACGAAGAACTCCTCTAACGGATGAACCTGATTGCCCGGCGAGTTTGGGTTCGGTAACACGAGCTATCCGTTGAGCCAAGGAGCGCCTGGCCTGATCTATGCTTTCTATGGTCCCCAGCCTATCCACCGTGAAACGAGGCCTTCTATTTCAGCCTTTTATTTCCTATCATGCAATCGAAGAACTTCATGCAGGGCAACGGAATCCATCTAGCGGCCGCTAGTTATTTCACGTTGTCTATGCGCGGGTGTGCAGCGTCAACGACAGGATAAGTCGATTGTTCGATTGTAGCGAAAGCGAGACAAAGTTCGCTCAACAACCAGCAAGGGAATTGCTCTTCCGCCCTAATTCGCCACCAGTTGCTTTTTGATGTTTTCTACGAACTCCTTGAGCATCCCTTCCGATTTCTTGCGAATGATGGGCTGTCCGAACTCACCGATCTTTCCCAGGATGTTCACGTCGGTTTCCACCAAGAGCTCGGTCTCGGTGGCACTGATCTCTTTGAGCTCCATGCTGGTTTTGCCCCTGACGGCACCAGCGGCCCTACGGTCGCTCGCCTCGGCCCGCATCGTCGCACGGTAGTTCTCGTGGTCGCGCTGTTCCATGATAATCTTTCCCTGCAGGGTGAGGGAGATCGGGCCCACACGAACCTTCAGGGTCCCCTCGTAGGTGTCGTTGTCGATCTGGTCCACCTTTTCCACTCCGGGAAGCGACTGGGCTACCTTGGGGATATCCATGAGAAAATCCCACAGGGGCTCACGGGCGACCGGAACCATCACACGTTGGCTGAATTTCATCTTTTTTTCCTCCTCGGAGCACGCTGTCTCCCCTCAGTTGTTTTGCCGGCGTTTTCCAGTGCCTTTTGCAGGGCACGCCGAACGAACACGCCGGTCATCTCCTTCTTGTAGGCCGCCGAGCCACGGAAATCACTGATCGGATCGACGGCTTGTTTGGCCTTCTCTGCGGCCTCTCGAATCCCCTCGAGTTTGACCGGCTGCCCTCGGAGTATGGCCTCGGCCTCTTGTGCACGGATCGGTGTTGTCCCCACGCTCCCCATGGCGATCCGGACATCTTTAAAGGTTTTTTTGGACCGGTCCAGAGTGACCACAGCCGCGGCGGTAACCGTACCATAGTCGTCGGCCGTACGCGGCAGGAATTTGAGGTATGCCCCACCGCTACCCGCCTTCAACACAGGGACAAAAATCTCGGTGAGGATCTCGTCCGGTTTCAGGATGGTCTCGTAATAATCCGTAAAGAACGTCTCCAAAGGGACCTTCCGGCTGCCGCTGGCCGAGGTTATTTTGACGGTTGCACCCAAGGCGATCAGGGTAGGAGGTGGGTCCTGGTTGGGGTCGGCGTGGGCGAGCCCGCCACCGACGGTGGCCATAGTACGTACTCGGATCGTAGCGACGTGATGGTAGGTCTCTGCCAAGAGCGGCAATTTCCGGCGAACCAGCGCAGACGTTTCCAACTCTCTGTGGGTTACCAGGGTCCCTATTTGCAGCCCACCGTCCTTCTGCGCGATGCCTTTTAGTCTAGACAGTGAGCGCAAGCTGATCAGACATGTCGGGGAGAGTAGCCGCTGCTTCATCATGATTACGAGGGCGGGACCCCCTGCGATGAGTTTGACGTCGGTGCCGAAGGCCTTCAGGTCTTCGTGAACTTCTTGGAGATTTCTGGGTGTACGATATTCGAATGCTTGCATGGAGCTCCTTACCTCCGGATTTGATGAGCCTTTTGGATGGACTCGATAATCTTGTAATATCCCGTACAGCGACAGAGATTTCCCATCATCCAATCCTTGATCTGCGCCTCCGTGGGCTTAGGGATCTGGTCCAGTAGGGCCTTCGCCGCCACGACCTGACCAGGGGTACATATCCCGCACTGAAAGCCACCGTATTTGATGAAGCTTTGTTGCACTGGATGCAACTCTCCGTTTTCGGCCAATCCCTCGACGGTAGTGATCTTGCAGCCGTCCGCAAAGACCCCAAGGGCCAGGCAGGAGCTTACCATCTCCCCGTCCATCAGTACTGTACAGGCACCGCACACGCCCACGCTGCAACCCTCCTTGGTGCCTGTGAGCCCTAAGTCGTAGCGCAGGACATCAATCAACAGGCGATTGGTAGGTATCTCGATCTCGTGTTTTTTACCGTTAACACGCATGCGAATTTTCTTCTTCATAGCCGCCCTTTCCGCCATTTGAAGGATCTGTGGAGTACCAGCACCGGTGACAACCATAGTGGGGCTATGTTATAGGAAGATTTTATCCAAAGCGCAAGACAAGGGGACAGGGCAGAGAAAAGTCGGCGAGGGAGTGTGAGATGGCCAAGGGATTCAGTCAGCAATTAAAGAATCGGGCGGACAAGATCTGGCGCGCTATCTACGGCCATCCCTTTCTACGCGAGCTTCACGCCGGAACCCTCCCAATGGATCGCTTCACCTATTTCATCTTTCAGGATTACCTTTACCTTTTGGATTTTGCTCAGGTCCTCTGTCTGGGAGGGGCAAAATCAACGGATCTGGGCACGCTCGAAATATTCACCCGCCATGCCCTCATTGCGGTTGAGGTGGAGAGGAGCTTCCATGCGACCTTTGGCCGGACATTGGGTTTTTCCCGGCGACAACTTGACCACACGCCAAAAGGGCCGATCACCGAAGCCTATACCAGGCATCTGCAAGCGGTTGCACGGGGTGGGAGCCTGGGGGAGATCGTGGCAGCAGTGCTTCCCTGTTATTGGATCTACGGAGAGGTTGGGAAGAGGCTCACCAGGCGCCTCCCTAAGGGACCGAAGATCTACCGCGAGTGGATAGAGACGTACGCCTCAGAGGACTATTGGAAGCCGGTGCGCGAACAGATCCGCCTGATGGACCGGTTGGGGGCACCCGCTAAAAACGACGAGAGGAAACTGATGATTTCCCATTTTCTTCTAAGCAGCCGCTACGAGTTTCTCTTTTGGGATCAGGCCTACACACTGAAACGCTGGCGGGTATAGGCGCCCTTGAGAAAAACAGCTCCCTATCACTCACCTGTTGGAGTATGTGCCATTGGCACTCGCTGTTTTGACTGTGGACGAGGCAAAGAGGACGATGGCCTTAAGGCCGTTCCTGCTCTCGAGTTCCCGGGCGGCCTTCTGGGCGCGAATCCATTCTGGATAGGGCCCAATCCTGACCCGGTACGTGGTCTGATTGTTGATGGGAGAGGCCTTTTCTATGTACGCCTGATAACCGCTCTGCTCGATTCTTTTCCGGAGAGACTCCGCTCGGTCCTGCCCTAAAAGCGATACGACTTGGACAATGAAGCCGTTGGACGATTTAACGTTTTGGATCTGCTTATGGAAGCCGTAGTTCAGGAGCCTCTTGGTATCCGTCCAGAGGGCCCGAGAACCAAGGACGGAGACCACCAGAGTCAATCCGTTGCGGGTTACGGCCCCGACAAAGCATCTTTTGGCGGCGCGGGTGTACCCGGTCTTCCCACCGATGGCTCCGCTGAAGTTCCAGAGAAGGCGATTTTTATTACGAAGGTGAATACGCCTAACCCTTTTGTTCTTGCTGGCAGTGAAGAGGCGTACGGTCTTTCTCTTGGTATGGACTATGGTCCTAAAGTCCGGGTTCTTTATCGCGTAGTTGAAAATCAAGACCATATCCTTTGCACTCGAATAGTGTCCTGGTGCCGTTAATCCGTGGGGGTTTGTGAAGTGGGTGTTTTTTGCTCCTAGCTGTTTCGCCTTGCTGGTCATCATCTCTGCAAACTCTGCGACCGATCCAGCTATTCCCTCAGCCAGCACCACACTTGCGTCGTTAGCGGAATAGAGGAGGGCGCTGTAGAGCAAGTCTTGGATGCTCATACTCTGCCCAGGCCGAAGCCCGATTCTTAACGACGGGACCTGGGCCACCCTCTTGCTCGCGCGCAGGTGATCGTGAAGCTTTCCGTTCTCTAAAGCAACAATGGCCGTTGCGACCTTGGTTGCGCTCGCTGGGGGCAGGCGTAGATTGGGTTTTCGCTGGTATAGGACCTCGCCCGTGTCCGCATTCATGAGAAAGGCTGCCCGTGCAGTCAGCCTTTTCTCTGGGAAATTAGGCCAGGCTGAGAATGGGAATAAGAAAACGAGAAGCGGGATAATTACAAGAAGAAACGCTCGGTGTCTTTTATCTTCCAGGAGCTGCCCCCCCTCCTTGCTGTGAAACAGAGCTGAGGGCACCCCTCATACTCCTTGGACATCAGCGACTTATTTTCCACTTATACCATAATTCAGCTGGGTTGGATAGTGTTTTTTGGTTCACTGGTGATAGGCTTACATAAAAAGCGGCTCAGCCGGCGGGCAAGATCCTCCATCCTGCTTTTATTTCCCCGATCCAGGAGGACCGTCTCTCCGCTTGTCAGAACGAGACGGAGAGCAGAGGCGGGGAAAAAGCTTTGGCCCGTAGTCGAACCTGCCAAGGCAGGGCCACTGTAGACCATATCTGTTCCCAGCCTTAGGGCTACAATCTCGCTGAAGTTCACCGCGAGGTCACTGCGCCTCAACAAGCTTTTCTTAAATAAATAAACCTGATGGGATCCTTGGTCTATGACAATGACCCGCTTGAGCGATAGGAGGAAAGCAGCAACACCGAACAGGATTATGTTCATAACGGGAAAGTACCAGAGAGATGCTGCCGTAGTTCCCAAACCTCGGATGCGAATCGCCTCCATGATCGGGACCGAGAGAATCAGGAGGGCCAGGGAGAGACCGAGGCAGAGGTACCCTGGAAAACGTGCCCCACGCCAGACCAGAGAAAGCCGGTCTTCCCCTTCCTCGTCCGTCTGGAATCCAAGGCGAGTGACGAATGATTCAAAACGGCTCGGGTGGCCTCTCATCAGCGTGGACTCATGAAGAACTTGGATTATGGGTAACCCCGCGGCTTGCCGCGGGCACAAAACCAATGGGGTTTCCAAAGGGGAGAAGCGGTAGCTCTTCCCTTTGGTCGACCACGGGGTTCAAACCCCGTGGTCGATATAACTTGAATGGTCATTTTAAGGGACCGCCGAAAGGAGACCTTACCACAGTGCAAGGGCGATATTAAAAACAAGGGGCCTTGTTGTTCCTATTTCCTGCCTTTTCCCTGGTTCGGTGTGACCCCGTGTTTTTTTAATTCCTTATCCGCCTGGGTGCGGATATTTGCCTGTTCTCCCATCGCCTCTCGCCGGATGCGCTCATGGCAGGGTTCACAAATCCCACCCTTTAGTACCATGAGCTTCCCACAAACCATGCATTTTTTCTTCTCTGGCTCCATATCGATTATGTTACCCAAAAGAGATTTTTTCTCTAACCTTCCGGGGCCTTGATCCTCAATCGAGCAGCCTAATCTGTGATGGTTCTTCGAGGATCATCTCCAATCCATATCTCTGATCGTTCCTGATTTTACCTGTGAGCTCCACCTCTCTTCCTTCATATTTCTTTAGGTTGATCTTGCTTCGCTCGAAAAGCTCCAGGGCGGAGGAGAAGATCACTCCGGTAAAGGAAGAGCGTGAGGGGCCAAAATTGAGGAAATAGGTATCACTCTTTGTTGAGTGGCCAACCCGAAAGATTCTCCCTCGTACCCTGGCACGATTCCCAGCAAGTGCCTTGATCTTTTCCACTTCCGCTGCCTCTACCAGCGGAATTTCGACCTCGGTTTTAGCGGCGGGGGCCAGACGTGAGAAGGTCACAGGATACCCTTGTCCCACCTTCGGGCGGTCCGTCCATCGTTGATAGAGCAGGTGGGAAAGGAATCCAGCCAGGAATGTGCCGATTAACAAAAAGATGGTGACGGGAGAGATCCTTCTCATCGGCTCTTCTCCCAAAGACGAAAAAACTCTTGCCGGTACTCCTCTGCCAGAGGCCCGGCATCATGGAATAGGAGGAGGTTCTCGTCGTTATAGTTCTCTGCCGAGGCCGTCCAGTTATAGGAGCCGGTAAGGACTATATTATGGTCGATGACAGCAAATTTCTGGTGCATCAGGCCACTCCCTTGTTTTCTCCTCGCCAACCCGGACACCCGACGGACCAGAAGGTTCTGCTGTTTTAAGAATGTTCCCTTAGAGTATTGGCTTTCTTGATCAAATTCCTGGTCTAGGATGACCCGTACCTTTATGCCGCGTCTGTTCGCCTTGACCAGGGCCCAAGCAAGTTCGTCGCTGGTAAAGGCATAGACCGCTACCAGAATCTCCCTTTGGGCTTGGTCGAGCTCTCGGACAATGTGGTTGGAGCACTTCCCCGTGGGACTGAAGCATGCCTGTACGACCATTCCCGCCCAGCTGTATATGGGGAGCAATGCAAAGTGAAAAATGCAAACTGCAACGAGGAAAGCAAATTTATATTTCTCGCTCTTTGTTTTGTATTTTGTCTTCATGCCGAGGAGTCCTTTCGTCTCTTCCTTGGCACATCTCCAGGATCAGCCTTTCCATGACCATGCGAGACGGGATTCCGGTGGATTTGAGCCTGATGTCGGTTTTATAAATCAAATTCAGGTACCGGACCAGTTCCTGGGTCGTGAAGTTCTCTGCACTTTGAAAACGCATGTAGTCCCCATAAGGGTTTCGTGTGAGAAAGGGGCCCCCTTGTTGTAGCACTTTTCTCTGAAACTCGGCGAAGCTCATGCCTTTTCGCCACCTGGTGCGCATTTCACTCTCGATCAAGTGGCGCACGGTCAAGAGCTGCCGAACCTGGTTGACAATTGTTGCCAAAAGCCTCAGGGCGTGATCCCCCTGAAAGAGGAGGCGCCTTAAATGTCCCAGGGAACGGATGGCGTCCCGTTTGGCAATCGAGTTGGTTAGGTCGAAAACCCATGCCTCCGCTTGATCCAAAAAGGCCTCGTCCACATCTTGTGCACTGATCCCGGGACTTTCTCCCACATAGAGAAAGAGTTTCTCTATTTCCTGGTGGAAAGCCCAGAGCTCATCTCCGGCCCGCGCCAGGATCATTTCTCTGGCTTGGGGTTCTATCCTTTTCCCCGCCTCTCTGAGGCGCTGTTCCAGAAACACACCAAGCATTTCTGGTTTGATTCTGCCGCTCTTCTCCCGATTCAAGCTAAGGTCGAGGACCGCTCCCTTTTCCTCCAACCTCCGATAGAGCTGGGTCCTCCGATCTACGTGAGAGGCGATTATCAGCAGGACTGCCCAGGGAGGCACGCCCTCCTCCATGAGCTTCAAGATCCTGTCCCGCTTCTGCACACTTAACTCCATTCCTTGACTGAGGCAAAATGCGAGGATGGGTTCCAGGTCCCCATCTGCTCCTTTACTCAAGAGTTGGTTAACCTGAGGTTCTGAAGGTGAGTCCTGGGCCAGCTTCCACTGTGCTTGGGTCACCCCCTCTAAGACCATGAGGTCCAAAAAAAGCCGTGCCGCCTCATCTTTTTTTTCTTCACCCCAGAGCTGCAGGACCTTTTCTGTCAACTCTCCCTTGCGCTCACGTGAGAAAAAGTACGGTGCATTCTCAATCAAGACAGTCTTCCTGCCGGGAAAGAGCGGCGGGGTTTTAAGCGCTGCCTCGATCTGATCCCACGGTGTGGAACGACCATCGAAGCGCTCCAGATTGAAGGCCCGTTGTTCCGTGGGTGAGATAACGTCGAGGATCGCTTTACATGCCTCGTGCACCTGGAAATCATCCCCGTGCAGCACGATGAATGGGTAATCCTTTCCCTTACCGATATCAGACAGGAGGCCTTTGAGATTTCCCTTCATGCTCAGTCGGGATTCTAACCCCGATCCATAAAAAGGTCGAGAGCATACGCCTTTAGATTATTGGGATACCCGCAGTTTGCCGCGGGCACATGACCGACCTGCTTGTGCAGGCAGGTGGGGTTTCCCCTGTGGCAGATATAATTTGATTGTTCAGAATTTAGAGGCGGGCAAGGATAAAATCAGCGTCTGAGGGTCCACATTTGAGTCTTCTCATTCCAGGCATAATCCGATTTCCAGACCCTAAGACCGATTGTGAAGTCACCGCCCGATCGCGTGACAAAGGCCCTTTCACTGGAGTGAGGAATGTCCACTCGGGCCACTAAATAGACTACCTTACGGAGCCACTTGTTTATCAGAATGCGGTCTCCCACCTTCATGTGGGTCCGTTTCTGATTGTTCTTCTTCACTCCTCACATTTAGCATCGCTTCGGCATTTATGCAATTTATCCGCCTTCGCAGCCGAAGCGGCCACTTCGGCGGAGTAGGCAAGGAGGGTGCTTCGGCGGATTGCACCAAAGAAGTGAAGGATACTACGGGCCTAAGCCCGTGGAGGCTTGATCGTAGATGCCGCCTGGATCAGTCAACCGCTATTGTCAATAGCGCCCTGATTTCCAGGTTTAGCTCCTGAACCCCCTTCTCCTTTCCTCTTCTGGTGGTCTCACATGACGG
>SMUX01123393.1_pt1 | contig 13251 bp, 15 predicted proteins | sample 2456431 | NCBI WGS metagenome assembly SMUX01 (sample SAMN11095930, study PRJNA526329) | marine sediment metagenome | biome: Marine sediment; feature: Surficial sediment; material: Deep marine sediment; isolation source: Hadal surficial sediment | place: Pacific Ocean | collected 2014-11 | depth... | reverse complement strand
GACATTTCTTGATGTAGATGGTCTTACCACAAGATACCAAACCTCAAAAGGCCAGGTACATGCACTTGAAGATGTAAATTTTTCATTAGAAAAAGGAGAATCAATTGGAATTGCAGGGGAAAGTGCTTGTGGAAAAAGTACTTTGGGATTGACCTTAATTCGAATGATTCAAGGAGGCAAAATTATTTCAGGAAAAATTACTTTTGATGGAGAATCAATCTTGGATCTTACCGAATCAAAGTTTGATAATGAATATCGTTGGAAAAAAATTTCAATGGTTTTTCAAGGGGCAATGAATTCACTTGATCCAGTTTATACAATAAAGCAACAGTTTGTCGAAGTCTTAAAACAACACGACTATGAGGGAGATTCTAAAAAATTAATTTTAGATTCAATTAGCTCTGTTAATTTGGACGAAAGCATTCTAAAAAAATATCCTCATGAACTTAGCGGAGGAATGAAACAAAGAATAATTATTGCAATGGCATTATTGCTCACACCAAAATTTGTTATTGCCGATGAGCCAACAACTGCAGTTGATGTTTTAATCCAAGCTCAAATTGTTAATCTCTTAAAGAAACTAAAAAAAGATGGCATGTCTATTATGTTAATCACACATGACTTGGCAGTTCTTTCAGAAATTGCTGATAAAATTGGAATAATGTATGGAGGAGGAATGATAGAATTTGGAAGCTCTCAAGATATTTACAAAAATCCAAAGCATCCTTACACTAAAGGCCTGTTAGAATCAATTCCAACATTACACGGTGGAAAACCAAAATACATCAAAGGAAATCCCCCAGATCTTTTATCTCCAAAGGAAGGATGCAAGTTCATAGATAGATGTCCTGAGGCTATGGAAAAATGCAAAAAAGATCCGCCTAGATTCAAAACGGATTCCGGTTATGTAATGTGTTGGCTTTATGAATAGTGTTTTACTACAGGTAAACATTCATCAATAATTCGAAGCATTTCAGTACGAATCACCTTTCTATCAAGCGATATCCAAACTTGGTTCTTTTTTACTGCAAAAGAAATGGTCTGAATCTTTTTTCTTTCCTCCCAAACAAATTCAACTTCACCCAACTCTTTATCAAAAGCAGCATCTAAGCCTGTGTTTATTGCAATGTTTGAGAACTGATACTGTGTATTTCTTTCATTAAGCATTGGATTCAAGTTTGGCCTTCGATAATACGCTAAGAGTTCTCCTTTATTTCCAATCACTCCCACAAATCTAATGTATGGACTAATCCTTGAAATTTTTTGACAGATCATCTGATGCTCTTTTTTTACCAATTTAAATTCACTTTGAAAATATGATATTTTAATGATTTTTTAAATTTTTAGGATTAAATAGTGTGCCTCAAATGATTGATTGTGGATTATGCAGCCTTTTCGGAAGCTCTTTTTCCTTTTGCGTCAGAAGTTGGCTATATAGCATTAAGTTTAGTTAGCTTTTTTGGCTCACTAATTCCATTTGTTCCAATCCCATCATTTGTAATACTAGCTACTATGGCAGTAGGTGAACAATTTAATATTCACATATTGGCAATAGTGGGAGCAGTTACTACAACCTTTGCAAAGATGATAATTTTCTATATTAGTTATGGTGGTGGTAGAATTATCTCTGAAAAAACAAGAAAAAGAATGAAACCTTTTGAAAGACTAGTCAAAAGGTATGGTGCCGCTGCAGCATTTGTAGCAGCCGCGACTCCAATTCCTGATGATTTGATATACATTCCACTTGGTTTAGCAAAATACAATCCGAGAAGATTTTTTATTGCTACGCTTACAGGAAAATTTGTTCTAAGCTACACAATTGTGCTAATCGCTCACTATGTTGGATTGTCTATCCTTGATCCATTACTTGAAAACATTGAAAGTACAAGCACAATCTATATTGGAATGATTGTATTTGCAGTAATCCTTACAGTCATGATTATTTTGTTACTTCGTCTAGATTGGGAAAGAATTCTTGGGAAATTTGCTCCTTGGACTCTAGAGAATGAAGAAGAAGACAAAGATTAGATCTGAATCTAAAAATTCTTAATTCATGTAATAAAAACTTGATTAGATTACATTGAACGTCTCTCTGAGATTGTTTCTGTAACTAGAAAAGCTGAATAAGATTTCTGTTGTATGATTGTAACAACAAAACAATCATGTCCATGCCTAAAGGAGAAATGATACGTAATGGTTAAATCAAATTATCGATCCGATCGATCATGTTCGGATATAAAATATCAAGTTTTTTTCTAATACTTGTTTTATTGTTAAGTGTAACAAATTTACAAGCTTTTTCTACAACTCAACTCAATTCTAATTCCAACTATCTTAATGGATTATCTACCGGTTTGATCGGTGTCGCTTTTGCAGATGATGATGAAGACGAGGATGACGAAGATGATAATGGCAAAGACAAAAAAGAAAAAAAAGAAAAGAAGGATAAAAAAGATGGCAAGCACGAAATTAAAGTAGAAATAGAAGATGGTGAAGCCGAAGTCGAGATAAAAATCAACGGTATTGAATCAGAACTTGAACTAGACACTAATGATTTGGATGAAATTTTAACTCTCATCCAAACTATAACTGGACTTAGCGAGTCTGAAATTAAAGATATTTGGGAAATTGAGATAGAAGAAAATGGAGACGACGAAGATCATGGCAAGAAGGATAAAAAAGATGGCAAGCACGAAATTAAAGTAGAAATAGAAGATGGTGAAGCCGAAGTCGAGATAAAAATCAACGGTATTGAATCAGAACTTGAACTCAAAAATACTGAGCTGGATGATATTCTTAACATCATTCAGTTGATAACAGGATTAAGTGAATCAGAGATCAAAGATATCTGGGAAGTTAAGATAGAAGAAGATGATGAAGATGATGATGAAGATGATCATGGCAAGAAAGATAAAGTGACTATCTGTCATATTCCCCCTGGAAATCCAGGTAATGCTCACACAATAAATGTCTCCGGAAATGCAGAATACGCTCACTTAGCTCATGGAGATACTTTGGGTGAGTGTCCAGATAGTGACGATGTTAGTCAGGATAACACTACAACTATCACACTAACCAAACAAGTTACCAACGATAATCAGGGAACATCTGGATCAGATGATTTTATGATATCAGTTAACGGAACTATCGTACTATCTGGTTCTATTACAGAAGTTGCCCCTAACGTCTTGTTTGCCATTAACGAAACAGTAGCAGATGGATATGAGTTCGTTGAGATAACAGGTGATCCAGAGTGTCCAACAAACCTAGATGAGGAAACCATCTCACTTGCACCAGGTCAGGACATTAACTGTATTATACACAATAATGATGTAGATCAAGCCTTAGCTTCTTCATTTCAAACAAGCGAAAGCACATCAGAAGTAACTACTTCAGATAACGAGGAACTTTCACAATTAATTGACGAAAACAAAAAACTCAAAGAAGATATTGAAAGACAGGGAACACAAATCGATGATCTAAATGAACAAATTGATTTTCTAAGTGAACTTATAGCAAGCATTCAAAGCTTTTTTGGTAATATATTTGGCTAATCAGTTCTGAAAATTCTTAATTCATAGTTTAAAACTGAGCTAATCTTTTTTATTCTGGCATGGAAAATGAATCCTTAATGCCAACTATTGCTGAAATTGCATGGGATAATTTACAAGTTACAATAAGAATTGAAAAACTATTGGAATCAATGAATATCACTTTAAAAGCAATTAATTTGGAATTAAGCGATATGAGAAAATTAAAACAAAACAATTCTTAATTCCTACGCTGTAATCGTAAGATTTTCCGTAACACTATAGTTAATTATTGTTAGGAAACCATAAAATCAAGAACGGTAATTGTCTTTATGGATCTTTCTGATTCTCTAGGAACTATCATCAAAGCAGTTGTGGCTGTTGTGTGTTTTGTTGTGTTGTTGGGAGTTGGTTTTTACGTAATGGGGCTGTTTAGTGGTTAATTTCATGACTAATCTAGTAAGCTGGAGAAGTAATGTCAACAATCTTAAAGTTCCAAAGCTTGTCAATTCCATTTTTTATACCAATTCTTGGATTTGATTTAATTTTTGTAGGCTTTACTCCTTCAGTAATGTACAAACCAGACTGTTTGGTTAAATTCTCACCATACTGTTTTTTTGTAATCTGCATTGCTTGAGTTAACTTTGCAGGACCATTAGTAAGATTTGTAATCGAACTAATTTTCCTATTTTTTATCATCTCATTAATTCCAAGCTTGGGAGAAATTGAACGAATTAGTACGGCTCCTGCATCATAAGAATTGCTTCTAGCTACTGCATTTACACAATAATGCATCCCATATGTGAAATAGACATATGCAATTCCTACATGTCCGAACATGACTTTGTTTCTATCTGTTAATCCCGCAAATGCATGACTAGCAGGATCATCAGCATGACGGTATGCTTCTGTTTCTGTAATAATCCCAGATATTATTTTACCTCCTGTTTTTCTCACAAGAGTTTTGCCTAGAAGATCCTTTGCCACTTTAACAGTATTTCTTGCATAAAACGATCTAGGAAGTACTTTCATTGTTTCTCACATACTTTTTATCTCATCTACTAATTTTTTCATATCGTTTTTGAGTGAATCCATTAATTTTTGATTATAAATTATTGCTGCTGGATGCACTGTTAAGAAATACAACTTTCCATCTTTTTTTACAAACTTACCTCTCTCTTTTGTAATATTTTTTCCACCAAGAATTGATTGATACGCAGTATTTCCCATAATGCAAATAACTTTGGGTTTGATTAACGCAATCTCTGATTCAAGATAATTCCTACACGATTCTTTTTCTGCTTGTGAAGGCACTCTGTTATTTGGAGGCCTGCACTTTACCACATTTGTTATGTATACAGATTCTCTAGATATTCCTGCATATTCTAGTGCAACTGATAGTTTTTTTCCAGCTTCTCCAACAAACGGTTCTCCTATCTTGTCTTCACTTCTGCCCGGAGCTTCCCCAACAAAAATTATTTCAGAGTTGTAATTACCTTTGCCAGGAACAGAATTATTTCTAGTCTTACAAAGATCACATTTAGTACAGCATACAACTTGATTTCTTAATTGCTCTAAGGAACTAATTGACATTCAGACGCTCCGCACTATAGCACTAGCCCTAATTGATGGACCTCCATTTCCCATAACCATTGACTGCATTGGATCCCCTTTGCCACAATTTGTAATTGGTCTTACAGTAAAGTCATTACCACACGCATCAATTGATTTGAAAAAATCAGGAGCCGTTCCTAATACAATTACATCTCTTAGCAAATCAGTAACTTGACCATTTTCAATTTTTTGAGCAAATTGACACGAAATACTCCAGTTGTATCTATTCATATCAATTGAAGGAATTTTCATATTAGAAATCAAGTACCCGTTTTTAACCTCTGAAATCATTTCTTCTGGTTTCCAATCCCCCTTATCAATACATGTACAAGCCATCCGAATTAATGGCATATACCGATATGATGTAGCCCTCATGTTTGCACTTGGTTTTGTATGAAAAATTTCTGCAGTCTCCCTACTTTGCATATGGTTTGATAGTATTCCATTTTCTACAAGATTAGTTCGACTAGCTTTATTGCCCTCATCATCATATTGATACCATCCAAGTGTTCCCTCTATTGTAGGATCATCAAACACATTGAGAATATCTGAGCCAATTTTTTCATTTAATTTTCCTTTCCACCATGCTCCTCCTGCCCACGCCATTTCTTTTCCTAATACCCTGTCCGCTTCAGAAGGATGACCAAGAATTTCATGTGTTAACAATGCAACAAAGTCTGGATTCATTATTACTGTAGCTTTTTCGTTTTTGGCAGGTTTTGCATCAATTAGTTGTGAAGCTTTTTTGGAAATAAATTCTGAAGTTTCAGTTATTTCTCTTCCCGAAGATAATTTTTCAATTCCCCCTCGGCCACCCTCAGTAATGTTTACTGTTTGTGTTAGGCCATTTTCATATGCAGTTGCCGAAAGATTTGCTACAACATCTGTAAAATTTTGAGAAATCTTAGAGCCCTCACTATTTGCAAAAAATTTAGATACTATGCTATACCACATACTGACTTGTGATTTTATAATTCGTTTATCCTGCAGAATTATTTTATCACAATTATATCCAATTTCAATTAGTTTATCAATTGTTGGAATAATTTTTACAGGAAAATCGATTTTCTGATTTACTGGACTATTATTTCCAATTTTTGATTCGTGTTTTTTATTGGAAGAATAGTTTAATGCAGTTTTTGCAGCCTCTTTAATTCCTTGTTTTACATCATCTAATGATACTGGATTGGAGATAGAAAAAAAACCCCATGCTCCTTCATTTAAAACTCTAATTCCTAAACCTTGCTCATTTTTTGTAGATGAATATTCTATTTCGCTATTTTCTATAAGAAAACCTTGCTTTGTACTATTTTCTGCTCTAACATCACAGTATTGACATCCTAAAGTTAATGCATAATCAACTGATTTTTCCGCAATATCCTCTAGACTATTTACCACATTTTCAATTAATTTACTGGTATTCCTAAATCTTATGCAATACCTGAAATTGCAGGCATGGTGAAGTAAAACTCATCTTCAAAACCATCATCGGTCTTACCCTGTTTTTGTAAAGCTTCAAGATATGCTCTAGAATCTGGGTAAAAGTCTCGATTACAGTCTTTGAATACCTCTATTGCTTCCATCGTCATGTCTACTATTAGCAAAAACCTCATGTTTAGGCCTATGTTGTATTATTTTCAGTTTTTAGATCATAATGATTTACTATTTCTCTGATTCAGAATCTTTTGGTAAAATAAAAGAAAAGGTAGTTCCAGCTCCTGGAGCGCTTTCAGCTGAAATTGTACCTCCATGCTCTTCAACTAACCCTTTACAGATTGCAAGTCCTAACCCACTACCTCCAACTTCTCTTGTCAGTGAGGTATCAACTTGATAGAATTTTTTGAAAAGTCCCGCTTGTTTTTTTATAGGAATCCCTGGACCATTATCTTTTACACTTATCTTAATTTCTTTGTCAGAGTCTTGAACAAAAACTTCGATAACTCCTGTATCGGGGTTTACTGCCTCTAGTGCATTTTTTAGTAAATTTGTTAAAACTTGCGTAATTCTTTCTCGATCATGCGGGACTAGAATATCTTTATCCAAATGTTGCTTTATGGTAATTTTATTTTCTGTTGCACGAGTCTGTAATGCTTGGATAGCAAGATCTATAGTATCTTTAATGTTTTGATTTTCTTTTTTTACAACTAGTTTACCAAGCTCAAGTTTTTGTGCATCTAAAAGGTCTGATATTATTCGTAACAAGGATTCTGCGCTTGATTTTATGATCTTTAATCTATCTTTTTGTTTTTCATTCAGCGAACCCATGTGTTCACCTAACAGCATGTCCACATAGCCTTGAATGGGCACAAGAGGTGTTTTTAATTCATGTGTAATCATTGACAAAAATTCATCTTTTGCAATGTCAGTTTCTTTTGCTTCCTCAGTTTTCTGTTTAATTGTATCTGACATTATGTTAAACGTATTTACAAGCTGACCGATTTCATCATCTACTTTATAGTTAATTTTTTCTCCATAGATGCCTTCTTTAACTCTGGCCATTCCACTAGAAATTATTTGAAGTGGATTAAGCGATTGTCTGACTACAACTATTACAAGGAAAAAAATCGCAATATCTACAACTAACAGTGTTTGAACAATTATTCCTCTCTGTGAACTACTTGCTAGTATTTCTTCGTTCCACGAATCAATTAAAATGTCTAGTGATGATGTCAAAAGAACTTTTTGTGTTTTAAAAGAACCAAACACCACATCAAATTCTTCAGTGCGTAATGAATTTTGTTCTAAAATCTTTATTCTAAGCTGAACTGCTTCCCATAAAGGATCTAACTGTCTTAATGCATTGGAATTTTCTCTTGGAATTGGCGCTAGTTCCTCAGGAATTTGACCTATACTTTCTAAATCCAAGTCATCTGTAGGAATTTGTAATAGTTTTCTAATTCCTGCTTCAAACATTATTCTTTCTTCGTAAAGCTTTTCACGTATCCCTACATCATCGCCAATTGAAATTAAGAGCGCATCTCGCCCTATACTTTTTGATAGTTCATGTAGCTCAAGTGTAATTTCCTTATGCCTGTTAAAGGCCCTATCTAATGTCTCGGCTTCCTTTATTACAGAATCAGTAGAGAGCGCCATTTCCCCATTTTTTCCTAAAATGTAGTTTACTGCATCTCTTGCTTCATCGTTAGAGACTGATTGTATCTGAATTTGATCAAGACTAACTCTAACTATATTCCAAGAATTTTCTACTTCGCGAAATTCTCCTAGAAGAATTGTAGGAATAACCACTATGGATTGTCCTCTAATTGTTCCTCCACCTTTTAAGATGTTAAGGACTGATTCAAACTCATTTATTTTTTCCTTTAGAACTTCTCTATCAGCTTCAAATCCATTTGCAATAGAGTTTGCAAGACTATCTAATGTTTCAACTTTGACTTTAAGGTCTGCTACACGAATTATTGTGTAAGATTCATCAGTACTTTCTTGTTCTGATTGGTATAATAAAATGAGATTAACTGCTGCAGCTGCAATTAGTATTCCGACTAAAAAGTAAGTTTTTTGAATAATTTTCAATACTTTAACTGTAAATTTTCAGAGAGTATAAAAATACCGCCTAAAACCCTTAGATGATTATAATGTCAGATGAATTCATTAAAGTTTCGACTCAAGAAATTAATGATGAGATCGCTTCAATCAAGAAAATATTAGAATCATGTAAGACTGATTCAGATATTTCAAAAAATTCTCAAGACATTGAATGTCATATTCATAAAATTAAGGGTTTGGCACCAATGATGGGAAAATCAGGAATTGGAGAAATTGCAGCATTAAATGATGCGTTACTTAATCATATAATTGAAGGACAAAATATTGAAGGAATATTTACAATTTTAACTGAATCAACTGTTTTTATGAATAATTCCATGAACGGATCTGAGCAAAATACCAAAGAATTAAAACAAAAGTTGGAAACCAAGTATTCGAAATATTTGGACTAATCTCCCTCTTATGTAACAAACATTTCATCTTATTATGGCAAAAGTTCTAGTTGCAGATGATTCAGAGGCTATACGCCAAGTTTTACGGGATATCATATCGATTGGCAAACACGAGTTTGCTGGAGAAGCAATTGATGGTATTGAGGCAGTTGAGAAATTCAATGAAATTCAACCTGATATTTTATTATTAGATCTTGCAATGCCAAAAAAAGATGGATTAACTGTAGTCAAAGAAATCATGGAATTTAACCCAGATGCACGAATTATTCTCATAACCGCAACCGATAACCAATTCATAATTACACAATGCCTTGAAGCAGGCGCCATTGCCTCAATCTCAAAACCATTCGACTTTGATAAAGTCCTCAAAGTCATCTCTGAAGCACTTACCGTTTAGATTAATTCAGTTATGAATAAAAGTAGCATGAGTGAACTTTAATCATTGTCAAAAATTGTACTAGATACAAGTGTGATAATTAATGCCCACATTACTAAACAAGTTGAATCTGGAAGCATTAAAAATACAGAAATTATCGTTCCAGTCGCTGTTCTAGATGAGCTCCAATCAGAAGCTTCACAGAAAAAAGAACAAGGTTTTACTGGTTTAAAAGAATTAAAAAAACTTCTAAGTATTTCAAAACAACATGGGAATGTAATTAAATTTGAAGGAACAAGACCAAGTTTTGATGACATAAAACTATCAGGACATGGACGAATTGATGCAATTATTAAAGACATTGCAAAACAAAATCACGCAGTTCTTTACACTTCTGATCATGTTCAAGCTTTAGTTGCAGAGATTGAAGGAGTAGAAGTTAGTTATCTAAAACCTGAAATGATAAAAGGGGAATTGGAATTTTTGAGATTCTTTGATACTCGGACAATGAGCATCCATCTTAAAGAAGGTCTAAAACCCATGGCAAAAAAAGGAAAGCCTGGTTCGTTTGATCTACAAGAAATTGAAGATGAAATATTAACTCGTGACTATCTTGAAAAGATCTCTGAGCAAATATTAGATGTTGCAAAAACCAACAACAAAAGTAATCTAGAGATTTCAAAACATGGTGCTCTTGTAATACAACATGAAGATTACAGAATTTCGATAACATACCAACCTTTTTCAGAAGCATATGAAATCACAATAGTTCATCCAATTGTTCGTTTATCATTAGAAGAATATGAGTTATCTGAGAAGCTAAAGTCTAGATTTGCTGAAAAAGCAGAAGGAATTATTATTTCTGGCCCTCCTGGCTCTGGAAAAAGTACACTTGCCTCTAGCCTTGCAGATTTTTATCAAAAGACTGGGAAAATCGTAAAAACATTTGAATCTCCACGTGATTTGCAAGTAGATCATGCTATTACACAGTATACAAAACTTGAAGGAAGCTTTGAGAACTCTGCAGATATTTTACTTTTGGTAAGACCTGATTATACTATTTTTGATGAAGTAAGACGCCGTGAAGATTTTGAAACATTTTCAGAACTTAGATTAGCCGGAGTGGGTATGGTTGGCGTTATTCATGCAAACTCTCCAATTGACGCTATCCAACGCTTTATTGGAAAAATTGAGCTGGGAATAATTCCAAGTGTAATTGATACTGTAGTTTTTGTAAGTGCAGGGAAAATCTCCAAAGTGTATGAATTAGAACTCAAAGTAAAGGTCCCATCTGGAATGACCGAGCAAGATTTAGCAAGACCTGTAATAGAAATACGCGACTTTGAAGATAATGCCTTGGAATATGAAATCTACACATTTGGTGAAGAAAACGTCATAATTCCTATCTCAAAAAGTTCAACAAAATTTGGTATTGAAAAACTAGCTGAAGACAAAGTAAGAGATACATTTAGAAGATTTGATCCTAATGTCGAAGTAGAAATTTTATCTGGAAATAGTGTAAAGGTAATGGTATCCAAACAGTATATGTCCACTGTTATTGGTCGAGGTGGCTCAACAATTAGTGAATTAGAAAAAATGCTCAAATTACACATTGATGTTGTTCCAAAAGATTCTTCAACTTCTCAATCAAGTACCCCTTCAGATGATTTTGAATTACCTTTTGATTTTTCTGAATCAAAGACATCGTTATTGTTTAATGTAGGTAAAGAAAATGCAGGAACTTCTGGTGACATTTACCTAAATAGTGAATACCTCGCTTCATACAGAATTACCAGAAAAGGTCAGATTAAAATCCCAAAACATTCTAGCCCTGGAAAACGATTAATGAGAAACGCTTCCTCAAAAGATTCTATTCAAATATTTAACAAAGATTAAAGGAATTTTTTAAAATTTTACGGTAATGTAGCTAGAGTAATTCCTACCTCTCTAATTGATTCTGCAAAATCCATGGCTTCATATCGGTGTGGCCATTTGTCAAAATCCGTACTGCCATATTTTAATCTCTTTTTAATGCGTTCAATATTCTGAATAATTTTTTGTTTTTCATCGCTACTGAGCATTTCTCCAATTTCATTTAGACTTTCTTCAAACTCTTTGATGGTTCTAACAATACTTGTAATTTGCATTCTATTTTCAGGAGTAATTACTCTTTTTTCAAATACTATTGGTTGCATAATTCGCATTTGATTTAGAAGCGATATTACATCATTTTTTAATTTTGTTTTTGAAACTATTTTTTTTATTTTGTGTTGTTCTCTTGCAAGTTGAATTTGTATAGTTAGAACAATACTTGTAACAATTGCGCCAATTAGAATTGTATACAGAATAGTTAGACCACATCCCTCTGTACAATCAAACGGATTATTAACTATCTGTTGAGTATTAGTAGATAATTCCCCAATTGCTTCCTTTAGGACCACAATACCATCACGTGAATTTTTAACTAGAACATTATGCTGTCCATTTTAATGAACACATATTTTTTTTGTGAAATTATAGTCTCATCAAGCATTATTAAAATTCTGAACAATTTTTGGATTAGATTTTAAAAACGTAACGAATTTTCTTAGCTGTCTAATTGTTTTTGGATTTAGATGATGTTCGATTCCTTCTGCATCTTGATTTGCAGTTTCATGACCTACACCTAAAATTTCAAAAAACTCTAGTAAGATTCCGTGTTTTTGTCTAATTGTGTCAGCTAATTGATTTCCTTTTTGGGTTAGATTAATTCCATGGTATTTTTCATATTCAAGATATCCATTTTCATCTAGTTTTTGTAGCATTTTTGTAACACTTGGAGCACTAACATTCATGTATCGTGAAATATCTAAAGTAGTCGCATACCCTTTTAGTTCTACTAATTCTAAAATTACTTCAAGATAATCTTCCATTCTACTGCTAGACCCAGTACGAGCAGTTTCATGGGCGGCCTTTATTGATTCTAGTCTTCCTGTATCTTTTTTCTCCAAGTTTAATTTCAATAGACGTTATCAGATATAATTTTGTGTCTCTTAGCTTGATCTTTTCGCTTCCAGTCACAGGTGTTACTAATTTTGACTATGGAGTAATCAAACTTTATCATTGAATTTTATCTAATTTTTACAAAATACCCATAAGGAATTGAACAATTCACTTACTCTCAAATTAAAAAAATTAAAGGCACTGTCAGGTTCGGTAAAAAGAAGGACCCAACTGTATTCAGATCTGTCCAAAGTAGATGATAAAAAAACTGCACAATCTCTTGGTGCACTACAGAAAGCTTCTGCACCAGGTAAAAAATTACAAAAAATTGGGTTTATCATGTTTTGGGTACCTGAACCAAGTGGTGTTACATGTGCAATTGGCGGGCCTATGATATTGGCTGGAAAATATCTGGATAGAATTTACAACGGTTCTACAATTCATGATATAGGAACTCATACAAAAAATACATTTTCCTCAATTAATGATTTTAAAAAATCTTTGGTGTAATGGACTCTTTTAGTTTTTATTCAGAATCACTTCAATCATAGTATGACATCAAGAGTTCAAGTATTAGTCCCAATTACTATTGCTGCTATAATTATAGGGATAGCTGGAATGCTATCTCTTCCAAGTGATGTAAAACTTGAACATGTAGAATTTCCTCGAGGTATGGTAAAACTAGATGATGTTGTTTTAGAAGTACAGATAGCTGACACTGATCTAAGTCGAGCAAGTGGTTTGATGTTCCAAGATCAACTCCCATTTGATCAAGGAATGTTGCTAGTTTTTG
>SMUX01124948.1_pt1 | contig 13253 bp, 16 predicted proteins | sample 2456431 | NCBI WGS metagenome assembly SMUX01 (sample SAMN11095930, study PRJNA526329) | marine sediment metagenome | biome: Marine sediment; feature: Surficial sediment; material: Deep marine sediment; isolation source: Hadal surficial sediment | place: Pacific Ocean | collected 2014-11 | depth... | reverse complement strand
CTGGCGACAAACTGGAAATGACCATCGAGGGTGTGGGCAAGTATTCAAGCACAGTCGCAAAATAGACTGGATCGACACGACCATCGACCTGAGATTAGCCCCGATCCGACAAAAAACTAAAATAGGGGCGACCGTGGACTACATGTCGCAAGAGTATTAGCCATAGGGGAGATGGTTCCGTAACTTCACTGGCAGTGAGTTTTGGATTACATGGTACGAACCACTCTTTGACATGGTCTGGTGCTCAGCGTAGATGATTTCTTCGACCGATTAATGTCGGATCGGGGTTAGCAGTCGGCTTTCGTAATTTGTGTGCGAGATCGTTGCCGCGTGCTCCGCACTTTGTTAATAAAGAAGCGTTTAGTGGAGGCAGAGGCCACCCCGCTAGAAAGACTTTATCCGCCTTCGCAGAAGACCATGGGCGTAAGCCCATGGATCAATGCGACGGTCGGACCCTCCGAAGCTCGAAGAGCGAAGGAGGGTGCCTCGGCGGATTCCGCCGAAGATAAGGAAGGATAACACGTGTGTAAACCCGTGGAGGCTTCATGACGTTCGCTCGAAATCTTTCCTGTCCACGCTGTCAGCGGACCTACCCCATGGGGGAGGTGGTGAACCTATGCCTTTGCGGCTCACCTCTATTGGTTGTTTACGATTTGGCGCAGGTGCAACAGGCGGTAAGCCGGTCCGACCTAAGGGATCGTAGCCCGAATCTTTGGCGCTACCGGGAATGGCTTCCCCTTCAGGATACGAGCAATTGCGTTTCTCTCGGCGAGGGTTTTACCCCTCTCATTGAGACTCCCCGCCTGGCAAGCGATTTGAAACTCACAACGTTATGGATCAAAGACGAAGCCCGGAATCCCACCGGATCTTTTAAAGACAGGGGTCTTTCGCTGGCGGTCTCCATGGCCCATGAGCTTGGCATTCGAAAAGTTGCCCTACCATCAGCGGGGAACGCCGCTTCCGCCCTTGCGGCCTATGCGGCCAGGGTGGGAATGGAAAGCCATATATTCATGCCCAGGGACGCCCCACGGGCCAACCAAATGGAGGTAACCAGGTGTGGGGCCAAGTTGACTTTAGTCGACGGTCTTATCAGCGATTGCGGTAAATTGGTTGCCGAGGGAAAGGAGCGGGAAGGGTGGTTCGACCTGTCGACACTGAAGGAACCCTATCGGCTGGAGGGGAAGAAAACCATGGGTCTTGAGATAGCCGAGCAGCTCAACTGGCGTCTCCCCGACGTCATCCTCTATCCCACGGGTGGTGGCACCGGTCTCATCGGTATGTGGAAGGCGTTTAACGAGTTGCAGGAGATGGGTTGGATCGGCCCCGAAAGGCCCCGTATGGTTTCCGTTCAGGCAGAGGGTTGTGCCCCTATCGTGCGCGCGTTTGATCAGGGCAAGGAGCGGGCAGAGGCATGGGCCAACGCTCAAACCCTCGCCTCCGGGCTGCGTGTTCCCCAATGCGTTGGAGATTTTCTCATTCTGGAGGCCATTCGCCTTAGCCAGGGGACTGCTGTGAGCGTGTCCGATCAAGAGATGGTCACGGAGATCCGCCGAGTCTCTCGCCTGGAGGGATTATGGTTATGCCCTGAGAGCGGTGCCACGGTAGCGGCGCTCCGCCGATTAATTCAAGCGGGATGGATCAGGAGGGATGAAACGGTCCTAATCTTCAATACGGCCTCCGGTCTGAAGTACGCTGATATCTTATCTTAATTAGGGCAGCGACATCGTCGCCGAGGATGGTTTGCCAGGCTGAGACCGATCCCATCACCTTGAGCATCAGGCCCTCTGTGAATTTCTTGACTTCGGTCACTGCCCCCGGGTTGGGGTGCAACCGTCCGGCTCCTGGTACAACCGGTTGCTCTGTCTGAACTGTCTTTTGGTCTATTCTAGTAGTTGATCCAGGATAATCACCTCCAGCCCGGTCAGCCTTTGAAACGTGGCATCATGAGAAATGAATCCTGTTGCGTGCGAAGCAAAGGCGGTGGCTGCCTGCACGGCATCTGGCGTCCTAAGGCTCGATTCTGCTCTGAGCCTTGCCGCGAGATCAGCAATCTCAAGCGACGGAGCGATCCATTCCAGGTGCGGATAAGTTGACAACAGGCTGTAGAACTGGTTGACCCGCTCGATGTCCGAGAACCTATAAGGCTGGACAAGAAGTTTCAGCATGGTGATTGTTGAGGTGACCGCCCAGGTCCTCGGTTCCTCAATTCAGGTAAAGATGGGATCTTTCGCCCGGCACCCGTAGCGGGTTTCAGCCGGCCACAATTCTTAAACCGGCTGACTCGAGTCGGTGGAAGTCCGCAGGATTCCCTGTCGCTAACGAGGCGTCGACGCGTAGCGCTGTGGCGGCGATCATGCAGTCTGTCAAAGAGCCTCGTCGACGACCCGAGAGGTTGAATAAGCGGGCGGACAATGCCGCGTCTTCGGCAATAAAAGGAACCTGTTCATGGACAATGCGGGCTGCGAGCTCAATTTAGAGCTTCAGGGCCTCGAGCGAATTACGTACGAGCGCCCGGATGAGAAAGCCTGTGTCCAGGTGAATCATCCACCGCGCGCTTCGCTTCGCGCCGACGAGGCACGACGCTCCGTACGGGTTCGCCGGGCCCAGGCCCGCGCCTTCGCCGCGTGCTTCCCCGTCTCGTTCTTGTGCCCCTGCCGGGATTACGCCCAGTAAGAGCTGTTGACTATCAACAAGATTTGTTGACCCCTCCGCCTGTCGGGAAGCTTCGTATAGAGCCGCAGCTTGATCCAGTGAGTTTTTGATGCTATTTTTGCTTCATAGAGATGCAAAAAGCGATGCACGATAAATCTCCGATGAAGGCCATAACACTGCGAAATTTGCCGCCAGAGCTGCAGCGAGTGATCCGCCGGAAGGCAAAGGAAAAGGGGACCAGCATCAGCCGGACCGTGATCGGCCTGCTGGAGGAGAGCACGGGGATACGCGACAACAAGAAGAAGGTGGTTCACCATGACCTGGATGCCCTGGCGGGATCTTGGACAAGAGAAGAGTCTTCGCAATTCGAACACGCTCTGGCCGAACAGCGTGGCATTGATCCGGATCTCTGGAAATGACGCGGCTCATTCTGGATACCTCGGCTTACTCAGCTTTCATGAGAAGCCATGAGGAGATCAAGGTCGCCGTGCAAGAGGCCAATGAGATCTGTGTCAACCCGATCATCTTGGGCGAACTGCTGGTCGGTTTCATACGCGGCGGGCGCAGGAAAAAGAATGAGCGGGAGCTTCGGGCATTTCTGTCTTCGTTGCGCGTGCGTGTCGTAGACGTGGATGAGGAGACAGCCGAAAGATACGCTGTGATCCTGAGTTCTCTATGGAAGGCCGGGACTCCAATACCTACCAACGATCTCTGGATTGCGGCCAGTGCTATGCAGCACGGGCTACATGTAGTCACGACAGATGCTCATTACCAGAAAGTCAGTCAGATCATTGTAGACTACTTCTCGTCTTGATCTGGCAAAAGAGACAAGACTCTATCTCCCCTACTTTACCATTTTACCTCATCTGCATGACCGATTTATAATTGCGCGCTCTAATCCTTAGCAAGAAGGCAACTTTAGTTTAGGTGTGCCCGGGGATAAGGTCTTTGACCTCACACAAGAATAATGGGGTCAGACTCGATTGATCGGTCTGTTGACCCCACGACCTGTCCCCAAAAGCCTTCATGGATACAATGAGGGATACTCATCGATAAGGGGATAATAACCCAGGGTGATTTACCCCGTACCACAGAACGCCCCGTGCGTGAACGCGGGGATGAATGTTCTGAACTCCCCGCGAGGGTAGTGCCCCAAAGTCACGGACGTAAGTCCGTGGTACGGGGTTTACGGAGAAACTCACGGCAGAGAGGACTGTCTATCAGGAGATGTTGCAAAGAATGAGATAGGAGGTGGAAATATTTCCAGCCCGTCGCGCCTTCAATACCTGCTGCACATGTTCCCACACGTTGGTTAATGCTCCCATTTATACCATGAAAGACTGGCTCTCAGCTGATTTTTGCTTGACAGGCCAAGGCCATACGAGGTCTGCCGATCGCCATCCTATTGTCATGCATCCCTTATTTTAATAGCGGACTAAGCGCACATATTAGCTAAGAGCCTCGCCCAGCGTTGATAAGGCTTCATGTGTGATGTGAGGCCAGGCAGAGAGGGGGAAAATGAGAGATTAAATCCAGCCGCTTTTGCCAGTTCAAGGTAGAGATGTAGCTGGCTTTTTTGTCTTAGAGTGCGGAGCTTAGCCTTAGAGAACGATTGCTAAAAAGGGGCAAGAAAGGAGGAATTTTCTATGAGAAGGTTCATAGCGATGTTGGTTGCTGGCTACATGTCACTGGCATTTTCGGTTCCAATGGCGGACGCGATCAGTTTTACGGCCAAAGCCAGTGGAGATATTGCCGTGGTTTCCGGTAAGGGGTTTGAATCCGGAGCGGACGTCGTATGGGAGGGAGGGTAGTCGGAGGTGTGAATTCGAAAGGGCGATTCAAAGTTGAGGCGCCGCTGCCGACGGACTGTATCGGGAAGCTGAGCGTCGGGGGTTTGACTGCGGGACGAGCTTGATTAGTTCGTAAAGCGGACCCTAAAGTGCCGGAATTACTTGCGCTACGTCGATGATATGGTGTTGCTGGCGCCGGATCGTGAGGTCTTGGTGCGGTGGTGCCGAGCGATCGAGGAGTTCCTACGGGACCGGCTAACGCTGAAGCTCCGGCCAGAGCTGAAAACACCGTTTGCGGCGGGGAAGGGGATCGACTTCGTCGGTTGGAAAACCTGGTGGAACCGTCGCCTTGTGCGGCGGCGTACCCTGGGGAACTTGCGGACCCGGCTCATCAGTTTCGAGCGCTTGGCGGTGCGGCCCGCATGTAAAGGGACGGCTCGACGCATTGACCTGGAACGCAACAAAGCCAAGGGGGCAATACTGGAGCCTGGTGCATCATGCCAGCCACGACTGTCTTATCTTTTTCCCAATGGGCCGGTTTATTGAATTTTATGGCCCGCAGTGTGTCGTGGCAACGCGGGCCCTGGGACTGCATACTGTCCGATTGTCCCGGGCGGGCTATGCTTTCACGGCAGGCTTTCCGAAACACTTGTGCCGGATCTACCTGTCCCGAGCGATCAAACAGGGTCTGACTGCGGTCGATGTGCGACAGGTCTCTTCACCGTTAAACGGGAAGCCTAGACTACGCCTGCCTTTCGCCCTGTTGATGCCTAAGCTCGCAGCAGTTCGGAGTTACATGTGACCTGAGTGTCTCGCCCCGTAGCCTGCCAGGTTACCGAAGAGGCTGAACGCTATGCAGCAATGCAATTCTATGTCGGCGACACAAAAGAATGGGGTCAGACTCGATTGATCGGTCACCGCCCCTGGGGTTAGGCGCGACTCTCCGGCCCAATCGCCTCTCCAGCGCCTCCCAAAAGCGCGCATTCCCTAACACTCAAATTCTATGATAAAGAAGCAGAGTTAGCCCCGATCCGACAAAAATACCAAATCACATGCGGTCCTGCACTGCAGGATATAACAGTGGTGCCTATATCGATCGTACCGCTGTAACCACACCGGAGGTGAGCATTTGATTCCTGGCCCAAACAGCTCTGTGCGCACATCTGATGCTCGTCAGGGACGATTCCTTGGGCGAATTAATGTCGGATCGGGGTTAGCCCTCGGGTCTTAGGACTCAATTTCTGCCCCCAAAGGTCCTGAGGCTTTACCAGGGGGAAAAGTATTCGATTCGAAACCCTAACGCCCGTTTATAATCGACTGGCTAAAAGACAGGCTCAATGGGAAGCCTGTGAAATCAGCAAAAATCTACGTAGAGATGAGTGAAAAAGAGGTGCGCGGCGGGTGGTGAGATACCCCGTTTCTTGACAAGATAGGGGGAAAATGTTTTGGTTTCTTTCTCCGCCCGGCCCCAACAGTGAATGTGCCGTGGGCGGAGATTTTTTGTAAGGAAATCATGTTAGTGATGGGAGAGTTTCATGGCTAAAATGTTTGTTGCTGGAGAATTTCGGGATGCAAAAAGCGGTGAGGTCACCGAGATCCGAAACCCTGCCACGGGAGAAGTGGTAGACACTGTACCGAAGGGAAACGCTGAGGATGTGCGTGATGCCGTTGCCGCGGCCGCTGAGGCCTTTGGTGTCTGGTCAAGGATGTCCACCACAAAGCGCGGTGAGCTGCTTCAGGGGGCAGTCCGTTTAGTAAGGGAGAATGAAAAAGAGCTCAGTACGACCCTCACCAAGGAGCAGGGAAAACCGATTCGCGAGTCGTTCCTTGAAATTCGCCGTTTTGCCCATACTTTGGAACATTATGCCGGTATGGCCAAGACCCTGCGTGGAGGCTACGTCAACCTCGATGACGGGCGCTATGGGTTCATATTAAAGAAGCCCATGGGGGTCGTGGGGGCAATCGTGCCGTGGAATTTTCCTGTCTCCCTGATGGGGAACAAGGTGGGTCCAGCCCTGCTGGCGGGCAATACCATGGTCATCAAGCCGGCGTCTAGCACTCCCTTGACGGCGAGTCGCTGCGTGGAGCTGATCCATCGAGCGGGGCTTCCTAAGGGAGTGATCAATATCGTGACCGGACCCGGAGGGGTAGTGGGGGAGGAGATCCTCCAAAATCCCAAGATTAGAAAGATCGGTTTTACGGGCGAGACGGGCACCGGTAAGCATGTCATGGAGGTGGCAGCCAAGGAAGTCAAAAGGGTAACCCTCGAGCTTGGGGGGAGCGATCCCATGATCGTGTGTGATGATGCGGACCTGGACAGGGCGGTGAGTGCAGCGTCCGTGGGTCGATTCTTCAACTGCGGTCAGGCCTGTCTGGCCGTTAAGCGACTCTACCTTTTTGACAAGATCGCCGATACCTTCATGGAGCGATTAACAGCAAAGGTCAACAAGTTACGTATCGGTGATGGCATTAAGCGCGAGACTCTGCTGGGGCCATTGCACACCAAGGGACAAAGGGAAGAAGTCGAGGAGATGGTTGCAGACGCCGTTAAGCGAGGTGCCAAGGTCCTCACAGGAAGAAAGCGTCCACAGGGTCCGGAGTTCGATAAGGGTTTCTTTCTTCAGCCGACACTCCTGGCGGATGTGGATCCGGACGCTCGTATGGTTGTGGAAGAGTGCTTTGGGCCGGCGCTACCCATTTTGCGAGTCAAGAACCTCGACGAGGCCATCGAGCAGGCCAACCGCTCTATCTTTGGGCTTGGCTCGTCTGTTTGGACCAGGGATATCGACAGGGCCATGAGGGCAGCGGAGCAGATCGAGGCGGGATACACCTGGGTCAACTCGGCGCAGATCATCTATGACGAGTTGCCCTTTGGGGGTGTCAAGCAGAGCGGTCTGGGTAGGGAGCATGGTAATGAGGCCATTGACTATTACACCGAGACCAAGTCTATTGTGGTGGCGATAGAAAAGAGGTCTGAGGTGGTTGGCGGAGAGTAAAAATTCTGAGCATTGCAATGAAATTGGAGCTGCCTTCCATCTATAACGCCGCCACCACTTTTGTGGACGAGAACATCAAACTCGGGCGGGGGAAAAAGACCGCTATCCACTACTTGGACCAACAGCTCACTTACCAGGATCTCTTCCATCGGGTCAACCAAACCGGCAATGCCATTAAAGAATTAGGGGTGGGAGTCGGCGCAAGGGTGCTTCTGGGCCTGCCTGACAGCCCTGAGTTTGCCTGCGGATTTTTCGGTGCCATCAAGGTTGGCGCGGTCCCCATTCCAATCAATCCATGGATGAAGGCGGCGGATTACGAGTACTTGCTTGAAGACAGTAGTGCGCGACTGATGATCGTTCACGAGTCCGTCCTTCCGGAGGTGGAAAAAATCTGGGATCGACCCCGTCATCTGCAAAACGTCTTGGTGGTGGGCACGCCAACGGGACGGGCCCTCTCCTTTGAATCCGTCGTTGGTCAGGCCTCTCCTGATTTAACGGCCGAGCCCACCGACAAGGACGATATTGCCATGTGGCTCTACACATCGGGCAGCACTGGTTCCCCAAAGGGGGCCGTTCACCGCCACAGGGACATGATCACCATCACGGATTTATTCGTGAAGCCCGTCCTGGGCATGAATGAAAACGACATCTGTTTTTCTGTCTCCAAGCTTTTTTTCGCCTATGGTCTAGGCAATTCCCTCTATTTCCCTTTTCGCTTCGGCGCATCGACTGTCCTGTGGCCGGAGCGGCCTGACCCGGAAAAGATCTTGCAGGTGATCGAAAAATACCGTCCCACCTTTTTCTTCTCTGTCCCTACGCTTTTTACCAGGCTTCTCCGTGTGGAAAAGGAATACAACCTCAGTTCACTCAGGATCTGCCTTTCCTCTGGAGAACCCCTGCCTCCGGCCCTTTTCCATCAGTGGAAGGAAAAATTCGGACAGGAGCTGTTGGATGTGGTGGGCTCTACTGAGGCCACCCATGATTTTTTGGCCAACCAACCCGGAAAGGCAAAACCCGGAAGCAGTGGTCAGGTAACCCCGGCATTTGAGGCTAAAATAATTGATGATGAAGGAAAGGAAGTCCCTGTAGGTGAGGTGGGGCACCTCATGGTGAAAGGTGACGCCACAGCTCCCTATTATGGGAATAAGGAAGAGCAGACTAAAAGGACCATGCAGGGGGACTGGCTCAAGACCGGGGATACCTATTACCGGGATGAGGAGGGATACTTCTGGTACTGTGGGCGCTCTGACGACATGTTAAAGGTGGGAGGATTGTGGGTCTCTCCCATCGAAGTGGAAAACACCCTTATGGAACATCCGTCGGTGCTCGAGGCTGCGGTGACGGGGGAAACGGATCAGGATGGATTGATCAAGCCTAAGGCCTATGTCTTGTTAAAAGGCGAATATCAAGCTAGCGAACAGTTGAAAGAAGAGCTTCAATCCTTTGTTAAGGGCAAACTGGCCCCGTACAAATATCCTCGTTGGCTTGAGTTCGTCGAAGAGCTGCCTAAGACGGTGACGGGGAAAATACAGAGGTTTAAGTTGAGGGAGAAGACAAAGGCTTAAAAAAAGAGGCAAATGAGATGAGCATCGACGATCTTAAAGAAAAAGTTGCCTATTCATGCAATATCTTGGCCATCGAGGGCCACTGGGATCAGATCCTTGGCCATGTCTCTGCTCGTATTCCGGGCGAGCAGGCATTTTTGATCAAACCCCATAGTTTTGGATTCGAGGAGATCCGCCCCTACCACCTGATTGTGTGTAACCTAGAAGGAGAAAAGATAAGGGGCGACTACGAGCGTCATTCAGAGGTTTTTATCCACTCTGAGATTTATAAAGCCCGCCCTGACGTCAACAGTGTTGTCCACAGCCACCCCCCTTATGCCACTGCCTTCGGTTCACTGCGCCGTCCGCTGCGTCCCATCAGTCACGAGGGATCCATCTTCCACGAGAATCTTCCCTTGTTTGATTATACAACGGCGTTGATTCGAACTCCTGACCTAGGCGCTAGAGTGGCTGAGTCACTGAAGAGTTTTCGTGGTGTCCTCATGAAAAATCATGGGTCCACTGTGGTGGGGGAATCGGTAGAGGTGGCGACCCTCTATGCCGTCTTCCTGGAGAAAGCGGCGCGGATCCAGCTCGCAGCCATGGCTGCGGGCGAGCCCACATGGAGCAGTGACGCGGATGCGAAACTCAAATTTGCGCAGATTTATCACCCCCAGCGCTTGACGGCCATGTGGGATTATTTTGTCCGTCGCGCAAAGAGGGCGTCCATTGATTAGGCGGGTTTAAAGCGAAAAAATTTTATCCAGGTAGGTCTTCTATGTCACAAAAACTCCATCTCACTCTAGCCACTGGCGATTACGAAATCATTCGAGCCCTCAAGGAGGGGATCGTCGAGCCCGACGGGATCGAGCTCACGGTCCTCACCGATATGGACTCGCCCACGCGCCATTGGAGGATGGCACGGAACCGGGACTTTGATATCTGTGAGTTCTCCTGGTCGTCCTACTTGTTGACGCGCGAGAAATCTGCGGATCTCACTTCGATCCCGGTGTTTCTCCACCGGAGGTTCCGCCACGGCTTTATCTTCATCAACGCGAACAAGGGGATCAAAAGGCCGACGGACCTGATCGGGCGCGATGTGGGGCTTAAAAACTTTCAGGCTACCGCCCTCGTCTGGATCCGGGGGATTTTGGAGGAGGAGTTCCAGGTCCCATTCAAAGAGATCCATTGGAAGGCTGAACGGGATGAAGACGTGCCCTTTACGCCTCCACCGGGTTTGAGCCTTGAGCGCATCCCTGCGGGCAAGAGAGTTGAAACCATGCTGGCCGAGGGTGAGCTCGACGCCCTCATTCATCCCGATATTATCTCGCAGATGTTAGAGGGAGACACGCGCGTGCGGCGCCTGTTTGACAATCACAAGGAACTCGAGATGGCCTATCACCGCAAGACGGGGATCTTTCCCATCATGCACACCACCGTGATCAAGCAGGAGGTGGTTGACCGGTACCCTTGGGTTCCCATGAATATGCTCGTGGCCTTCGAGAAGGCCAAGCAATGGGCCTATCGAAAAATGGAAAACCCCCGGAGGGTTCCACTTGCCTGGTTTCGCGAGGCCCAGGAGGAACAGGAGCATGCCCTAGGCCGAGACCCCTGGGTGTACGGTCTCGGCGCAGCTAACTTGAACAACCTTGGAACTTTGGTTCGGTACTCCCATCACCAGGGGTTGATTTCCCAGGAGCCTGCCGTTAAGGACCTTTTCGATCAATCCACCTGGGGCGATCAGTGGGAGCTTCCGAGGTCGCGGGGTTAAGACCTGTAGGATAGGGTCAGGTCTAGGATCGAAGGATCTCATCCGCTTCAGAGTCAGGGACGTTGACCATCAGAGGAATTTAGCAGGAGTCTTTTCACGTGACCCACAGCATGTGACCTCAGAGAGCTGTCTTTCTCCCCGCGGCCAGAATGGGTACAGGGTGTTGAAAAACCCTGTTCCCAGGCCGGCAATAGCAAAGAGCAAGGCGAAAAGAGATAACGGACTAATGACTGCAGGACAATCGATCCACGATCTTCAATCTTCGATTCTGACTGCTCTGTACTCAGCACTCAGTCCTTTTCTCTGATTTGCTGATCGCTGACGGCTGAAAGCTCTTAACGCTATGCCCTTTGCGCTATGCGCTTAGCGATTCAGCTTCAACGGTCTGGGGTGAGGGTGACTGGACAGGGGGCACGGGAACTGGGTAAGCTTAACCCCGATCCGACACTAATCAGTCCAAGGAATTATCGTCATCGAGTATCAGATGAGGCTTCAGAGCTGTCTGTGCCATAAATCGAAAGCTCACTCGTGTGAAGTTACGGACCTGCGACCAAAACGTCGGCGACCGTTTTAAACGCCTGGCCCAGGATTGCACATGCCTTGCGAATTTTGTCGGATCGGGGTTAATTGACTTGGAGGAAACAACATGACCTTGACCGCCTATAACCACGTTCCTATGCCTTCTTTTATGTATGGCACGGCTTGGAAAAAAGAGGCGACTACCGAACTGGTGCAATTAGCCGTGGCGTCAGGCTTCACGGCCATCGACACGGCCAATCAACCGATCCATTACCAGGAAGCCCTGGTAGGCAAAGCCTTGCAGTCACTCGAAAAGAAAGGAATCAAGCGAGACACCCTGTTTCTCCAAACCAAGTTTACCCCGGTCGGGGGCCAAGGCCATCAACCCCCCTACGATGCCTCGGCTGATCTCACCACCCAAATAAGACAGTCTTTTGACAGCTCGTTGACGCACCTATGCATCGAGTATGTGGACTCATATGTCTTACACTCGCCCCTTTCCCGGGGGGGCTTGGGGGAAGCGGATTGGGAGGTGTGGGCGGCTATGGAGGGGCTCTATCAATCAGGGAAAACCAAAATGATTGGCATCAGCAATATCACGGCTGGACAACTTAGACAGCTGTGTGAACACGCGAATCATAAACCCATGGTTGTGCAAAACAGGTGTTTTGCCGCGCTCGGATGGGACAAGGAGGTTAGGGAATATTGCCAAGCCCATAGTATCATCTATCAAGGCTTTTCACTGTTAACCGCCAATAGAGAAATCCTTGCTGATCCAGAAATTCAAGCGATCGCTAAACGGTTAGATACTGGTCCCGCACAGGTCATCTTTCGGTTTGCCATGCAAATCGGGATGCTTCCGTTGACCGGAACCACGAGCCAACAACATATGAAAGAAGACCTACATGCGGAACAGTTCGCACTCTCCACCGAAGAAATCCAGCGGATTGAAACGATTGCACTGTAAACCCCGTACTACGGGCTTACGCCCGTGGCTTTGGGGTACTGCCTTGCAAGGCCTCCGGAACATTCATCCCCGCGCTTGCGCACGGGGCGTTCTGTGGTACGGGGTAAATAGAAAACCCCGGAGTAATTGGGGTCGCGGAACCATGTTAACTGTGAATTCGGAAATACAGGTCATGGGTACGTTTGTTGGTTGAAAAAAATGTAATTTCGGTCCGGTGCGGACGAGAACCCGTGGCTGTACCGGTTTTGCGGCCCACCTATTCCCGGTAAAACTCAGCAATTCTTTGAACGACGATTTCTTGCTGCTCTGAGGTTAGCTCTGGATACATGGGGATGGCGAGTACCTGAGTGGTGACTAACTCTGAGATGGGTAAGTCTCCTTTATGGTAGCCCAGGTGTTCAAAGCAGGGTTGGAGGTGGAGTGGGAGGGGGTAGTACACCAGGGTTTGAATTCCACGATTGGCTAGATGCTGCTTGAGTTCATCCCTCCGCTCTGCCCGGATGATGTAATAATTATAAATATGGGATCTCTCGGTGCCTGAGGCGGGAAGGATAATCGTCTTGTCCTTTACCAGCCCACAGGATGAGAAAAGCTTCTCATAGTAATGGGCATGTTGAATTCTCTGATCACACCACTGGTCCAGGTAACGGAGCTTGACTTGCAGGATTGCCGCCTGAAGGGCATCCAGTCGTGAATTGATACCTATGGCCTCGTGATGATACTTGGTCCCCTGGCCGTGAACCCTGAGCCTCCGGATCTTATCAGCCAATGGTTGGTCATTGGTGGCCACGAGTCCACCGTCTCCGAATCCTCCTAGGGTCTTGGTGGGGAAAAAGGAGAAGCAACCCAGGTCCCCTATGGTTCCAGCAGCCTTTGGTCCCCCCTTGCCCAGTTTGACCTTGGAACCAAAGGCCTGAGCTACATCCTCGACAATTTTGAGCTCGTATCGATTGGCCAACGCGAGCAGTTCATCCATCTCGCAGCATTGGCCAAAGAGGTGGACGGGCAAGATCG
>SMUX01173106.1_pt1 | contig 13257 bp, 14 predicted proteins | sample 2456431 | NCBI WGS metagenome assembly SMUX01 (sample SAMN11095930, study PRJNA526329) | marine sediment metagenome | biome: Marine sediment; feature: Surficial sediment; material: Deep marine sediment; isolation source: Hadal surficial sediment | place: Pacific Ocean | collected 2014-11 | depth... | reverse complement strand
CGCTGGCGCGTGCGGCGTCTATTGCCTTCGCCACCGCCACCGGATCATGGCCGTCGACATCGGCAACCACGTGCCAGCCATAGGCCTTGAAACGAGCCGGCGTGTCATCGGTAAACCAGCCGTCGACTTTGCCGTCGATTGAAATTCCGTTGTCGTCATAAAAAACGATCAGCTTTCCCAGGCGCAAGGTCCCGGCCAGAGAGCAGGCTTCATGCGAAATACCCTCCATCAGGCAACCATCGCCGGTGAAGGCATAGGTATGGTGATCGACCAGGTCGAAGCCGGGCTTGTTGAATTGCGCCGCCAGGACTTTTTCAGCCAGCGCCATGCCGATCGCGTTGGTGATGCCCTGCCCCAGCGGGCCGGTGGTCGTTTCTATGCCGAGGTCCCGATCGTATTCCGGGTGACCGGCGGTGTGATAACCGAGCTGGCGGAAATTTTGAATCTGCTCTATATCCAGCGGATAACCACTCAGGTGCAAAACCGAATAAAGGAGCATCGAGCCATGGCCATTCGATAACACGAAGCGGTCCCGATTTTCCCAGCGCGGATTACCCGGGTTGTGCCTGAGGTAGTCGTTCCAGAGCACCTCCGCGATGTCCGCCATGCCCATCGGCATGCCCGGGTGCCCGGAATTGGCTTTTTGAACTGCATCCATCGACAGCGCGCGAATCGCGTTGGCAAGGTCTCTGCGCTTAGGCATTTTTGCTGAATCCCGAGTTGGAAAGCGGCGCATTTTCGCCGATGAGCCGCCGACGGGCAACTGCTGCATGACTGCCCTCCCAAATACACTCTTTCCAGGTCCGGCCGAGCGGGCCGAGTCACTTACTGCGCTTTGCCTGAGCTATTTTCCGAAGATTCTGCCACCGGCGGTTCTCCGCTCGGTGGCAACACCAGGCATGCAAAATCGCGCGCGACCGGCTGCCGGGTGCGTCGTCAGGTTTTCCACTTGATCGAACAGCCCACGGAAGGCGTTTGTTCCTGCGGCCCGTGACCGGTACGCACGATCTGCCGCATGGCATCGAGCAATTCACGCGGGCTGCCGGCCGGCGGCTCCTCGGTTCGACCCGCATCGAGACGCCCACGGTACTGCAGCTCCAGATCCTGGTTGAAGCCGAAAAAATCCGGTGTGCAGACTGCCCCGTAGTCGCTCGCCGTCTGTTGGCTTTCGTCAACCAGGTAAGGAAAAGGAAAAGCCAGCTCGCTGGCCAGACGCCGCATCTCTTCCGGCCCATCATCCGGGTAGCGGCTGATATCGTTGCTCATAATGCCGACGGCCGCGACGCCCTCGGTCGCCAGGTCCTGTAAGTCTCCGATTATCCTTTGCAACGATGCCTTGACGAACGGGCAATGATTGCTGAGGAACATGACCAGCGTGGCATGCGAGCCACGGCAATCCTCGAGCGTCCATAGCTTGCCAGCCGGGTCGGGCAGCGCGAAATCGGGGGCCGGCCAGCCAAAATCACAAACGGGTGTATGCAGGGCGCTCATCGACTACTCGAAGAAAGGAATATCTTTTAAAATACTATCAGGCGGGCCGCCAACAAACGACATAATCCTGCAGCCGCGTGAAACCGGCCTGCCCGCCCGGTATACTTGTGCGTTTGCAACGCTACCATAGTTGAGGAATCAGGGGTTTCAGTAACATGCTGAAAGACTTTCTATTTACTTCGGAATCGGTTTCCGAGGGTCATCCGGACAAGGTAGCGGATCAGATTTCCGATGCTGTCCTGGACGCGATTATCGCCGAAGATCCGAATGCCAGGGTCGCGTGCGAAACGATGGTCAAGACCGGCATGGCGATTATCGCCGGCGAGGTCAGCACGGTCGCCTGGGTCGACCTCGAAGAGATTACCCGCCAGGTGATCCTGGACATCGGCTACGATAATTCCGAGCTGGGCTTCGATGGGGCGACCTGCGCGGTGATCAATGCGATCGGCAAACAGTCGTCGGATATCGACCGGGGCGTGAACCGTGCGCTGCCAGCCGAACAAGGTGCGGGCGACCAGGGCATGATGTTTGGTTATGCCAGCAATGAAACCGAAGTATTGATGCCGGCGCCGATTAGCTATGCTCACCGGCTGGTCCATCGGCAGGCGGAACTGCGCAAGAACGGGGCTTTGCCCTGGTTAAGGCCGGATGCAAAAAGCCAGGTATCGGTCCGCTACGAGAACAACATACCGGTCGCTGTGGACGCCATCGTCCTGTCGACCCAGCACGACCCGGACATATCGCATGCGGATCTGAAAGAAGCGGTTATCGAGGAAATTATCCGTCCGACGCTGCCGGATGGCTGGCTGCATAAGAACACCCAGATTCACGTCAATCCGACCGGTCGTTTTGTGATCGGCGGCCCGGTCGGCGATTGCGGCCTGACCGGACGAAAGATTATCGTCGATACTTATGGTGGTATGGCGCGACACGGGGGCGGCGCATTTTCCGGCAAGGATCCCTCCAAGGTCGACCGTTCGGCTGCTTATGCCGGCCGTTATGTTGCCAAAAATATCGTCGCCGCCGGCCTGGCCGATCGCTGCGAGATTCAGATTTCCTACGCAATCGGCGTTGCGGAGCCCACCTCGATCAGCATCGATTCTTTTGGTACCGGCAAGGTTTCGGAAGAGCGGCTGATTGCGCTGGTACGCGAGCATTTTGCCCTGACGCCTTTCGGCATTGTGGAAATGCTCGACTTATTGCGGCCGATCTACAAAGCTACCGCCGCTTACGGCCATTTCGGCCGAGAAGAAGCTGATTTTTCCTGGGAACGGACGGACAAAGCCGAAGTATTGAAAATGGAAGCCGCGGCCTAGCTGTCTGTCGGACCTAAGAATCATCTGCCACACCAATGTGAGAAAAGGACAATGACCATTGAAACTGCCAAAACCTTGCCGGCCGACTACGAGGTTGCCGATATAAGTGACGCCGAATGGGGGCGTAAGGAACTGGCGATAGCCGAGACGGAAATGCCAGGATTGATGGCGCTGCGCGAAAAGTATGCCAAGGAGCGGCCACTGGAAGGCGCGAGAATCGCCGGTTCACTGCACATGACGATTCAGACGGGAATGTTAATCGAAACATTGACTGCGCTGGGCGCGGAAGTTCGCTGGGCCTCATGCAATATCTATTCGACCCAGGATCACGCCGCGGCGGCAATCGCCGTCACCGGTGTTCCGGTTTTTGCGTTCAAGGGCGAATCCCTTGAACAGTACTGGAATTTCACTCACAAAATCATGGAATGGCACGACGGCGGCACCCCAAATATGATCCTCGATGACGGCGGCGACGCAACCATGCTGGTGATGCTCGGAACGAAGGCGGAGAAGGATAAGTCCGTGCTGGACAACCCGGGCAGCGAGGAAGAGCAATTTCTTTTCGCAGCTATACGCGACCGCCTCGGAACAAATCCGGGCTGGTATTCAAACATCCTGAAAAACCTCAAGGGAGTCACCGAGGAAACGACTACCGGGGTCAATCGTCTGTACCAGTTGCAAAAAGCCGGCGAGTTGCCTTTCCCGGCCATCAACGTCAACGATTCGGTCACCAAGGCAAAATTCGACAACCTGTACGGTTGCCGCGAGTCGCTGGTCGACGGCATCAAGCGCGCGACCGATGTCATGGTAGCCGGCAAAATTGCACTGGTTGCAGGCTATGGCGATGTCGGCAAAGGGTGTGCGCAGTCACTGAAGGGTCTTGGCGCGACAGTGTGGATTACCGAGATCGACCCGATATGCGCCTTGCAGGCGGGGATGGAGGGGTTCCGCGTGGTCACCATGGATTACGCCTGCGACAAGGCCGATATTTTCGTTTCCGCGACAGGCAATTACATGGTGATCGGCCATGAACACATGAGAAAAATGAAACACCAGGCCATCGTTTGCAATATCGGGCACTTCGACAATGAAATTGACGTTGCCTCGCTAAAGCAATACGAGTGGGACAACATCAAACCGCAGGTCGACCACATTATTTTCCCGGATGGCAAGCGCATCATCCTGCTCGCGGAAGGCCGCCTGGTGAATCTTGGTTGCGCGACCGGCCATCCGAGTTTCGTAATGTCCAATTCTTTTTCCAACCAGGTGCTGGCGCAGATGGAACTCTGGAACAAGCCCGAGCAGTATGGCAATGAGGTCTACGTCCTGCCAAAGCACCTGGACGAAGAAGTCGCCCGCTTGCACCTGGACAGGATTGGCGCCACGCTCACCAAACTGACTCCGGAACAGGCTGAATATATCGGCGTATCCGTCGATGGCCCATACAAACCCGAACGTTATCGATACTAAGCGGATCAAATGCTGACCGCGATTTTCCTGTTCGTACTCGGGTCGGCCGGGCTGCTGGTTTTTGAAGAATACCTGCACAATCACCCATCGCTCAGCAACCTTGGGAACTGGCTGAGCGAACATCTGTATATACCCACGCTCAGGGCCGTCCTGGTCCTGATTTTTGTGGCCGCCGCCTACCCGGCGCTGTTTGGGCTGCATGACGCTCCCGTCATCGGCACGTTGCTGAGCGATGGACACTATCGGCTCGATTGGTGGATCAACGGCGTCTTGCTGGTCAGCCTCGCGCTGCCAACCGTGCCTGGGCTGGGCCAGATTCCGGGTATAGTCCTGACATTGCAAGGCATGGTCGCCAGCGCGATGCTGTTCGGGTGGCTTGCACAGGATATGGGTTTGGCACAGTACTGGTTGTTGCCGGGCTGGGGCCTACTGGGGAAAATCCTGTTAATCACAGGCGCCGCGGGTTTGTTGTCCTGGATGGCTGGATCCTATCTCCAGCTTGCCCGCAAGAGACTGGTCGCCGAGAGCCTGCGCCTGCTAGCTCAAATGCCGGCGCTGATCATCTTTGGCAGCGCGCTGGGACGGCAGCTGGACGGACTATAGGCGTAGTGCGGCACATCGCACCGGCCATGCGGCAGGTATACGGACACCTGCAGGCCTCCGGCGAATCAGGCCGGTCGAATATCGGGATGTTTCGCTGCCGGGAGCAGCAGGCCGGATCCTTTTATTTTTTGAATATCGGGATCCGGCCCCGCAAGCTTGGCCTTATTCGGCGGGCATTACGTTTTCGGCCTGGGGGCCTTTTGCGCCCATGGTCACTTCCATCGTGACCTTCTGGCCTTCGTGTAATGATTTGCGACCACTACCAGCGATGGCGCTGTAGTGAACAAAAACGTCTTTACCGCTTTCCTGTTCAATAAATCCAAAACCCTTTTCATCATTGAACCACTTGACGGTACCTTCTACTTGTTCAGACATAACACTCTCTTACTTTTAATTTCCGATAAATCGGAGTTACAAACTGCCAACCCCTAAAGAATTGGCCTAAAACCTTTCACGCTTGCCTGGCTGGGAGATTCCTCAGCGATGAAGCGTCGGTGACGCCAGCTGAGCTACGTTCCTTCGGTGGCGGCGATTGTACACTACGAATCCACGCTATTGCGACAAATTTTTGATATCGGCCTGCACCCCCAGGGTCGCGGCCGGCAATTTGCCGTCCCTGGTTTATGCCGCACCCGCCCCTGCCACCAACCATTCGTCCGTTTCCCTGTGCTTACGGGACCGCAGCATTCAAAGGCGTCCCGGCCGTGGCTATGAGTTCGCGCTTCTCGCCGGCCGCCATGGCTTTGATTTTTATCTCTCGCCTCAAAGCGGCGCCATGGTCACCGACTTCTTCCCGGAAAACAAGCCTGACCGGCAGCCTCGAGCGTGTGTATTTAGCACCCACGCCATCGTTATGACTGGCCAGACGGCCATCGACGTCTTTTGCAATGCCCGTATAGAGCGTTCCGTCGGCGCAGCGAAGGATATAAACCGACCACATTAGATTGCCTGGCGGATGCGCAGCCGGTTGCCAGTCTTCTCAGGCCTCACCCTCCCGGTTTTCATCGATGCCCGACTGCACATGCACTGTGAATCTGAATGTATCGGCTCATACAAAATCTCCATGAGTCTGCTCTTTGCAGTGCCGGTCAGGCCGTTCCGGGTCGGCCCGGGAGCTACCGCCTCGGTGACATGCGGGCGAATGCCCGGATCGAAATTCAGGCTTTCCAAGGAAGCTCTGATCTATTCAAAGGGCGAAGTAGATTGCGATTCAAAATGTTCAGATTCAAGGCGCGAATCGCACGTAATAGCGCGCTATTGCGGAGATTTGCAACGCGGAAACTGGACATTTTGGGTGCAAGATAGGAGTCCTATGAATAGATCAGAGCTTCCCTAATGTAAACTGATACCCAGGTGTCCGCAAACCGCGCGCTGCTTGCCGGACGATGGCGGCGAACCAGGAATCCAATCATGACTAAAATCGCCCTGATCCAGCAGCCCGCCTCGGGTAGCCGGGGAGAAAACATCAACAAAGGCGTTGCCGCGATTCGCGAAGCGGCGGGCAACAGCGCGAATTTGCTTTGTTTTTCCGAGCTTGCATTCGACCGGTTTTTCCCGGCGCAGCCGGCAGGTCCGGATCGGGACACACTGGCTGAAACCATCCCGGGCCCGACAACGGATGTTTTCACGGCGCTGGCCCGCGAACTGGAAGTGGTCATCGTGCTCAATTTTCTCGAAATGGATGGCGGCAAGACCTTCGACAGCTCGCCTGTCATCGACGCCGATGGCGCCATCCTGGGCAGCACCCGCATGGTGCACGTGCCCGATTACCCCTGCTTCCATGAAAAAGGCTATTACACGCCGGGCGACCGAGGTGCGGCAGTCTATGACACGGCCATAGGCAGAATCGGCGTCGCGATCTGTTATGACCGGCACTACCCTGAATATATGAGAGCGCTCGCCGTGGCCGGCGCCGAGCTTGTCCTGACGCCGCAAGCCGGCGCGGCGGACGAATGGCCCGATGGATTGTTCGAAGCGGAAATGCGGGTGGCGGCCTTTCAGAACGGTTTTTTCACCGCCTTGTGTAATCGTGTCGGCAAAGAACCGAGGATGGAATTCGCCGGCGAATCTTTCGTCTGCAACCCGGCGGGCGTGGTTATTGCGAGGGCCGGCCGGGGCAGCGATGAAATCCTGTACAGCGACCTGGATTTTTCGGAAGTCGCTTTGTCGCACGCAAGAAAACTGTTTCTGGCCGACCGGCGGCCCGCTTTGTACCGCGACTGGATAGAGTCTTAGCCCGCGTATAACCCAGGCAGCTTAGCCGTTCAATGCTTGAGCGCCAGCGTCAGGCCATCGCCGATCGGAACCAGGCTGAGGTCCACCCGCGTATCCCCCAGCAGCGAGCGATTGAATTGGCGGATCGCCTCGGTATCTGCGTCATTCTTATCGGGATCGATTACCGCGCCGCCCCACAATACGTTGTCGACAACGATCAGGCCGCCCGGACGAATAAGCCGCAACAGCAATTCGTAATAGTCGGCATAGCTCTCCTTGTCGGCATCGATGAAGGCGAAATCGAAGCTCTCATCCTGACCCTGGTCCAGGAGCATCTGCAGGGTTTCTTTCGCCGGCGCCAGGTGCAGGTGTATGCGCCCCCCCAGACCCGCCTGCCGCCAGTATCGTTTGGCGATACGGGTCCACTCCTCGGAGACGTCACAGGCGATAATCTCGCCGTCATCGGGTAAGGCCAGGCCGACAGCCAGGCTGCTGTAACCGGTAAAAACACCGACCTCGATGTACCGCCGTGCACCGATCAGCTTCGCCAATAAGGCCATGAACTGGCCTTGTTCAGGCGCTATTTGCATGTTTTGCATGGGATCTGTCGCCGTTTCTTCGCGCAAGGCCTTTAATATCGGGGCCTCACGGAGCGATATTTCGAGCAGGTATTCGTACAGCGGCTGATCCAGATTAATCGTACGCTTTGACACAGTTCTCATCCTTGGGAAAAATCTAATGATATCATTCGTCTATATGAATACCGCGACGGATAATCCGGGCCACGGCGACACTCTGCGACTCCTGCAGGTGACCGACCCGCATCTGAGCGCCAATATCGGTCGCGCCATGCGCGGCGTCGACACCTATCGCTCGCTGCAAGACGTCCTGGATCAGACTGCGGATCTTGGCTGGCTGCCCGACGCGATTCTCGCCACCGGCGACCTGGTTCATGACGGTACCCGGCAAGGATACGAGCATTTCCGAAAGCTGCTGGGACGATTCGCCGCCAGGAACAATGCCAGGGTATTTACCCTGCCGGGCAACCACGACGACCCGGAAACGATGCGGGAAATCCTGTCGAACGAACCGTTCCAATACTGCGGCCACGCGGACCTGGCAGCGTGGAGAATGATTTTCCTCGATACCTGGCTGGCGGTAGACGCCGGCGGTCTGTTGCGCGACAGCGAACTCGAACGGCTCGATGATTTGCTGAACGAAGCAGGCGACAAACATGTCCTCGTGTGTCTGCACCACCACCCGGTCGATATGGGCAGCCGGTGGCTCGACAGTGTGGGGCTACGCAATGCCGACCGGTTTCTCGAGATCATCGACCGTCATGCCAATGTGCGCAGCGTGGTCTGGGGCCATGTACACCAGGAATACGACAACATCCGCAACGGCGTGCGATACATGAGCAGCCCCTCGACCTGTGCCCAGTTCAAACCCTATAACGATGATTTTGCACTGGATGAGTTGCCGCCCGGTTTTCGCTGGCTGGAGCTGGCTGCCGATGGCTCCATCAGCACAGGCGTTGAATGGACGGATGCCCCCGCCGCGAAAGCGACTGCCCGCTGACCAGCAGACTTCCCGCGCAAGCATCGCTTCCCATAGAATGCGTCGATGGACTCGAAAGACGAACTGGTGAGATATTACCGCTGGCTGCGGCAGTACGGGTTGAACGATTCTCACTCCGGCAATGCTTCGATAAGAAACCAGGGCACGGTCTGGGTTACCCCCAGCGGCTGCTGCGCGGATACCTTGCTTGCCGAAGACCTGGTTCGCTGCGTCCTGGATGAAGATCCGCCGGCCGGCGCCTCACTGGACGCCCCGTTGCACTTGTCGGTCTACCGTCGCTCGCCAGCGACCACCGCGATTCTGCACAGCCATGGCCCGCATTGCATCGCGTTGACGCTGGATGGCGAGGAATTGGCGCCGAGGGATTTCGAGGGCGCCTTTTATTTCGATCAGGTGCCGCTGCTGAACATCGAATACAGCGACTACCTGGCCGAGTCGCCGGCCGCCGTTGCCGAGGCACTGAGCCAGGCAAAAGTTGCGATTGTCAAAGGGCATGGGGTTTACGCGCACGGCGAAAACCTGGGCCTCGCCTATAAGTGGACATGCGCACTGGAAGCGTCGGCGAGAATCATTTACCTGGCCAGGCACGACAAGCCGGCAAGAGGCAGTTGATATGAGTACCCCGTTATCCCGGAATCGCAGCCGATTTTTGAACGCCATCGCGCTGTTTGTAATTCTCATCCCGTCACTGGCGGCAGTGGCCGCCCCGGAGCAGCGGGGCCTGGTCTATGCCGTGCGATCAGACCAGGTAACGCTGTACGTCGCCGGATCGATCCATGTCCTGCGCGAGGACGACTACCCATTGCCCGCCGTATTGAATGAGGCTTACGAAAAGTCAGATGCGTTGATCATGGAACTCGATCTCGACGACCTGGACCCGCTGGAAAGTGCCGCGTTGATCCGTTCACTGGCGATGGCTCCAGGCGGCAGCAGTCTCAGGTCCTTGATGGGCGATGCCTCATTCAACCGTTCCAGGGAAAGTGCGCTGGCCCTGGGTTTAGACCTGGAACGATTCGCCGCGGTGCGCCCCTGGTTCGCCGCACTGATGGTGCTCGACTGGTCGCTGAGGCAGGCAGGCTACTCGCCGGAGATCGGCGTCGAGCAGTACTTCCTCCGCCTGGCGGTAACGGACAAGAAACCCGTGGAAGGACTGGAAACCGTGGAGCAACAATTGAACATCTTTGCCTCTTTGAGCGATGCCGATCAGGGGATGTTTCTCGAAAAAACGCTGGCGGAACTCGACCAGTTGGCGGGTGAGATCGAAAAGCTTCTCGAGGCGTGGAAAACGGGCGACGAACGAGCGCTCGAATTGTTGTTGCTCGATTCGTTCGACGAATATCCGGAGCTGTTCGATGAACTGGTCGACCAGCGGAACCTGGCCTGGGAGCGGCAACTGACAGAGATTCTCCGCCACGGCAAGCAAGACTATATGGTCATCGTCGGGGCACTGCACCTGCTCGGCGAGCATGGTGTTATCGAATTGCTTCGCAAGCGCGGATTCAAAATCCAACGCTTGTAACCGGCGCCGGCTTTAGCCTGCCTGTCGCCAGGGATCGTGGATCAGGGGTGCGGGCCTAGATTTCGACCATTTCGAAATCTTCCTTGCCGGCGCCGCAATCCGGGCAACGCCACGACAAGGGCACATCGTCCCAGCGGGTGCGTGGCTCGATTCCGGAACCTGGGTCACCCTGCTCTTCGTCATAAATATACCCGCAAATGACGCACATATAGGCTTTCATCAAACACCGCTTTCCTGGTCAAACCCTGACTGCATTGTCGCATGTTCTCCATGAGCCTGTCTGATTTAGGCGATCGAAGCGAGACCGGTCGGGAACGGAGACGATATTTTCGATCATAGGTCGCGAATGGTTTTTCAATACGGCGAGAAAAATCGAATTTATGGGCCTGTTGCCCGCCGCTACGGTAGATTAGTCTCAGGCTAGGCAGACTCCGCTACACTAGCAGTTTCGAAAACCGGTCCGGAAAAGAATCGCCAATCGTCGGGCTGAGCCACGGAGAAAGCATTGACTCTTTTTAGCCAAGCAAAAAAATACATACCGGGTGGCGTGAACTCCCCGGTCCGTTCGTTCGCCGGCGTAGGCGGTGAACCTGTTTTTATCAGCAAGGCATTGGGTTCACGCGTTACCGACAGCAACGGTCGCGAGTACATCGACTACGTAGGGTCGTGGGGCCCCATGATTCTGGGTCATGCACACCCGAAAGTGATTCAGGCCGTCACCGAACGAGCCCGCCTGGGCCTGAGTTTTGGCGCACCGACGGAAATCGAGACCGAACTGGCCGAACTGGTCTGCCGCCTGGTGCCATCGGTGGAAATGGTTCGCATGGTCAGTTCGGGAACCGAGGCGACCATGAGCGCGATACGACTGGCTCGGGGATATACCGGGCGCGAGTTGCTGCTCAAGTTCGAGGGCTGTTATCACGGTCATTCGGATTCCCTGCTGGTCAAGGCGGGATCAGGCGCTCTTACGCTTGGCGTGCCGACCTCACCCGGCCTGCCGAAGGCAATTGCCGCAAGCACCTTGTGCCTGCATTACAACGATCCACAACAGTTGCTGCAATGTTTTGCCCGGCATGGCAACGACATCGCCTGCGTCATCGTGGAGCCGGTAGCCGGCAACATGAACTGCGTTCCGCCAATCGCCGGTTTCCTCGAGGAGCTGAGAAGACTGTGCAGCGAACATGGCAGCGTGCTGATTTTTGACGAGGTTATGACTGGATTCCGGGTCGCATTGGGCGGGGCACAGCAACGCTATGGTGTCATGCCCGATCTGACCACCCTGGGAAAAATCATCGGCGGCGGCATGCCGGCCGGCGCCTTTGGCGGCCGCCGTGACATCATGGAGCAGCTTGCGCCTTTGGGACCGGTTTACCAGGCCGGCACCTTGTCCGGCAACCCGATCGCCATGAGCGCGGGACTGCAGACGCTGGAGCTGATCAGCGAACCCGGCTTCCATGACCGCCTGGAGAAAAGCTGCAACAAACTCAGCGCGGGACTGCAGGAGATCGCGGACCAGGCAGGGGTGCCGTTCAACAGCCATGCCGTGGGCGGCATGTTCGGAATATTTTTTAGCGGTGACTCGCCGATCACCTGCCTTGAACAGGTCACGGCTTGCGACCAGGATCGTTTCAGAAAATTCTTTCACGGCATGCTCGATGCCGGCATTTATCTCGCCCCATCGGCTTTCGAGGCGGGATTTATCTCATCGGCACACAGCAGGCAGGATATTGAAACGACGCTGGAGGCAGCAGCGATGGTATTCAGCAACCTGTAATCACCACGGCAACGATGGTTATTCGTCGTCGGCCCTGGTCTCCCGGATCATGCCCTGTAACTGGCGCAACCGGGTCAACGGTTCAGCGATTTCCAGGCACTTCTGCTTGTCGACCATGTCCAGCGGCAGCAACTCCGCCAGCCGGTTAGCCACCCAACCGGCGTTTCGCATGTCCCTGCTGACGCTCGCGTATTGCTCTTCCAGGCTATTCAGAATTTTTTCCAGCACTTCGGCCATCAGCGCGTATTCGACGGGCACCAGGGTTCCCGGGTCCTCATCGAGGACGTTTACGCGTCCCACATTCAGCCCATCGGGGAGTGTCTCCGCCTGCAAAACCCGAAACCTGTCTCCACCGTGAACCACGATCCCGAGGATGCCGTCATCGCCCTGGCTCCAGTCGACGATCCTGGCGATCGTACCCGTCGAATAGATTGATGCGGTCTCTCCCTCGGAACCCGTCTGAATCTGGATAATGCCAAAATCCTGTTCGCCCTTGAGGCTTCTGCGAATCATGTCCAGGTAACGGGTTTCAAAAACCCTCAGGAGTAGCGGTCCGCCGGGAAACAGGACGGTATGTAAAGGAAACAGGGCTATGGTTTGCAGATTCATTGTGCCGGTTTCACAGCGGGAATGTCTCTAACCCCCTCGCATCTAAGCATAGTATGTCGCCGGCAATTTGCCAGTCATCGATACAGGTCGATCGATGATCCCGGTCGCCGGGCAGCGGGCCGGGCCGACGTTATCAACTGCCCCAGGGTTTTAACAGTTGGTGCGGGATATCCAGTTGGTCCAGTATGCGCGCGACCACAAAATCGACCAGGTCGTCCACGCTTTTCGGCCGCGCATAGAAGCCCGGGCTGGCGGGCAGAACGACGGCGCCTGCCCTCGCCAGCCGCAGCATGTTTTCCAGGTGGATGATCGAAAACGGGGTTTCCCGCGGCACCAGGACCAGTTTGCGCCCCTCTTTGAGCATGACATCGGCGGCTCTTTCGATCAGGGTTTTGCTGGCGCCGGCGGCAATCGCCGAAACGGTCGCCATGCTGCAAGGGCAAATCACCATCGCATCGATTCTTGCCGACCCGCTGGCCACGGGCGCGGTCCACTCCTCACGACCGAAAACCCGCAGCCGATCCTCGGAAACCGAGAATTTTCCTTGCAGGACGCGGGCGATCTCGCCGCTACGGCCCGGCAGTCCTAAATCCGTTTCTTCCGCAATAACGATCTGGGCGGGTTTCGACAACATCAGGTAGACCCGATGGCCGGCGCCAAGCAGACACTCGAGCAAGCGGATG
>SMUX01206170.1_pt1 | contig 13265 bp, 11 predicted proteins | sample 2456431 | NCBI WGS metagenome assembly SMUX01 (sample SAMN11095930, study PRJNA526329) | marine sediment metagenome | biome: Marine sediment; feature: Surficial sediment; material: Deep marine sediment; isolation source: Hadal surficial sediment | place: Pacific Ocean | collected 2014-11 | depth... | reverse complement strand
AGGCTTCGACGCTAGCTCAGCCGAGCGGCGCGCGAAAAATCGACGAGCGGAGGCGTACTTAGGCGGTACGTTGGAGCGACTCCGCTGGGAGCGGGAATGATTCCCGCAGCGATCGAGCGCAACTATCCTAAACGCCTGCTTGAGGCAGGCTGGTGGCATATGAGTCTTTTTCAGCGGCCTGCTAGTCTTGGTAGCTCAATTGCTAGGGTCGCTCCCATTCGTCTCGGCAGCCTCTACCACTAGCAGTACTGTCCTGTTAACAATCCCTCGCGCGACGATCCTTCCCAGACTGGCCCTGGAGTTCTCAATTCCGGTAGTTGCGGCTGGGGGAGGTGGCCCTGATAGCGGCTAGTGAAAATTTCTTTTGCGTTTGCACCAGTGGGGGATTCTTGATTAAGCTATTCGGCATAGGGGCCTTGTCCAAGTAAAGATTGCGCCCCCTGAACAGGAGGTAGGGATATGGCAACAATTTGCACGGTGTTGGGTTGCTCACATTCTCCCTTTCTATTTATGCCTCCGGAGCTGTGGGACGAAGTCCGGCGCAGGCGGCAGCTTGCAAAGGACGTCCCTCGACCCTCCGTGGAATCGAATAAGGTAGAGTTTGACCGGTGCATGAAGGCCTATGCCACCCTAAGACAGAAGATCGAGGCCGTGAAACCCGACGTGCTGTTAATTTTTGGTGATGATCAGCGCGAGCAGTTCAGCTTTAGCAACTTTCCCGCTCTGGGGATCTATCTTGGGGAAGAGATGGAAGGGGAGACCAAACCCGTTGGTTTTCTGCGACGGGCTATGGGAATGGATACTGTGCCGTTTGAAGAGAATTGGGTCAAGGCCAAAGGGGCCCCTGAGTTTGGCAGGCAGTTGATGATGGGGCTGATGAAGAGGGACTTTGATCTCGCCTTTAGCCTCGACCTGCCCAATAAGGAGCGAGGCCTGGGACATGCCTTTTTGCACCCGCCGTATTACCTTACTCCCAATTACGATATTCCCATCTTGCCTTTTTTCGTAAATTGCTTTTACGCCCCGCAACCGTCCGGGAAGAGATGTTACGACCTGGGAAAGGCCGTCAAACAGGTGATTGAAGAGTCTCCTATGGATCTCAGGGTTGCCGTAATCGGTTCGGGTGGCTTGTGGCATACCCCCGGGGTTCCAGGCGCCTACCTGAACGAAGAATTCGACAGGACCATTTTGCAGTTTGTCGGCAGTGGTGAGGCAAAAAAAATGGCGGAATATTTCGACAGTTGTGAATGGCCATATCCGTCGGCAACCCCGGAAGTAGCTGAGAAGCTATTGGGTGGGACAGGAATGTCCGCTGGACTCGGGAGTGGGGTCGGCGAAACTAGAAATTGGCTTATCGCTTCCGCAGTCGCCGATGGTGTCAATGGTTCGGTTGTCGACTATGTGCCGGTCTATGCCTCCCCATGCGGTATGGCATTTGCCCACTGGGACATGAATTAAAATTCCTTGCTGCGGCCTTTTTCCGAGGTTGCTTTCACCCTTCCGTGGTTTTCCCAACTAAAATGTCTCAGGTACACGGAGTCTCGTCGCGAGCTACTTGGCGGTATGCTCTATCTTGTCCTTTCCCCCAGCGCCACGTCGATTCGTAACACTCGGACTCTTGTGAGTATCCTCGCCGCAAATTTTTCAGCGCACCTCAGGGGCTTGACTTCTGAGATGGCCCTTAATAGGGAGGGTGAAAGGAAAAAATGCTACCCAAAGAACAAAACGAGCTTCTCACAAGGACCGGACCTGGTACTCCAATGGGTGATTTGATGAGGTGCTATTGGATCCCGGCCCTGCTGTCTGAGGAGATCCCTGGGCCCGACTGCCCGCCCGTCCAAGTCAGACTCTTGGGAGAAAAACTGGTCGCTTTCCGTGACAGTCATGGCAGAGTGGGGCTCTTGGACGAACACTGCTCCCATCGTGGAACCTCTCTGTTTTACGGTCGCAATGAGGAATGTGGGCTGAGATGCATCTACCACGGCTGGAAGTACGATGTCGAAGGGAACGTGGTGGACACACCGGCGGAGCCCCCCGCGAGTGATTTTAAGAAGAAGATCCGCCACCCTGCCTATTCCACCATAGAATTAGCCGGTATTGTCTTTGCTTACATGGGTCCAAAGAACAAATTACCGCTGTTTCCAAACTATGAGTGGGCGCAGGTCCCTCTGAGTCACACCTATGTAACCAAGTCTCTGCTGGAATGTAACTACCTCCAGGGTCTGGAGGGAGAATGCGACTCTTCCCACCTCTCCATTCTGCACCGCGAGTTCAGGGGAAGAGAGTTGCACGCCCTGTTTGCGAGCGATACATCCCCAGCCTATGAGATAGAGGAGACCGACTTTGGGCTGCGAATGCTAGCTACCCGTAAGGTTGACTCGGATAAGACTTATGTTCGGATCTCGAGCTTTGTCATGCCAATCTCCTGTTGGATCCCAGCCCTCAACAAGGAGATTCATTTTTACTCCCCGGCAGATGACACTCACGCTTGGAGATATGACCTGGGGTTCCTCAGAGATAGACCAGTGCAGGCAGATGAGGTCCGGCGCAGGAAAGTGATCGGGCCCGATTATCGGAGAACCCGTAATGCCGAAAACCAATATTTTCTGGATAGAAGGGCTCAAAGGGAGACAAATTTTACAGGTATAACCGGTGACGGTATCGAAGCGGATTTTTTGAAACAAGATGCCTGCGCTACGGAAAGCATGGGAGCCATCTACGATCGAAGCAAGGAACACCTGGGGGCCAGCGACAAGGCGGTTATATCCCTGCGCAGGTTGCTGCTGAATGAGATTAAAAATCTCCAAGACGGCCAGGAACCGACCCATGTGGTCACGGATCCGGCAAAGAACCATTTTCCGCATGTTGATACCATTGCAGAGGTCATACCCGCCGGCGAGGACTGGCGGCAACGCTTCAAGCACCTGACCGAGATGGACTTGTGACGATTTCGTAAATTGTATTGGTTGAAATAAATCGGAGACTTTACTAGAGCTTCAGGCTGTCATCAGAGAGACTTGCGTATTTGGTAAGGACACCGATGGTATGTGGGGCCCGAAGGGGGGGGAAAAGTGCTCCTGGGAAAGGGGAAACACCGTTAGTCAAAGCCAGCTGCCCACTGGCCACAATTCGAGTAGCCGGGAGAAATTAACAGGATTGCGGCTGAATTTCTGTCCGACCTACCCAATGAGGTGCTCATCGACAACTACCGAAGGCGGTTCTGGTAAACTTTTCTGCGGAAAGAATCATTACGGAGTCGACTCAAGTCGATATCAATAGGAGGAAATTTATGGCTGATTCGTCGTTACGCTCAAGTTACGTAATGGCTGGTAGGATCAAGACTCACTATTCGGAGATAGGACACAATGGCCCGCCCGTGGTGCTGTGTCATGGGGGAGGCGCCGGGTCTTCTGGGGAAGCAGGCTTCGCCGCACTCATGCGTGAATTGGGAAAGAAGTTTCGTTTTTATGCGCTGGATAGTGTCGGTGGCTACGGCAACACGGATCCCTATTACCCCTCCACAGAAGGGGTTCAAACAAGGGTGGATCAACTGGAGGCCTTTATGGATACCCTCTGCCTCGACCAGATATGCTTGTCGGGCAACTCTCAGGGGGCTTGGGTCGCAGCCAAGTATGCGTTGCAGCATCCTGACAGGGTTAAAAAGCTCCTGCTCGTTGCCAGTGGTACGATTTTCACGGCAATGGGTCTCAAGAGCCCAGAGTCTGAAGGGATGCGGGTCCTTCGCGCCTATGACGGTACTCAGGAGTCCATGCGGCGCATGTTGGAAGTCTTGGTATGGGACAAATCAAAGGTCACCGATGAATTGGTGAAGCTTCGCAATGACGCTGCCAACCGTCCGGGGGCAGAAGAGTCACGTCGTATTTTCCAGGAAGGTATGCAAAGGTTGACTCGGGATCCCAATATGCGTCTCAAGTTCGATATGACCCATACGCTTCCGAAGTTAACCATTCCGTCCATGTTTATCTGGGGTGAGCAGGATAAATTTGTACCCGTGGAACTTGGCCATCAGTTAGAAAAGCTTCTACCCAATTTTAAGTTTCAGTATGTGGCCAATGCCGGCCACCAGGTGCAAAATGACCAACCTGAGCAGGTGAGTAAGTTGATGATGGATTTTTTCAGCTCATAGATTTGAACCGGGCTTTCGGATTCAACCCGAGATCCATGAATGAGGAGTAACACATGATGGCAGCACAAGGGCCGAGACTTACTACCTACGAGGATTGGATGCGCGAGGAAGGCATACCTATTGTAGAGGGCCATGGTGTAGAGGACGTTACAGCTATTCCCCGCCAGCCTTGGAAACGTCTGGGGGGCAGGGGAACATTTATTCATCTGCAAGGGATGGAAGGAAAGACTGGCCTTTATGTGGCCGAGATCCCGCCTGGGGGAGCCTTGGAGGCCGAAAAGCACTTCTACGAGGAGTTAATTTTTATTCTCCAGGGAAAGGGATCCACCGAGGTCTGGTGGCCAGGGGAACCCGCCCAGCATTTCGAATGGGAAAAAGGATCGGTCTTTTCCCCTCCGTTGAATACCTGGCACCGTCTCTACAATGGTACCAATGAGCCTGCCCTGTTCCTGGCACTAACGAATGCCCCGTTGATGATGGACGTGCTCCACAACAATGAGTTCATTTTCGGTTGTGACTATAAGTTCAACGACCGATACGACGGCCGGGAGGGTTACTTCAAGGTGGGCAAGCGTGAGAAGACTAGCGGTGGTTTGGGCGTGGAATGGCGGACCAATTTCATACCCAATGTGTGGGAATCAATGGTCGATAGCCGGGAACAAAAGGGGGCGGGTGTGGGTATTACCTCCTTTCAAATGGCGGGCAACGCCTTGGGAGGACACATGGCCGAATGGCCGGTGGGAAGATACCACAAGGCACATTACCATGGAGGTGGTGCGGTGCTGTTTATCGTACGTTCCCAGGGTTACACGCTGATGTGGCCTCGAGAGTTGGGTATCCACCCCTATGAAGATGGTTCTGGCGATCAGGTGGTCAAAGTTCCGTGGCGGGTTGGGAGTGTCTTTAGTCCCGGCACGGGTTGGTTTCACCAGCATTTCAACACGGGTCCCGTCCCCGCAAAGCAGCTTGCATTGCGGTGGGGTAGCGTAGACTACCTGGTGGGATTCCACTCATTTTTAACTCGCCACAGTAAAGACTACGGGGGCTATGTGAGTGTGAAAGAAGGGGGCACCATGATCGAGTACCAGGACGAAGACCCAACCATACGGCGTGAGTATGAGGACGCCCTTAGACGAGACGGGATTGCTTCGGCAATGCCAGCGGCATAGGCATCCACAGAGTCCGCAGCAGCAGGGGGTCTGACCGCTTTTCGGAATTGCTTAGTGGGTGTCGTCATGACAGAGGAAGAAAACAAGTTATTGACGCAGGTGAGCCCGGGGACGCCTTGCGGAGAGCTCATGCGGCGGTACTGGATACCGGCCGTGAGAGTATTGAGCAGCTATGTCAAAGCCCAAATGTGGATGCTGTCTATGTCGCCACGCCACACGAACTGCATGCACAGCACACCCTGATTGCCCTCAAGAATCAGAAGCATGTGATCGTTGAAAAGCCAATGGCCCTCACTCTGGAAGAGTGCGAAGAAATGAATTCGGCGGCGGATCAATATGGGGTTAAACTCTTGTGCGGTCACACAAAGAGTTTCGACCCACCCATTAGGAAGATGAGGGAGGTCATTAGCAGCGGTGAGTTGGGGAAGCTCTGAGTTGTAGATGGATTAGATCAGAGATGAGAGCCTGGTTTCCTGTTCGTTTGCGATTCACTCTCCGGCACCACCAATAACCTGTAGCTATCAACCATAGAACTCGATTTAGCCTGAATCCTATCCTTTCTTCTCCCTGTCAAACGGGATCGTCTTTATGTCTTATTTGTTCCCTACTGTCCAATTTTACGCTTTTTGTCACGTTACTTGCCCAGCTGTATCTCAGGGCCAATAGGCAGGTCTTCAGTAATTGACCGGTCCGATCGTTGGCACGGTTTTAGCATAATTCAGAGACTCACAGGCTCGGTCTCGATTGGATTCATTAGTCTATGCGAAATGTCAGTACCCGAAGGGTTCCAGCGCTGCCGTTCCTCGCGCTACTTTTCTCGATTGTCTTTCTAAACAGCTGCGCTGCAATTGCGTTGGCCCTCTTGGGGGCCGGGGTCGGTGTTGCCACTGAGCAGGCGGTGTCTTACACCATGAGGGGCGTCGCCTCTCGAACACTGATAGCGCCATTGCCCAGGGTCCGCCGGGCCACATTAAGGGCGCTCCGTCGCATGGGGATCAAGGTGGAGGGGCGAGAGAAAACCGAGTACGGGGAAATCATAAAGGCCATCGGTACGAACCGACAGATTGAAGTGAGGCTCGAGCCCATCACCCCAAAGAGCACTCTTATACGCACGGTGGCCAAGCACGGTTTTTTCCTGAGAGACAGGGCCACCGCCAGAGAAATTATTTTACAGACAGAGAGAATTATTAACGGAAAGTCGTAAAAGGTTCCACCACTCTTACAATCTCCCCCAACCCTTTCCATCGCTCTCGATGAACTTCTTCACATCCCCTAGCTTGGCCCTGTCGAATTTGTCCAGGTGCACCGTTTCCTCGAAGGACCTTCTAGGCACGGTACTTTTACGTTAGGTTGAAGAGTCCGTCGGCGTTCTGCCAACGAATGAGTTCCTTGTCCGTCTGAGAGATCCTGCCATTGGCCTCGAAGAGTTCTCGGTCTTCCCATTTCTTGAGACCACCGGGATCGTCATGGGGATAGTCCGTCGCGTAGAGAAAGCGCTCCGCCCCCAGGAACGCAACGGCCTCTGCCAGTTCCGGTTCCTCGGTCTCGATGGTGAAGAAGATGTTTCTGCGCAGGTATTCGCTAGGTGTTAATTTGTTTTTGGCTGCGGCCTCTTCCTTGGATACCAGCCGTGGAGGGCCGCTGGGTTTCCGGGCCGAAGTCCCGGCGTCCCGTGAGTAATCGGGAATATTGCGCTCGAATCTGGCGTCCATCCGTTCGAATAGAGGTTTGATCCATCCAGTTCCCCCTTCCGTGTAAACCACTTGAAGCTTGGGAAGTGTGTCCAACAGGCCACTGGTGATCAGGGACACCAGGGTCATATGCCCGTCATGGGGAGCGAAGATGTCCAGTCCGATCCTCTGGAATCTCCTAAAGTTGATGGCCCGGTGACCATGTTGCACCGCATGGAGATACAACACCATGTCCAGCTCCTCCACCTTCTGAAAGAACGGCCAGAGTTCGGGGTGTTCTCCCAATGTTTCCCCATAAGGGTGCTCCCGGACCGCATAGGTGTAATCCACAACCACTGCCTTAAAGCCATTGTCCCGGGCCCACTCCACCTCCCGAATGCCTGCTTCAACGTCTTGCAGGGGTGCATGGGCAACACCGATGAATTTTTTAGGGTGCTGTTTCATGATCGTTACAATGGCTTGGTTGTAAGAGTGCGCAATGGCCTGAGCGAGATCGGGCGCGAGAAGATTGGACCATGCCCAGGGGGTAAACTGGGGTAGGAGGACCTGTTGGTCTACTCCAAGCCGCTCGAGGTCCTTAAGCCGCACTTCAATATCCGTCATCCCCAGGAGATCTGTTCCGGACCCTCCTCGAGACTGGGAATAGGAGGGAAGGGGAGTGGTTCCGGGAACCAGTGGGGGCTTGGCGGGGAAGTCCGAATGGGTGTAGAGGCCTTCCTTATCAAAATGGAGGAGGGGCCGGACCTGTTTCGACCCTTCATCCATATAGTCGAAGGCATCCCTGGGGATGATATGCGTATCACAGTCAATAATCATAATCGATTGCTCCCGCGTATGACCTACCGTAACTCGGTGTCCGTGTGCAAGGTCCTGTCGGGTACTACTTGCCCCGATCCGACTTTAATCGGTCCGAGTGAGAATCTACTCTACGGGGCAAGCGAAGGAGGGTGCTTCGGCGGGTTCCGCCGAAGAAAGGAAGGAAACCACGGGTGTAAACCCGTTGAGGCTTCATTGTTCGGGCGTACCGCGGCTGAGCCATAACTCTCTCGCTCTTTGGAGGGCAGGTTGTTGGGCCATGGAGAGACGCTCATTTGGGGTTGACACCTCTGCAGTCTGTCAATAATCTAGGCAACCATACTGCGTTTTGGTTTGCCGTACCTAAACTATTGAAGCTACCGCTCCAAAGCGTTCCATGGACTATGGGATGGGAAATAACCGAGGAGGTGTAAGTGGCAAACTATCGAGTTGTTGGACGAAGTGTTAGCCGCGTGGAGGGACCGGCAAAGGTGACAGGGGCAGGGCGTTATCCTGCCGACATCCAACTCCCGGGTATGCTCTGGGCCAAGGTCCTCAGGAGTCCTTTTCCCCATGCCAAGATTTTGAGCATTGATGCTTCCCGTGCGCGGCAGCTGAGCGGGGTCCATGCAGTGCTTACCGCCGCCGAGGTCCCTGATATTCTCATCGGCCGGATGCTTCGCGACATTCCCTTGGTAGCTCGGGATCGTGTCAGGTTTGTCGGCGAAAAGGTAGCGGTGGTGGCCGCGGAGAGTCGCGATATTGCCGAGGAGGCGCTCGAGCTCATCGATGTTCAATACGAAGAGTTGCCGGCTGTCTTCGACCCATTCGAGGCCCTTGAGCCTGGTGTCCCCATCCTCCATGAAGATCTGGATTCCTACCAGTCCGGTTCCTTTCCTCTATGGAGCCGCGACTTTCCCAAGACCGCCCAGGGCCCCACCAACCACTTTTCGCGCTGGACCGTGACAAAGGGGGACGTGGAAGAGGGATTCTCTCAGGCAGACCGCATCTTCGAGCATCAATTTACTTTGCCCATGACTCACCAGGCCTACTTGGAACCCTATGCATGCATTGTCCAAGTGGACGGCTCCGGTCGAATCCAGGTGTGGGTAAACAACAAGCAACCGCACTCGTTGCGCAAACTACTGGGTGAATTTTTCGGTGTGGACCCTGAGCGCATCCTGATCCATGTGACCTTCATCGGTGGAGACTTTGGTGGGAAGAGTTCTCCCATGGATGTCCCATTGATCTACTACGTGGCCAAGGCAACAGGGCGGCCGGTTAAGATGGTGATGAATTATGAAGAGGAGTTCCTGGCCGCCAATCCACGGCACCCTGCGTTCATCACTATCCGTAGCGGTGTGAAAAAAGACGGCACGCTGGTGGCTCGCCACGGCCGGGTGGTCTTCAACAGCGGTGCCTATGCAGGATTCAAGCCCAATGGGAGTATCAGTGGCGGTTACGGCGTCGGGGGTTGCTACCGTATTCCCCATGTGTTGCTGCAAGTGGACAATGTCTATACCAACACGGTTCCGCGCGGCCATTCTCGCGCCCCCGGCTCGCCCCAGGCAGCCTTCGCCGTGGAATCCCATATGGATATGATTGCCAAGGAGCTGGAACTGGATCCATTGGAGTTCCGCTTGAAAAACGTATTGCAAGAGGGAGACAAGGCCCCTAATGGGCACCAGTGGCATGAGATCAAGGCAGAGCAGACCTTACGGGCTGCAGCCAAGGCCATTGGTTGGGGGAGTCGTAAGCCAGGTCGCCATGTTGGACGTGGGCTGGCCCTATTTCATCATCCCACCGGGGTCGGCACCAGTAGCGCCACCATCAATGTGGAGGCGGATGGAAAGGTCACGGTATACAGCCCCACATTTGACCACGGGACAGGGATTCATACCATTGTGTGCCAGATCGTGGCCGAAGAGCTGACCCTGGCCCCTGAGCAGATTCGAGTGGTGACCATCGACACGGATAAGAGTACGCCCGACAACGGTGTCGGTAATAGCCGCACCACGCACACCGCCGGCCAGGCGGCCCTCAGGACTGTGAAGGAGCTCAGGGAGAAACTGACAGTTCTGGCAGCGGAGTTTCTAGGGTGCAGCAAGGAAGAAGTCCGCCTTGAGAAGGGCCGCTTTGTGATGGACCATAAGGCCAAGCAGGGAATCAGCCTAGCCGAGATTGCGGCACGAGCGGTTGGTCGAAACACGCCCATCTCTGCCTATGCCGAATACAAGTCCAACGTGCGAGAGATCACTTCTTTTTGCACTCAAGGAGCAGAGGTGGAGGTGGATCCGGAATCGGGGCAAGTGCATGTCCGGAAAATGGTTAGTGCGGTGGACTCCGGCACCATCATCAACCCAGTAACCTTCGAAGGGCAGGTGGAAGGTGGGTTGATCACGGGGTTGGGCTACGCTTTGATGGAGGAGATGCCCGTGGAAGATGGAAAAGTCTCTACCGTTAATTTCGGCGACTACAAGATCCCCTCTGTCAAGGATGTACCCAAGCATCGTCCCATTTATCTCGAGGAGCCTTCAGGCCCCACACCCTATCAGGGTAAGTCTGTGGGAGAGACCACGAACCCCCCCGTGGGAGGCGCCATTGCCAACGCGGTGGCCGATGCTGTCGGGGCGCGCATCACAAGCTTGCCCATCACTGCCGAAAAGGTCCTCAAAGCAATCAAAGATCAGCATTGAGATGGCTGAATTAGAAATTTCCTGGAAGCGCCATTGAATGATGCGGTTTTTGCACCCAGTTCTCGTGCCATAACGCTCATTTAGTAATCGCGAGCCTTTATCCTTCCGGGAAATGGCTACGAAGTCATCATCAATGGTGGTAAGATTTGTAGATTACACCCCGCAACAGGTCGACGAGCCTCGAGTATTAGAGCCTGGCATTCATTCATCCCGCACATGACAGCCATGAGGCTCATTGGATGAAGGAGGGAGATGGCTGTGCAAACAGTGGCAGAGGTCCTGGCCCGATTTGCCCATGGGTTGAAATTTAACGATTTGCCTGACGCCGTGGTCCATGAGGCCAAGCGCCGGATCATTGACTCGGTGGGCTGTGCCATGGGGGCCTTCCATGAAAGGCCTGCGGTCGTAGCACGTTCCCTCGCGATGGAGTTCTCCGGTTCCTACTCGCTGGGTGCCACGATCCTGGGTACGGATGTTAAGACCTCACCTGAGTTGGCGGCCTTTGCGAACGGTACGATGATCCGATGTTTGGACTACAATGACACCTACCTCTCCCTTGAACCCGCTCATCCCAGTGATAACCTCTCGGCAGCATTGGCTCAGGCCGAGACCGGGGATTTGGGAGGGCGAGAGCTCATCACCGCGCTAGTCATAGGCTACGAAGTTCAGTGTCGACTGTGCGATGCGGCGAGCCTGCGGATGCGGGGTTGGGACCATGTGACCTACGGTGCCATATCCACGGCCCTCGTGGCGGGGAATTTATTGGGTTTGACTCGAGAAGAAATGGTCCACGCCTTGGGGCTGGCTGGTGTGCCCAACATCACACTGCGCCAGACAAGGGTGGGAGAGCTTTCCATGTGGAAGGGGTGCGCCTTCGCGAATGCTGCTCGCAACGGTCTCTTCGCGGCCAGGTTGGCCAAGTTCGGGATGACGGGGCCGGCTCCTTTGTTTGAAGGGGAGAAAGGCTTCTTCAACCAGGTGAGCGGTCCTTTCACACTTGCTCCCATGGCGGGAGGGAAGAATCCTTTTAAGATCCTGGAGACCTACATCAAATTCTATCCAGCTGAATACCACGCGCAAACCGGAATTGTAGCGGCACTGGAACTCCGGCCGGAGGTTCCGTCCATTGATGAGATTGTGGGGATTTGCATCGAGGCCTGCGATGCCTGCGTCGACATCATTGGTAGTGAGCCGGAAAAATGGCGGCCCAACACGAGGGAAACAGCAGATCATAGTCTGCCCTATTGCGTGGCGGTGGCCCTGCTGGACGGTGCTGTGTCTTTGGAGTCCTTCGAACCGAAGAAGATCACCGATCCACGGCTCGTGGAGCTCATACAAAAGATTTCGGTTAGCAGAAACAAGGAGCTGAGCGCGCAGTATCCAGAGGCCAGTCCCAACGAGGTTCGCATTGAGCTTCGCTCGGGTAAAATCCTGCAAAGACGGGTTACCTATGGTCGTGGCCACCCGAAAAACCCCATGACCGACGCAGAGGTCGAAGCCAAGTTCCGTGGCCTGGCACGCCCCATCCTATCCGAGCAGAGAATGAACCAAGTTCTTGAGACGATGTGGCAGCTCGAGGAAGTATCCAAACTGGGCTCACTATTCAGACTGTTCATCGCGAGGTGAGGTTATGTTGGAGAGCAAGAGGACTCGTCTCCGCCGTTTGCTTGCAGAAGAAACGCTAGCGGTCCCGGGTGTCTTCAATGCCCTGACGGCACTGCTGGTTGAGCAGACGGGTTTCGAGGCCGTCTATGTGTCTGGGGCGGGCCTATCCAATAGCGCCGGTTACCCGGACGAAGGGTTACTGACCCTTCCCGAGTTTGTTCAACAGGCGAGGTATGTGGCAGACGCCGTTGCTATTCCAATCATTTGCGACGCAGACACGGGATTTGGGGAGCTACTCAACGTGGCCCGTACGGTAAGAGAGTTTGAGGCTGCCGGTGTCGCTGGGATTCATATGGAGGACCAGGAATGGCCCAAACGTTGTGGTCACCTGGAGGGAAAGAGTGTTGTTGAAGCCGAGGCCATGGCCGAAAAGGTTCGTGCGGCCGTCCATGCAAGGTCGGATCCTGAATTTCTGATCATCGCCCGCACGGATGCCAGGAGCGTCGGAGGTCTCGACGAGGCCATTCGAAGGGGCAGGCTATATGTCAACGCAGGGGCGGACGCCATCTTTCCCGAGGCCCTGGAAACAGCGAAAGAGTTCCAGGTGTTCGCTGAAAAGGTCAATCCCAGTTTCGGAGCGAGGGCACCCATTCTCGTGGCAAACATGACCGAGTTCGGCAAGTCCCCTTTGATGTCCGTGGAGTCCCTTGGACAACTGGGTTACCGCATGGTGCTTTTCCCTCAAACCGCGTTGCGCGTGGCCCTGAAGGCCATGAAGGAGGTCCTGCTCGATCTCAAGCAAAAGGGGACCCAGAAGGGATTTGTAAACCAAATGATGACCCGTAAGGATCTGTATGAATTGCTCCGATACGAGGTCACCAAAGGGGTAGTCCCAAAGTCAAAGTAAACCCCGTACCATGGGCTTACGCCCGTGGCTTTGGGACACTGCCCTTGCAGGGAGTCTGGAACGTTCACCCCGTGAAATAGCGGCTTGAGGAGTCCATAGAGTCTTGACACAAAAGATTGTTTCACAGGGTGAATCCTCGCGCTTACCCCGATCCGAAAAGAACAGTCGGTATAAGGCGTGGGGGTTGAATTGGCTGGCCCAAGAGCTCAAATAGCTTGCTTATTTTTGTCGGATCGGGGCTTACGCACGGGGCGT
>SMUX01288401.1_pt1 | contig 13268 bp, 11 predicted proteins | sample 2456431 | NCBI WGS metagenome assembly SMUX01 (sample SAMN11095930, study PRJNA526329) | marine sediment metagenome | biome: Marine sediment; feature: Surficial sediment; material: Deep marine sediment; isolation source: Hadal surficial sediment | place: Pacific Ocean | collected 2014-11 | depth... | reverse complement strand
CGCTGGTGAATATGATGCAATGGGGGGTCAGCTTGCTCATGGGAATATTCTTCCCCATCCTCGTCTTTCCGCCGCTGATGCGAGCCCTTGCGCTGGCATTTCCGCCCACCTGGATGGTGAACGGGGTCCGTGCTTCTCTACTGGGAGTGGGCTACTTTTTCAATGAGTGGTATCTGGATCTGGCGGTGCTCTGGGCCTTCATGTTGATCGCGCCCCTGCTCGGCTACACGGTGTTCCGAAGGGTCGAGCGCGGCATCAAACGCAACGAAGGGGTGGGACAGTACTGATGGCAATGCGCAGCATTCCAACCCGTCGAAGCGGATTGAGATCGTGATAACGGGAACCCGCAGCGCACCCTTGAAGCGCCTGGAAGGCCTGAGTGCGCTCTTCAGCTCGCTGGTAGCGATGTCGCGCAAGGAATTCATCATCATGCGCCGCTACCCGGTGGAATTCATCGCCTCCTTCGGGCAGGTGTTCGCCATCGTAGCCATCTTCACGCTCTCGGCGCTTATGTTCTCGGATTCGTCCGGCGAGTCTGCGGAGGGAACCAGTGGCGGCGTGGTGATCTACGGCTTCGTGCTCTTCTTGTATTTGAGCGACACGCTCTGGACCATCGGCTACAACATCCGGCGTGAGCAGAAGCAGGGCACGCTGGAGGCGCTCTACCTGAGCCCGGCCTCCAAGTTTGCCAGCCTGGTCTCCCGGGTCACCAACACGCTACTCTGGACCAGCTTGCTGGTCGTGGCCGCGATATGGCTCATGTCCACCATGTTGGGGCAGCTTCCGTTTGCAAACCCCGCACTCGGGGCCTTCATACTAGTTTTCGCCTTAGCCGGCACGTTTGGATTTGGATTTGCACTGGCGGCGGTCACGCTGCGCATAAAGGAGGCCGGCCAGACGCTCGCCAACGGGCTGACCTTTGTGCTGATGATCTTGTGCGCTTTTTTCTTTCCATTTAGTGCGTTACCGGACACGCTGCTCGCAATCACGAAGCTGATTCCACTGTCGTACGCGGTGGATGCCTTTCGGTCGACGATGATGGGCTACCCGCCCGGATTTCCGGAGCTGGCCCCGATTGAAATCGAAATCGTTATCACTGTGCTCTTTGGACTGCTGATGCCGATCATTGGGTATCTCTGGTATCGGCACTCCGAAACTCATGTACGTAAGAATGGAAGCCTGTCCGAGTACTAAATTGAAAGGCTAATTGCATGATTTGCATGACACCGGAAGCGATCGCATCTTACGCAAGAATCTCCATGGAGGCTCGCCAGGAGGCCAGCAAGCAGGGCGCACCCTTCGCGTGGCCGGGCCTCGTCGACAGGCTCCCCAAGGGGATCGACCTGCGCCGAGTCGTGGATGCCATTCGGCGTACCGTCCCAGGAAAACTAAGAGCGAGAATCTATGACTCACAATGACTCTGAGCGACTCAAGGTGCTGGAGCAGCTTGAGTCGGGTGAGCTCGATTTCGACCAGGCGCTAGGCGAATTGATTGGAGCCGCAAAGGAAAACTCATCGGGAGCGGCTTCCGAGGCTCCTCCAGCGGCTTCCGAAGCTCCTCCCACGAGGAAACGTTGGCGCCTCTGGTGGTTGCTGCCCTTCTACTTTGGCGTGGTGGCGATCGGCGGGGGCATCGTGCTTGCCAATCAGGGAGGCGGGTGGTGGCTGCTGGCGGCTCCGCTGCTGTTGGGCGGCGCGGTGCTGACCCTGCTGGCGCTGGCCAGCACACGATCTCCGTGGCTTCACGTGCGGATCCACAATCCCGAGCGCAACTGGCCACGCACCATCGGCTTCAGCATCCCGATCCCATTCCGATTTGCAGCCTGGGCGATGCGCTCCTTCGGAACCCTAATTCCGAATGTAGACGAGCAAGCCGTCGCTGAACTGCTGATGGCGTTTGAGCTCGGACGCATGATCGATGAGCCGCTGAATATGGAGCTTAACGACCCCAACTCAGCTACGCGGGTCGAGATTATTCTCGGCTGATATTTTGTAAACGAGAAGAGGAATCAATGGCAACACCTGACGAACGGATGAAGATCTTGAAGATGCTGGAGGATGGCAAACTCTCCGCGGAGGAAGCTTCACGCTTGCTGCGAGCCCTGTCAAAAAGCAGCTCCGAAACGCGCCCGTCTGCACAGGAGGCCGACTCGAAGTGGATGCGGATTCGCGTGACGGATCTGGACGGTGGCCGAGCGGCGGTCAATGTGAACCTGCCGATGCGATTGGTGAACGTAGCCTTGAGGCTGGGGGCGCAGTTCATTCCTGAAGACGAAGACATCGATCTGGAGCAGCTGGCCGAGGCGCTCAAGGGCGGCCTTACGGGAAAGATCGTGGACGTGATCGACGAAGAAGAAGGGCGGCATGTCGAAATCTACGTCGAATAGCCGGCGCCCGGCTAAAGGCGTCCGGCAAAAGGCGCCTGGCTACAGCCGTCCGGCTGCTGGCGACACCCCTGCTGTAAACCCCCGTAGCACCCCTTTGACACCACTCTTATGTCACATACTGGCTTAAAAGTCGCTATGCTATACTTCGACGGACATGAGCACCCTCACCGGCCTTCAGTGCCCGGAGTGTGGGGAGGAATTTGAGGCAGATGTCGTTCAAACGGTGTGTGAAAGCTGTGACGCACCGCTTTTTGCACGGTACGATCTGGCTCAAGCCGCTCGGGCGCTACAACCAGAGAGGGTGAGCGAACGCCCTGCCGGGCTATGGCGTTGGGCTGAGTTGCTTCCCGTTCGAGATCCAGGGTTACGCTATACGTTAGGAGAGGGGGATGCTCCGTTATTGCCGCTCAAGCGGATAGGGGAGCGTTTAGGGTTAAGCAGGCTTTATGTCAAAGACGAAGGAGTTAATCCAACCGGGACCTTCAAGGCACGTGGCATGGCAGTAGCGCTCTCACGTGCCATAGAGCTGGGTGTCAAAGAAGTGGTGGCGCCCACCGCGGGAAACGCAGGGGGTGCGCTCGCCAGCTACGCCGCTCGAGCCCGAATTCCGGCCCACGTTTATATGCCCAGTGACGCGCCGGCCGCCTGTCAGGCGGAAGTGCTCGCCGCGGGCTCCGATCTGCAGCTGGTGGAGGGAACCATTGAAGACGCCGGACGTGAGGCGGCCGCCGCGGCGAGCAGCCATGGCTGGATGAATCTATCTACCTTTAAGGAGCCCTACCGAGTCGAGGGCAAGAAGACCATGGGGCTGGAGCTGGCCGAGAATTTCGATTGGGAACTGCCAGAAGTGGTGATCTACCCTACGGGCGGCGGCACGGGACTGGTAGGAATGTGGAAGGCCTTCGAAGAACTTGAAGAGATGGGCTGGATAGACTCTTCCAGGCCGCGAATGGTGAGTGTCCAGTCTGAAGGCTGTGCGCCCATCGTGGATGCGATGCAGTCCGGCGCCGAGCGAGTTACTGCCGCCAATTCCGATCCAACTCGCGCGCCCGGCTTGCGGGTGGCGAATCCATATGCCGATCGTCAAATCCTGAGAGCGCTTCGTGATAGCGGCGGCTCCGCGGTGGCGGTAAGTGAGCAACAAATTGCAGCTTCAGAAGCTGAGTTGGCGGGCGCCGAGGGAATCTTCGCCTGTCCTGAGGGAGCTGCCACGCTGGCTGGGCTGGAGATGTTGGTCGAAGCGGGCGAGGTAGAGCCCGATGATCGTATCGTTTTGTTCAACACAGGCCACGGATTGAAATACCTTTCATGAGCGCCGAAGCCAAAACCACCGAGCGCGAACGCGCTTCTCTGGATCTGCTCTATACCATAAGCCGCGAGCTGACGGGCGAGCTCGAACTGCGCGGCCTGCTCCAGCGAGTGCTGGACCTGACCATGACCAATGTGGGTGCGCTTAGCGGCAGCATCATGGTGCTCGACGAAGAAGGCAAGGTAACCGAAGGGGCGTTGGCCTATGACGGAAAGGTACACGATCACACCGCAGAACGATTGGCCGAGACCTTCGAGCAAGGATTAGCGGGCTGGGTGGTTGAGAATCGCGAGCTGGCGCTGATCACCAATACCCTCGATGACAAGCGCTGGCTCGATCGGCACCCCGAAGACGAAAATGGAAACCCCCGATCTGCCATAAGCGCCCCACTGCTGGCGAGAGATCGCGTGGTGGGCGTCGTCACATTGGTTCACCCGCAGCCGGACCATTTCTCCCAAGCGGATGGCGATTTACTGCGTGCCATCGCAGACCAGGCAGGAATCGCAGTGGAGAACGCACGCCTTTTCCGTGCCGAGCAGGACCGCAAGAACTTAGCGGAGACCCTTCAAGAGATCGCCCGCATCATCAATTCGGCGCTCGATCCTGCTCTGGTGTTCGAACAGGTGCTGCGCCAACTTGAACGGGTCATTGACTACGACAGCGCCAGCATCTTCGTGGTGGAGGACGACACCCTTCGGCTCGTGTCGTCGATAGGTCTGGAGCAGGGAGATAACTTAATCGGGCAAACGCTCATGAAAGATCCGGACATACTGGCCTGGAAAGTCCTGACAAGCGACGGGCCAATGATGAGGTCGGACGTGCAGGAGGAGCCGGGGTGGGTCGCGAAAGATTCGATGCCCGAGGCAAAGTTGATCCGGGGATGGATCGGAGCGCCGCTCGTCCTGAGAGAGAAGGCGGTTGGTGTGCTCTCCGTGGACAGCAGGAAAGTAGGCGGCTTTGATGAGCACGACGTAGAAGTGGTGGCAAGTTTCGCCGATCATGCCGCGACCGCAGTTGCCAACGCGCAGCTGTTTGCCGATAGTCAGCGTCAGCTTGAAGCAACCCGTGCACTGGCAGAGACCGCGCGCGCGGTAACCGCCACGCTCCAGCTGGATGAAGTTCTCCAGCGCATTCTCACCGAGACCATCCGCTCGCTGGACTGCGAAGGAGCATCCCTGGCTCTCGTGGATGAAGAGACCGGTGAGCTGGAATTCCGCAACGCACTGGGCGGTGCGGCAGAAAAAATCATTGGCTTGAAGCTCCAGAAGGGGGAGGGGATCGCGGGCTGGGTGGCAGAGCACGATGAGCCGTTGGTGGTGCCGGATGTCAAAGCCGACGAGCGCTTCTTCTCGGGTGCTGATGAGGAGGCCGGCTTCGAGACACGTACCATCGCCGCGGTACCCATTTCGGTTCAACGACGCATCATCGGAGTGTTGGAGGCCGTCAATCCGCGCAGCCGCGAATTCTCGCCGCTTAATCTGGAGCTGCTGAGGAGCATCGCCGGGCTGGCTGGAACCGCCATCAACCATGCCCAGATGTTTACTGAAACGCAAGCCGCGCGATTGCGCTACGCAGGGCTGTTTGAAGACAGCATTGATCCGATCCTGATCAGCGACCTGGATGGCCGTGTCACCGACGCAAACCACCGCGCGGAATCCTTTCTTGGATACTCCAGCGCGGCTCTGCTGGGGCGCTCGGTGTTAAGCCTGCATACCGCAAATGAGCAGCGGCTGCCGGCAGATCTGAGCCAGCTTGAGCTGGGCCAGACCATCTCGTACGATTCAGAAGCCGAGCTGAAGGGCGGCAACCCGGTATCCATCGAGATCTACGTCAAGCGGATCGATATCGAACGCAAACCGTATCTGCAGTGGATCATTCGAGACATTTCCGAACGATTGGCGCTGGATGAGCTGCGTACAGACCTAACTTCCATGATCTTCCACGACCTCCGATCACCGCTCGGCAACGTGCTCTCCAGCCTGGAAGTGCTGAAAACCTCGATGACGGACGACGACGAGGCGATACAGGCGGTGTTGGCGATCGCGCTGCGCTCCGGGCGGAGGCTCTCGCGCCTGATCGAACAGCTGCTCGATCTGGAGCAGCTGGAAACCGGGCAGGCGGTGCTTTCCAAATCGAAGGGTTCGCTGAGTACCCTGATCATGGAGGCGGTTGAAGAGGTGATTCCGGTGGCGGAGGGTAAGGGCCATGTGCTCAGCTTCGATTTAGGCTCGGATAGCCTGCCGCTGGTGGATATGGACTCAGAGATGATTCGCCGGGTGTTGATCAACATGCTGGAAAACGCGATCAAGTACTCGCGCTCCGAGGGAAACATCGCAGTAGCGTTAGACCGATCTGAAAATAGTCTGCGAGTGGGGGTCAGCGACAACGGACCCGGCATTCCTAAAGAGGATCAGAAACTAATTTTCGAGAAATTTGCGCGCGTGCAGCGCAAGGGCCGGCCGAAAGGACTGGGGCTTGGGCTGGCTTTCTGCCGATTGGCTGTGGAGGCGCACGGAGGCCGGATTTGGGTGGAGAGCGAACCCGGCCAGGGCTCCACTTTCTATTTCACGTTACCTACCTAATCCGCAACCGGAAACCCTATGCGAAAGTATCGAACTGGAGTGCTCGTAGAATCTCGATATCCTGGCGTGATTATCGGGGCCGTGCCGTCGGACGATGGCATGCTGTTGGTGGACATGCCGCTGAAACCAGATGACGGAAGGGATTGGATCGGTCAACTGACAATTACCGGCCGGCCGAAGTACCTTGCGCTGATGGATCAGCACCCGGACCGAGCGCTGGGCATGCGCTCCTTCGATCTTCCTATCGTAGGACATGATGAAACGCTCCAGGCGATGCGAGGCTGGCCCGACGCATTCAAAGGCTCGGCAAGACCGATCGGAGCAGAGGCGGATACGCTCAAACGCGTTACTGGTATGCACAAAGCTATACCCTCCATCGCATTTGAGCATGAGCTCAAACTGCAGCTGGGAGACCGCGAGGTGGTCTTTTTACACCGCCCTGGCCCGACGGCCGGTTCCATGTGGGTGGTCCTTCCTGAGGCGAAGATCGCATTTATTGGCGACACCGTCACCGTCTCTGAACCGCCCTATGTTGGAAATGCGGACATCGAGGCCTGGATCGAATCGCTAGAGGAGCTGCGCAAAGAGCCCTTCAGCTCATATATATTAATCTCTGGAAGAGACGGCAGCGTCGACCGGGAGGCGGTGAACAATATGGCCCGCTTTATTCGAAAAATCCCGGTGCGGTTGAAGCGATTAAAGAAGAAGAAAAAGGGCGATCCGTCGGATACGGCCGAAAGCATAGCCAGGGGGCTACTCAAGGAATACAAGCCGCCGACTGCTCGCCAGGACCTGGTTTTGCTCCGGCTTAAAACCGGGCTGCGAAATCTGTACGCGCGCAACCAAGGCTAGAGCCAGGGCTAGCTCCACGCCGCCTCAAATTACGCTATCCTCCATATAAATGAACTGGAGCGAGTACGCTGATTCCCAATTCGGCATCCGGCTCAACGCCCACCAGCTGGAGGCCTTCGACTGGTATGCGGGCGAGCTGCAGGCCTGGAACGAACGCTTCAACCTGACCTCCGTCACTGATCGCAACCAAATCGAGATCAAGCATTTCCTGGATTCCCTGAGCTGCCTCACTGCGATGCATCCGCGACCTGGGGAGAGGATCGTCGACATCGGTACCGGCGCCGGGTTTCCGGGAATTCCGATCCGCATCGCCTGTCCCCAGGTGAACATCGTGCTCGTTGAATCGATCGGCAAGAAAGCTCAGTTCTGCCAGCACGTGGTGGATCAGCTGGAGTTGACGAACGTCATCGTGATCAACTCTCGTGCGGAGCAGGTGGGGAGTAACCCTGAGCACCGTGGGTCGTTCGATTGGGCGCTGGCGCGCGCGGTGGCGAAGCTGCCCACGCTATTGGAGTATCTGCTCCCTCTGGTAAAGGTGGGTGGCGGCGCGATCGCACAGAAGGGCGATACGGCTCCCGCCGAAGCTCAGACAGCTGAAGTAGCGCTGGAGGTATTGGGAGGCAAGCTGGAGGAGATTATTCCGGTGGAGCTGCCGAGCGTGACCGAGACGCGGCACCTGGTGGTTGTGCGAAAAACGGCTGCAACGCCGCAGCAGTACCCACGGCGAGCGGGAGTACCAGGCAAGCGGCCGCTCCGGTAAATCTCGCTAGGCCAAATCGCCCCTGCCAACCCCCGGTGGGATACTCGGCTATCATTCCAAATACGATGAAGGTCTCGCGACTCCCACTTCGATACTAATATGAGTTACAAAATCGATTCGCAATTGGTCGAGCCGCTCACCCTCCGGGAAAGGGAGATCCTCGGCTTGCTCGCCGATGGTCTCACAAACCGCGAGATTGCGGACCGGCTTTATCTAAGCCACGAAACTATCAAGTGGTACAACAAGCAGCTTTATGGAAAGTTAGGCGTCAGTAACCGCACGCAGGCAGCAGCAAAGGCTCAGGAGCTTGCTCAGGAGGAATCTCAGGAGCCCGCATCTGCCAGGCGAAATTCACGCCCCAAGAACAATCTTCCCGCCCCTCTCACTTCATTCGTCGGACGCCAGCGCGAGCTGGATGAGGTAGCAAGCCTTCTGGAGGAATCGCGCCTGCTTACCTTGACCGGTCCCGCGGGTACGGGGAAGACCCGCCTGGCATTGCAGGTCGCCGCGCAAGTGGCGGAAGGCTTTGCGGATGGTGTAACCCTCGTGGAGCTTGCCCCGCTCAAAGATTCGGCGCTGGTCGCGGATACCGTTGCCAGAGCGCTCGGGCTTACAAATACCACCGAACAAACCATTACCAAGACCCTGGCAAACTATCTGGAAAACAAAAAACTGCTGCTCGTATTGGACAACTTCGAACATCTTCTGGAGGCTGCGCCGCTGGCGAGTGACCTGTTGTCAGCTGCCTCAAACCTGAGAATTCTGACTACCAGCCGTGAGGCACTGGGCCTGTATGGCGAACAAGAATACCCTGTGCCGCCTCTTGGTCTGCCTGACTTGGGGGATTCGGTCTTGCCGTCGGCACTCAAGGATCATGAAGCGATCGCACTGTTCATGCAGCGCGCACAAGCGGTCGTACCCGGCTTCGCCCTCACCGACGAGGATGCGGCCGGTGTGGCTGAAATCTGCGTCAGGCTGGATGGTCTTCCCCTGGCTATTGAATTAGCGGCTGCGCGGATGAAGATCTTCGGCCCACAAGCCTTGCTGAACCAAATTGAGAGCCGTTTCACTACCTTGGGGACCGGCCCGCGCGGCCTGTCTGATCGGCAGCGGACACTGCGCGGAGCCATCGATTGGAGCTATGAACTGCTCGGCGAAGTGGAGAAGACGCTGTTCGCGCGGCTGTCGGTCTTCCAGGGCGGGCGCACGATCGAGGCCGTGGGAGCGGTGTGCTCCCATGATCTGCCTATCGACGTGATGGATGGGCTGGAGTCGTTGTTGAACAAGAACCTGCTGCGTCAAGAGCATGGCCCTGAGGGTGAACCGCGTTTCACATTGCTGGAGACGATCCACGAATACGCTCTCGAGCGACTTCGGGGTAGCGGCGAAGCGGAGGACATGCTTCGGCGTCATGCGGAGTATTTCACAGCGCTGGCGGAGCGAGCAGAGCCATTTATGCGTGGTGGCCGAGAACAGATGCGCTGGTTGCGGCGGCTGGAGGCCGAACACGACAATCTGCGCGCCATGTACAGCTGGTCCATGGAGAGCGGCGAGGTCGAATTCGGATTGCGGCTGGTGGGCGCGCTGGGCTATTTCTGGTGGCGGCAGGGCCATTACTCTGAGGGCCAACGGTGGTCCGCAGACGCGCTTGAATTGATTGAGGGCGCATCCCTGGCAGTGCGCGCCAGCATCAACTCCACAGCAGGCAGAGTGTTTTTCTACCTTGACGATCCTGTGGCAGGCATACGCGTGCTCACCGAAGCGCTAGCTCTTTACGAGGAGCTTGGGTCACGACGCGAAACAGGTTGGGCACATATTCATCTGATGATGCCACTAGCTGGAGTGCCAAATGAATTCGAACAGGCCATGGCGCATTTTGAAGAAGGCCTGGCGCTGCTGCGAGAGGTAGACGACCAGGCCGGAATCGCGCAAGCGTTTACTAACCTGGGCGAACAATCCCGGTTGCAGGGGGATATGCCGCGTGCGAAGGAGGCTTACAAGGAGTCATTGAGCGTCGCCCGCGAAATCGGAGATGGACTTCGGGAGAGCCTGCTGCTGATTAATCTCGGATTTATCGCACTGCATGAAAACGATGCCGAAGGCGCGCAGACCATGTTAAAGGAGAGCCTGAGACTCGCTCTGGCAATACGGCACACAGCGTATACGGCCGACAAACTATTGGCATTGGCCGGGGCAGCAGTGGCACTGGATCAGCCCGGGCGAGCTGCTCGACTGATTGGTGCAGCGGATGCTCTGTTTGAGAAGCAGAGCTATATTCCTCAGGCGGGCGACCTTCCAGAATTCGAACGCTATAAGGCCTCTGCGCGCGAAGCCCTAGACGAGGCCTCCTTTGAGACGGCTTGGACCGAGGGGCAGGCAATGACCCATGAAGAGGCCATCGCGTATGCGCTGGAGGAGTCTGATTTTTGAGCGATGATTCGTTATTAGGGCTTTGACGCCGGCTTTATCGCAGGAGCGAACCCGCCTCGATCGTCCAAACCGTAGCACTTCCGAGAAACGCCTTATCGAACATGCCAATGTCGGCCGCAGTGAGCAGCGCCTGGTGTGAATCCGTGAGTCTCTCGAGCAGATAGCCCCGCCGCTGAGGATCGAGCTCAGCCAGCACCTCGTCCAGCAGCAGCACCGGGTGCTCCCCGGTGCGCTGGTGCAGCCAATCCACCTGTGCCAGCTTGAACGCCAGCATGGCCGTTCGATTCTGGCCCCTCGAGCCGTAAAGTCGCAAGTCAATCCCGTTCACCTGCAAAGATAAATCGTCACGCTGTGGGCCGGTCAGCGTCAGCCCGCGCCGCAGCTCATTGGGTCGGAGCCTCTCGAGTTCGGCCTGCAGGCCATCCCGCAGCGACTCGGTCAGCCAGGCGCCCTCATCGAAGGATCCACCCGGTTCGTAGGCCGGACGATAGTGCAGCGACAACGCTTCGGAGCCAGCCGTGAGCTCCCCGTGAATCGGCGCCGCAAGTGTCTGGAGCTGCGCCAGGGTCGCCGCTCGGGCCAGCATGACCTCCGCCCCCAGTTCCGCCAGCCGCTTGTCCCAGAAGGTGAGCTCTCCCTCGTCGCCTCGCCGCTCCTGAAGTTGTTTTAGCAGCGCGTTGCGCTGGGTGAGCACCTTCCCGTACTCGCTCAATAGCCGTGCGTAATCTGGATCGGCCTGCGAAATCGTCGAATCGAGCTCCCGTCGCCGTTCCCCCGGAGAACCTTCCACCACCTGCACGTCTTGCGGAAGGAACAGCACCGCGTTGAAGCGGCCGTGCATGTCCATGGCGCGCTTCTTCACGCCGTTGATCAGGATCTCTTTGCGCAGCCGTTCCTGCCCGTTTTCGGTCGAGGTCAGTATGAGCCGGATCTCGATCGTCTCTTTGCGGCCCTCGCGCTCGAGCTCGGCGACGATGCGCGCGATGGGTGGATCGGTATCGAATCGGATGAGTTGGCTATCGTGAGAGGCGTGCCTTGAGGAGGCACCAACCAGATAATAGACCGCCTCCAGCAGGCTGGTCTTGCCCTGGGCGTTCGCGCCGACGACGATCGTGGGGCCGGTGGGGAATTCGGTCTGCAGGCTGGCAAAGTTGCGGAAGTCGGTCAGGGTGAGGTGGGCCAGCCGCATAAGATCGGCATTCTAGCATGGGCGCACCGCCCTGCAGGTGGGGTCTAATCGGGCTCAATACGGGCGTGACGGAGCAAGCGTGCGGTCGGCTGCGCTCTTTAAATAGAAATCGACCCAAAGGTCGATGATCTCTTCATCAGAACTGCGCGCCTAGAGGCTGAGCAGTCTAACGATTTTCTGGATACCCCCCTCACCCCAACTGACGATCAGCTCGCCAAAAAGCATGGCTGCAATGGCGCCCACGGCCAGGAATGGCCCAATCGAGATGGGGTCCTCTCGATCCATTCTCTTCGCTGCAACGAGCGTGCCGGTGACTACGACGCCGACTACAAGTGTCAGCAATAATGCAACCCAGACACCGGGATAGCCGAGCGCCAGGCCGATGAACGCAGCCAGTTTTGTGACTCCCTTACCTTTCCGGGCTGGAAAGAGCAGTTCGATGGCCATCAGCGTACCAAATGCGATCAGGCCGCCAACCAGCATTTGTGGCAGGGTTCGTTCTGGTATCCAGAACGCGAAAAGTAGGGCCACTGCGATGGCCGGGTAGCTGACGCGGTCGAGGATGGTGCCATGTTCAAGATCGATCACTAGGAACACGATCAGCAGGGAGCTAAAGAAGGCTACGACCGCTGTTTCCCAACTGCCGGGATACCGCAGCCAGATTACGGCGAAGAGTATTGCGGTGCCGATTTCAACCGCTAGGTGCCGCATCGGGATACGGACGCTACAGAACCGGCAATGCCCCTGCAGATTTAGATAGCTGAGAATGGGTATGCGGTCGACGATCTTGAGTGACTCCTCGCAAGAATCGCATTTCGAATGGTTGGAAAGGATCGATTCCCCACGCGGGAATCGGTCGATACACACATTCAAGAAGCTTCCGACAAGCAGACCAGCTAGAGCAAAGACAAACATGAGATTGTTCTTGCCATATAGGTTCAACTTCGAGCTTAGGGGAGCGCAGGGAGATTGGGCGTGAGAATGAGGTCCCAGTTGGTCGATTGTAAGGTCAGGGATAGAACCCGACTGAAATGAGAACTCGTTTGCGGGGAGCCACGAGAGTGCTTTCAGTCTCCGGGAGAGTTCACTGATAGGTCTCGGGGAGGGGTTTCCGTGGAAGTCCTGCAAGGTTTCCTGAGTCGAGAGAAGGGCGAGACTACGGCGCGAGATTAGCCTATCATTCCTAGCTACTAGACCAAACCCTGGCCAAGATCATTCTCCAGGGTGTAGGAAAAAGCTGGCGCTTGTAGCACCATATGGACCTCGACGATAGTCGGAACGCACCAACGGTCTTGTCGCGTCCCGCTTAGGGACTTGTTTCGGCTATCGTTGAGGCTACTAACCTGTGCGCTCCCAGATGGGCTCAAGGATCAGATTTCAATGGCTTGCACTTCTCGTACTCTTGCTTGGGGCCTGCGCCGCACCTGATGAGTGGATAGCTGAATTCGCGGTGGACAAAGGCGATCTGGCCTCCACCGGCCGAAACACCTATTTCATTCTTGAGCCCGGCTATACCCTCGTTCTGGAGGGGGGCGGTGAACGGCTAGTGATCAGCGTATTGGACGAGACGGTGATGGTGGACGGAACTGAGACGCGGGTGGTCGAGGAACGCGAAACCAGAGGCGGCCGGCTGGTCGAGATTTCGAGAAACTACTATGCCATCGACGCGCGAACAGGAGACGTCTATTACTTCGGCGAAGAGGTGGATATGTACAGCGGCGGTCAGATCTCAAGTCACGGTGGAGCTTGGCTGTCGGGG
>SMUX01099552.1_pt1 | contig 13292 bp, 10 predicted proteins | sample 2456431 | NCBI WGS metagenome assembly SMUX01 (sample SAMN11095930, study PRJNA526329) | marine sediment metagenome | biome: Marine sediment; feature: Surficial sediment; material: Deep marine sediment; isolation source: Hadal surficial sediment | place: Pacific Ocean | collected 2014-11 | depth... | reverse complement strand
GTCCCTCGGCGCATTAGCTCTTTTCGATCCTCCATGGATATCATCGTGTACTCCGCGGCCTCAACTGCTGCGATGGAAATAGCATCGCAGTCTGCCACAATGAAGTCGATTTCCCGTTCCAAGGCGTCATAGTTGATACGTTCATCCTTGGTAAACGGTGTGAGACAAGCCCCAATGATACCATTTATTGGCCGAGCCAGTGGCATGGAATTCTCCTTAATAATTTGACTAATTCAGAATTTCCGCAACGATCCGTGCATGTGCTGCATCGCTTCCCTTCACCTTCAGAGGAAGGGCCAGGATGCGAATTTTTTCCCCCGCGACCTCGCCCAGATTCGCCACGTTTTCAGCGATCAGAACCCCGTTTCCCAGCAGAATCCTGTGCACAGGAAACTCAAACCCCTGCTGTCGCATAGGCGTGGGAAGATCCACCGTAATGCAATCGATACCAAATAGCTTAACTCCCTTTCTAACAATCCACTCTGCGGCATCTAAGGAGAGATAAGGGTGGATGTTGTAGTCAGGGCTTTCGAACTTCTCGTCCCAACCGGTAAAGAGCATCAGGATGTCTCCCCTGCTTACGGGAACCCCTGAGTTCTCCAGGTCCCGGGCTGTTACCTCCTCCCCTCCCCTCTTCTGCACCGGGATAACGGCTCCTGGTCCGACAAAGTCCTCCAAAGGGATCTCTTCAATCGACTTTCCGTTATCATAAATATGCACCGGGGCATCCACGTGAGTCCCGGCATGACAGGGAAGGGAGATCTCAGTCACATTTAATGGGTGCCCTTTCTCCAGACTGAGGCACCTCCGGACATGGACATCCGGCAGCACGGGTATCTTCGGCATCCCATCATAGATCACCTGTGTGAGATCAATCATTTCCATTTCGTTTGAACCCCCTACCCGTACGGTTTTTCGCCTGACGCAAGGCGAGTCGTAGTAAACGTTTCGCTGTCAAACTCGGTTTTTATATACCGATCATCAGGTGACTGCGTGAAGGCTAACTCAGGTTGTAGAAACGCCGTGCGTTTTCCCCTAAAATATTCTTTTTCGCCTCCAGGGAAAGTTCTTCCCTCTGCCAGATGAGCACCCCAGACTCTGGCCAGCTCATGTCCCAGTGAGGATAGTCCGAGGCATACATGAATCTCTCCGAGCCGATCTCCCCCACTACGTATCCCAGAGTCTTCTCCTCCGGCTCGCAGCCATAGTAGAATTGCTCGCTGCTCAGATACTCGCTCGGTCTCTTTTTGCAGAGCGGGGCTTCTACCTTCCCGCGCTTTTCCCATTCTTCGTCCATGCGCTCCATCCAGTAGGGAAGCCACCCGCAACCGATTTCTAAGTAGGCCAGCTTGAGCTTTGGAAAGAGCTCGGGGATGCCACCGAAGATCATGCCCGTTAGCTGCCTCAGCACGGGAAAAGGATGACCCGTGGTGTGAATGCAGATGAACTGATCGAAGATCTCGCTGCCCGCCTCATCCCCCCCAAAGGCGTGAATAGCCAGAGGGGCTCCCAACCGCTGTGCCTCTTCGTAGAGCGGATAGAATTCCGGATTACCAAAATTCTTGCTATGTGCCTGGGCTGCCAGCATCCCGCCGCAAAGACCCAATTTCGTCACGGCCCGGTTCAGTTCTTTCGCCGCTTCATCAGGACTGTAAATCGGAAGGTTGGCCACCGCTTTGAGACGAGGGGAGACCTTGCAATAATCGGCGATATAATCATCGTAGGCACGGCACAAAGCCGCTGCATAAGCGGGCTCCCGAACTCTCCCGATGCCTAGACCGGCTGTGGGATAGAGCACTGCCGTGGCGATCTCCTGCTTGTCCATCGCAGCCAGCCTCTCCTCGTGTTTAACTCCGGAATGGCCCAGAGTCCCCCCCAGGCTCCTGTCATAGGTCTCGCGCGGAATATACGGGGGCCTGCGGCTTCGAAATGGCTCTGCTAGATAGGGCTGAATCAACTCATCATGATCCCGGGCATGGGCATCGGAGTCGATAACCTCAATAACATCTTTCATCCTATCCATATTGATCCCTCCTTGAATATTAGAGCCCGTGGCTAAAAATCCGTTTCAACTATGCTAATCGGTATCCCCGCAAAACTATCACGACACCATTGGAAGTCAAATGCATCTGTCACCCAGGCACAGTTTTGCCGCACCCTTCCCTATTTCAAATAATCCTCAAGCCTCATGGTGTTCCACAGTTGTTCGTCAGGCTCGATCTTTATCTCAAAATCCTTTTCCACCGGTTTGGTAGCATCGATGATCAGCCGGGTGGTCATAGGGCCACGTCCCGTACGCCCCTCATTGTAAGAGACAGGGTCCAGATGGGCCCCCTTGATTCCAGGCAGTATCAGCAGATCCTCGTCCGCTATCATCCTGGTACTGATGGCCCACATGACCTCGCGCTCGTTGTATATGTCGACGTCGTCGTCCACGACCACTACCGTCTTGCCATAGTTGTCGGCTACAGCAACCAACGCAGCCTGCTTCGCCTCGCCCGGCACCCTCTGCTTCATGGATAGGTACGTGCCCAGCCATCCGTTGAGTGTGACCGCCTTGAGGGTTGGAAATTGGGCCTTGAGATTATCGAACATGGCTACCTGCGCCATCATGCTGGCAGACAAGCTGTGCTCTTGATGGGCCGAGTCCAGATGGTGGTAGATGGCATCCTTGCGCATCGTTATGGCCGTGACTTGGATGACATAACAGGGCTTATTGCCCTCGCCATAGTAGCCAAGGTATTCAGCATATGGACCATCCGTGGCCATAGTCTTCGGATCGATGATTCCTTCGATGACTACTTCAGCTTGAGAAGGGATTGGGAGGTCCACGGTTTCCCCGCGTGTAACCTCCAGAGGCTCTCCCAGATAGCCTCCCATCAGGTCCAGTTCGGCGATCTGTCTGGCGAGCGATGCCTGCACCACTGCGGAATGATGACCGATAACGAGCGCCACCTCCATGGACCGGCCAAGTTCGACATTGCGCCGGGCGATATAGGCAGTGTCATTCCCGGGATTGATCATGCATCCCAGGCGGTTTTTCCCCATCACGAGGTGACGGTAGACCCCCGCGTTGGCCACGCCCGTATCCGGCCATTTGGTAATCATAAAACCCGCACCAATATATTTCCCGGCATCAAGCTTGGAATTGTGAATAATGGGCAAGACGCTCAAGTCGACCTCTTCCTTCAGGAGTTTTACCTCCTTTATGGGCGCCTCGGAGGCCTGCACCCATGTGGGTTTTTTCTTACCGGCAGCCTTCTTTCTTACAACGTCATAGACCTCTTCCCGGATCATCCGATTCGGATCGCAACCAAGCCCCAGGGCCAGAGTTTTGAAGCTCCCGAACAGATTAGTCACCAAGGGAAGGCTGCTTCCCTTGATCTCCGGACAATATATGACTGGGTTTCGACCTTCCGCGGCAAGTTTCTGCTGGATGATGCTCACTTCGAGATACGGATCGAGCGGTCGCTTCACCTCCACATAGTATTCCGGTCCTGCCTGCTTGGCAGCATGAAGGTAATCCCTGAGGCTCTTGTTCATTGAAGCACTCCTCTAATTTCCTATTCTACAATCATCCCTGTCAGCCGGACCTTCCCTGATGGAGATTCAGGAGAGGCAAGACTTCATCAATAAACCGGTGCACCTGGCCAATCTGATCACGAGAGGTAAAACGCAGCACGGGAGTTGTGATACCCATGTCGATCCAGTCTTGGATAAGACCCGCACATTGCTCTGGGGGACCATGAGCGAGCCACACGTTGATCAGTTCTTCCGTCGGCCAGCTTGGTCCATAGTAATGATTAAAGTAAAATTTTGATTCCTCATAGGCCGCTCGCCTGCTGTCGTTTATGTTAACCATACCGTGAATGGAGGTCTCAAAGCTTCCCAGATCTCGCCCGCTCTTTTCCGCGAGTTGCTGTATGAGATCCCAGCGTCGGCGGAACTCCTCTTGAGTTACGACATCTGTGAGATAACCGTCAGCCAGAGTCGCCACACGCCTCATTGCTCGCTCAACTCCGATGTCACCGATTCTCGCCCTGTCCGGGTTTACCGCGATCCAGATTGGACAGGGCTTCTGGATCGGCTTTGGCACAACCCGGTAACCCTCCAGGGTATAAAACCTCCCCTTGTGATTCACCTCTTCATCACCCCATAGCTCTCTTAGAAGCCCGATCCCCTCCTTGAGTCGTTCCACCCGTTCCCTTGGCTTGACCCCGAAGGCCCTGAGCTCGGCCTCATCACCTCCTCCGATGCAGACCGCAAGAAGAGTTCTTCCCTTGGAGACCTGATCCAGGCTTGCCCACTGGATTGCCAGGAGTACGGGATGACGGAGTGGAAAACTGGCCATGCATATTGTTCCAAGGCGGACTTTCTGGGTGCGAGCCGCAATAGCAGAGAGCAACACGATTGCCTCAAGACGAGGCTTGTGAATAAGGCTGTCTCCAACCCAGACCGAGTCGAACACACCGGACTTTTCGGCCAGTATGGAAGCTTCCATAAGGGCATCCACTGAAGTGAGGTCAAATAGGATCCCACGGTTTGGAAGACTCAGACCCCACCGAATAGGTAAGTTTCGCATCTATCTTCCAACGAAGCCGATTGCGGCGAGACGGAGCCGGCAGCGGTTTTCCATAGATATCAGATCTCTCTCTCCTTGGCTTGAAGTGCCTTGAGGAGACGCTCTGCCGTGATGGGTAAGCTCGTGATACGAACACCTACAGCATCATAGATCGCATTGCCGATGGCCGGAGCTACCGGGCCAAAGGGAAGCTCACCGATTCCCTTAGCACCATAAGGTCCCTCCGAATCCCCTGCCTCGATGAAGGCACAGTCAATTTCTTTCGGTACATTCATAAACCTCGGCACAGAGTAGTCTATAAAGTTCGGGTTGATGATCTGACCCTGCTCATAGGCAAGGTCCTCTAGAAGTGCGAAACCAAGACCTTGCGCTATCCCCCCCTCAACCTGGCCTCGAGCCCCGAGTGGATTAATCAACTTGCCGACATCATGGACTGCGAGATATTTTACTACCTCCACCTGCCCCGTATCGAGGTCCACCTGAACTTGGGCAACATGACATGAAGAGGCGATCACGGGCGAAAATGACTCGTAATTATCGGTGAGGGTGACCTTCGTTGCCTCCTCATCGTAGAAACCTCCATTTCCAACAATAGGCATGCCCCTCTTACTATAAGCCTCCCCAATCACCTCTTGAAAGGAAACATATTTATCCGGCTGGCCTATAACGCTGACTCTATCATTGCCGGTCTCTAATCGATCGGGGCTCTCCCTGAGCATCTTTGAAGCGATATTCAATAGTTTGTTCTTCGCATCGACAGAGGCGGCCTTGACCGCGTTTCCACACACGTAGGTTGTCCTGCTCGCCCAGGCCCCCAAATCGTACGGGATAATGTCCGTGTCGTTGCTCAAGATCTTAATGCGCTCCAGAGAAATCCCCAGCTCCTCAGCGGCAATCTGGGCCATAACGGTCCTTGTCCCGGTTCCCGTATCCGCCGCTGGAGCAATCAAGGTTACGGAACCATCTCTGTCTATCTTCACTATTGCCTCGGTGGAGTTATATCCGTAGTAACGGAGTCCCCCTCCTGTTTCTGATAGAACCGCCATTCCTATGCCGATTTTTTTTGTTCGCTGAGACCTCTTCTCCTTCCATCCCGACCTTTCAATTGCCGTTTTGACGCATACCCTGTCACTCTCTCTTTTCATGTTTTTTAACCGCAGTTCTGCAGGGTCCATCCCAAGTTTATCGGATATGCTATCCAGGGCCGATTCAAAGGCGAACCTCTCCTCGGCATGGCCAAACCCTCGAAAAGCCGCACCTGGCTCCTTATTGGTATAGACAAGCCTGGCGTCATATTTTTTCGCCGGCGAATGCAGGTCGTAGGATGTGAAAAAACTGGAGGCGATGAAGTTCACTGTTGAGGGACCTTTGTCATTATAGGCCCCATTGTCTCCGATCACGTCGAGCTGTTTTGCCCTGATCTTTCCATCCTTCATCACTCCAATCTTCAAGTGAAAGCGGTAAGGGTATCGAGTCCCTGCACACTGAAACTCCTCTTCTCTGGTATTGACGATCCTTACTGGTTTTCCAGTTCTCTGAGACAAAATGGCAGCGATAGGTACCATGACATTCATCACCAGTCTTCCACCAAACCCCCCACCTACTTCCGGCTGAATGACTCGAATCCTTCCTGCGGGAATCCCCAAAGCCCGGGCTATTTCCTCGCGCAGCGGATGCGGGTTTTGCGTCTGATGCCAAACCGTAAGCTGCCCTGTGCGGTCAAAGTGGGCGATGCAACCTCGGGTTTCTAAAATGCAGTGGGCCTGTTTTGAGGTCCGATATTCCTCCTCAAACAGATAATCAGCCTCGGAGAAGCCCTTTTCCACGTCCCCCGATAGCTTATGGAGCTCATAGGCTATATTGCCCTTTTCATGTACCTTGGGAGCCCCCTGACCGAGGGCCTCTTCAGGGTTGAAGACAGCGGGCAAGGCATCATATTCAACCTTGATGAGGTCCAACGCCTCCCAAGCGGTATACTCATCGGTGGCGGCAACGGCAGCCACTTCATCGCCTATATAGCGGACTTTGTCTTCACAAAGCGGTTCCTTATCGGCAAGTTCAGAGATGAAGCTGAATTTTATCCCAGGTGTATCCCGGGCCGTGATGACCGATCTCACCCCCGGTAAACTCTTTGCTTTTTCGGTCTCTACATGTACAATCTTGGCATGTGGGAGGGGGCTGCGCAAAATTTTCGCATACAACATCCCCCGCAAATGAATATCCTCGAGATAAGCGGACTCGGCCGTAACCTTATTTATACCTTCTATGAAAGGAGTTGCCTTGCCGATCATTCCTTTTACGACCCCCATGTATTGTGCTCCCCCTACCCTCTTGGCCTCCATACACCCGTGAACCCAAGAAATGCAAGGGAAGGGTTGACAAAGGATAAAGTCGGAATTAGTATGCCCCCTTGGTCTAGATGGGTCCACCTAATTAAGGAGAGGTATTATATAAACAGAGGAATAAATTTAAGGAGGAGTAAAATGAAAAAGGCAATAATTTTCATAGTTCTCGGGTCGATCCTTGCCATCTTCGTGTCCGCTCCCGCGATGGCTCAGTTGAAAGACGTCAAGACAACGGTGCCTCGAAACAGCGTCTTCATCCTCAGTTATTTGGGAGCAAAGGATGCAGGGGTTTTCAGTAAACATGGAATCAATCTCATACCTAACCCAGTGGCATTCAAGGCTCACATGGCTGGCCTTCCCTCAAAAGAAGTTCCTTGTGCAACCTACGCGGGTACAGCCGCTATCGCAAGAATAAACAAGGGTTTGGACTGGGTCATTGTTGGAGGCGGACTTACCGTCATGCAGGAGGTTTTCGTACTTAAGGACTCCCCGTTCAAGACCATGAAAGATCTGCGCGGGAAAAAGTTCGCGAGCTGGTCCACAGGTGCAGGCGCATTCAAGGCGACGAGGGCCACAATTATGGACGCGTTCGAGATGGATGTCCTGAAGGATACGGAGTTTAAGCAGGCAGCAGCTCCGGCCTTGATCAAGCTCCTGGACAGGGGAGATGTCGATTCTATGTTCAACATCAGCTCCATTACAATTCGAGCGGCATCGCAACCGGATAAATACCGGTCCATCTTTGTCCCAAATGATTACTGGAAGAAAAAGACCGGGTATCCAATAGTCTGGTCTGCGCCCTTGGTCTGCTGGAGGAACTGGGTCGATGAAGACCCCGAGAGGGCTAAAAATTACGCGGCAGCAGTGCAAGAGTCAATGATATGGCTTAGGACTAACGCGGACGAGGCCATTAAGAAGCACGGAACGCTAGCGGCGGTAAAGACCCCAGCTGAGGCAGCGACCTACAAAAGATGGCTAAAGGAGAAGAAGATTTGGTTAGCCAAGTGGGATCAAGAGGTGATCGATTCCCAGTGGAAGTTCCTCGAGATGGCCAAAAAGCACGGTGTGCTCACGAAAATACCCTCTAAGGAAAAAGTTGCGCTGATCCTGAAATAGGCAAAAGGTGAAAATAAAGCTACTCAAGCCTGGTTTTTTAGCGGGGTTATTGACCATTGTCGCCAGCATACTCCTTTGGAAAGGGGTCTCCCTCTTCTTTCTGCCGGTCTTTTTGCCGGGCCCATTGGTGCTGTTGGATCGTGTAATCGAGGTTTATGGTGATCCGGCATCCTATATTGTCGTCTGGCAGACCCTTTCCCGGATCTTCGTAGGCCTTATCATTTCCATGCTTATCGGGACGGCAATTGGCCTTTCCATGGGACTCCAGCGCAACGTCGAGGCCTTTTTAGACAGCTGGATCATGGTCCTGTTGACGTTTCCGGCAATTTGCTGGGCGTTTCTTTCCGTCTTGTGGTTTGGCCTATCGGATATCGGTCCAGTCCTTACTATCGTCCTGATCGTCTTCCCGTTTGTTGCGATGAACGTCTGGGAGGGCACCAAGGCGATAGAAAAGGACCTTATCAATATGGCACGGGTCTATAAGGCCAAGCGATACCTTACGCTGCGAAAGGTGCTTATTCCCCAGCTTATGCCGTATCTCTTTTCGTCTATGCGGATAGCCCTATCCCTGTCGTGGAAGATCGCCCTGGTCGGTGAGGCGTTTGCCGTGGGCAGCGGGGTTGGCCAAAAACTTATCTACTATTTCGAGGATACCCGGGTTGATATGATGCTTGCCTGGGGAATAAGCTTCATGATTGTGATGGTGCTCATCGATCTCTTCGTGTTCCGCACCTGGGAGCGGAAGACCTTTGCCTGGAGACATCAGCTGGCAGCCTGAGGATGGCGCGGTGGCCTCTACAGTCGTTTCCGTAAACAATCTGACAAAGAAATTCCCCGCGCCAGGAAGTGGAGAGGAATTTACTGTCCTAGACTCCATAAGCCTGGACGTGGAAGAGGGAAATTTTGCCAGCATCGTCGGTCCATCGGGCTGCGGAAAATCCACCCTGTTAAATATTATCGCCGGCATCGAGACCCACGAAGGCGGCTCGCTCAAAGTTTTTCCCAAAGCGGGCACCTCCAATTCAGCAGCCCACATAGGTTATGTCTTCCAGAGCCCGAGGCTACTCAACTGGTTGACCGTCAAGGATAACATTCAATTTGCCCTCGAGGCGCAAAACATCCCCCGGGAGAGATGGCATGAGCTGGTCACAAAATACCTGGAGATGGTGGGGCTTGGGGGTCAGGAGCGAAACTATCCCTTGAATCTATCGGGCGGTATGCAGCAAAGGGTTGCCATCACCCGCGCGCTCGCCATCGAACCTGATGTCTTGCTGATGGACGAGCCCTTCAGCCATCTAGACGAAATCACCGCAAGGAAGATGCGGCTCGACCTGATGGAGATCTTGCAAAGGGCCAAGACCACGATCCTGTTTGTGACCCATGACCTGAGGGAGGCCGTTTTCCTTTCCGATCAGATTTACATGATGAACACGAAGCCTGCCCGGATTTTCAAGCGTGTCCGTATCGATGTTCCGAGGCCGCGAAAGCCTGAAGACCCCAGGCTTTTCGATCTGGAGAAGGACTTGGTCAGAGAGTTTTTTAGCGAGTTGGAGGCGCAAGGGTATAAGTGAAGTCTCGAGTAAAAGTTAATGTCGGCCTGAGAGTAAGCTCGATCCTTGTATTGGTCTCCATCTGGTGGGTAGCGGCCTTGTGGATGAATGATACCGAGGTTTTGCCTGGACCGGTGTTAATTGGCAAAACCATCGCCTCCAATCTGGTCTCACTAGGGCCTGAAGGTCACTCAGCCTATTTCCACATAGGAATCACCCTGTTCCGTATCGCTGTCACCTTTGCCGCAGCCATGGTGGCAGGTATCGGGATAGGCCTGACTATGGGGCTTCGCAAGGTCTTCGAGAGCTCTCTTCTGGCCTTAATTCCGCTAGCGCTCACCATGCCCACCATACTCATGGTCTTCCTCGCCGTGCTCTGGTTTGGTTATAGTGAGGTAGGGAGCCTGGTCGCCGTCATGGCGGTGGTCACGCCGTTCGTGGCTGTACATATGTACGCGGGGTCCAAGGCCATGGATAAGTCCCTGGTCGACATGGCAAAGTCGTTTAAGGCGAAAAAAGGCATGCTTATTCGGAAGGTATACATCCCGCAGCTCATGCCCTATATTTTTTCTGCCTTCCGCTTTGCATTTGGTATGGCATGGAAGATTGTGGCCTTGGCGGAGACCTTCGGCATCAAGTTTGGCATAGGGTACATGTTCTTCTTTTGGTTCGAGCAGTTTAGCATGGAACAGGTGCTGGCCTGGATCATACTTTTCGTTATTTTAATGCTCATTTTGGAACACGGAGTCATCGCCCGGATAGAAAGCCGGGCATTTGCCTGGCGGCCTGAGCATTCGCAATAGAGATCGCCTCCACCAAAATCTCAAGGAAAACTCTAACTCTATCGACCTTCGCGGGACGGTAGATGGGGACAATCCAGTCATATCGAACACTGGGTTTGAATCCCCGTGTTCGACCAAAGGGGAGAGCTGCCGCTTCTCCCCTTTGGAAACCCTACCGGCTTTGTGCCCGCCTCAAGCGGCGGGGTTTACATTGAATACCTGCTCCACAGTACTCTTTTCTCATCCATTCCGGTCCAGCTTGGGTCAGGGAGTGAAATCCCCTCGAACTGACCCATAGGCCATCCCCTACCGCGTTTTGACTCTCACGTCCCGGGTAAGGAACTTTTTTCAACTATCTTTTGTTAAGAAGAGCAAAGCAAATGAGTAAGTCTAAAATAAGGATGGGATGATGGAAGGTTCAGAAACTCGGTGTGAAGCGTGCGGAGCGGTTCTTTTCTACGGCGAATGGGATCTATGCGACAGTTGTCGGGAAAATATAGATTTCGGTCCTAATAACTTCCCTCCGGCAGTCCCTCACTCTATATGAGCAAGCGAATCGAATTTACACCTCCCCATACGGGACCCTAACCAGTTGGTCCGAGGCAGCTCGGACATCCTCGTGCCACAGATCGAGCAACTTTCTAGCGATTGGACCAGGCTTACCATCACCGATTGGCTGATCATCCCACTGCACTACCGGTGCCACTTTGATCGAACTGCCGATGAGCAACATTTCCGCAGCCGCACGCCCTTGTTCCACGGAAACATCGGTTACTACAATGTCCTTCAGGTCCCCCTTCTCTACTAGGCGCCGGGCCAGGTGAAGTATCCGCTGCACGGTAATCCCCGAGAGAATACTATCAAAGGCAGGATGACGTAAAACCCGATCCTTAGTCACAAAGGCCACGTTCATGTTAGAGCTTTCACCGACCATACCGCTCTGATCAATAAAAATACCGTTATCAGCCCCACGTTCTTTAGCCTCAAGCACGACCATTACGTTAGGCAAATAATTGGTCGATTTGACCCGCGCGAAAAACGGTGCCTTGATAGGAACCGTGCTCGTGACAACTTTCATCCCCTGGGTATAGAGGGATTCGGGATAGATCAACCCGGCGAAGATCATCACATAAAAACTACTGCCAATACACTCGGTTGGTGCCAGGCCAAAACCACCTGGTCCGGCAGAGAGCCAGTAGCGCACCGAGCCATCACGGCGACCACTGGTTGCCGCCGTATCCAGGATGATCTGCCGTAACTGTTTCTGTGGAAAAGGCAGGGGGATATGTGCCATTTCCGCCGAGCGCAGAAAACGCTCCAGATGCTGATCGAGTTGGTATAACATCCCGTTCGCCAGTATCGCCGTATCAAACACGGCGTGCCCACGGTGTACCATGTGGTCGTCGAGCGGCAGGACCATCAAAGCCGGGTCTGTAACGATCCCACCCATAACGCTGGAATACATGGCATAGAAATTGGCCGCTTTGCCGTGCACTGCCAGGCGCAAGTTAGCTATGGCCTCATCCGTGCTAAGGCTGGGAGTCTTCACGGCCCTCTGCATAGGTATTCCCTCCTTTGATTATTATCGGAGATATTTTTTTTCTCGGCTAGCGGGGTGTCAAGACTAGTAATGTTTGTTCCCTTAACTACGCTGTCTTCTACGCACGGTCCGCCCTACTATAAACCCGATTAAACCGACAAAAGCCACGATCAGGCCAATGAACACTACTCCTGAATCCGGATCAGTCGAGTACGCAGAGATTGCCACAAAGAGACCCAACGCCGCTATGAGCCCGGAGCTGTGTTGTATCGCAGTCCAAACCTTTGTGCCTGGACGGGTGGTGCTGCTGTGGTTATCCGTCATTACTTCTCGTCCATCCCAAGTTTACCCCTCATCACAGAACACAATTACGCGATGTGGGGATAGAAGTTCGGAACTCCCGACAAGGGCAGGCCCCAAATCCACAGATGAATGCCCGGGGTACGGGGTTTACCTCAAGCCATGTTAGGCCATATCGCTTTGAAAAATCAAGGTTCAGATCCTCTAACCTTAATACGCGCGTCAAGTGTCGTTCGTCACCGTTGCCGGACTTCTGAAGACACCTTGCAAGATGCTAGAATTTGGCCTATTGAGTGTCTAGGAGCCAGGTTTGCCAGACTGATAAGTATCGTGATTGTCTCCCCTGTTTTTGGAGGATTTGTCTAATGGGGACGTTTCTTGGCAAGTGAGAAGGGATTAGGCCCCGAAACTTTATATGGCTGGCTAGATAATTTTGAATTTATCTGGAGATCTTGAAATTTTTTAGATCGGAAGATCTGAGGGCGATTGGATAAGAGCCAACATGAGCTATCCCAATGGAGGTGTTGGAAGGAAAGAAAACATTACCGTTGATCAGTGAAGTCCTTCTTCAAGATTGCCGTTTTGTAGAAAAAACGATGCTGTTTGTAACAGTATTGAGGAATTTCATGTCCTATTATTCAGCTTTTTACATATTGGCACACTCATTGCTCTAATCAAGTTATATCGAACACGGGGTTTGAATCCCCGTGTTCGACCAAAGGGGAGAGCTGCCGCTTCTCCCCTTTGGAAACCCCATCGGCTTTGTGCCCACATCAAGAGGCGGGGTTTACATTGAATTAAACTGAGACTGACTCAAGGGACATACCTCTATGAAAAAAGCTCTCATTATAGAAGATCATCCGGATATGTTAGATGTTCTCAGTCGACAACTGGAGATGCTGGGGTTTGCCGTCATAACTGCCAATAACGGAGTGGATGGTGTCGAGAAGGCTATAGGAGAAAAACCTGACTTGATCCTGATGGACATCATGATGCCTGGAATGGATGGGAGAGAAGCAACACGAAGGATTCGATCTAACCCGATGTCAAAGGATATCCCCATCCTGGCAACCACAG
>SMUX01064235.1_pt1 | contig 13299 bp, 13 predicted proteins | sample 2456431 | NCBI WGS metagenome assembly SMUX01 (sample SAMN11095930, study PRJNA526329) | marine sediment metagenome | biome: Marine sediment; feature: Surficial sediment; material: Deep marine sediment; isolation source: Hadal surficial sediment | place: Pacific Ocean | collected 2014-11 | depth... | reverse complement strand
TGTCCTAATATCGGCAACATTTTGGCAAAGGTTCCGTAACTTCACTGACAGTGAGGTTTGGATTACATGGTGCAAACCACTCTTCGACATGGTCTGGTGCTCAGCATAGAAGATTTCTTCCCTTCGAGAACCTCATGGTTCGAGTACCTCACCATGACCCTGAGCATGGTCGAAGGGTCAGGGCCGTGAGCCTGTCGAACCGGCGACCGATTAATGTCGGATCGGGGTTAGTAACCAGTCTGGCCCGAACAGATGCCGTGGCGAAGCTGCTCTGTTAACAGCGATAACCTCACATGCATGATTCCGCGTTGCGGTGATCCACAGCGCCCCCGTCATCGGGCCACTTAGTGTGCCAGGCATTGGGAGAGGCAGTATGCATAATATGCATGTGGACAGTCATCCCGGCATTGTGCAAATGAAACTTCGTAAAGCACATATTCTTTGAGAAATTAAAGCCATTGGCCAACAGATCAGAAGAGTCTGCAGGATAGATATTGTTGTCCAGATAATAGTTCTCAAGCGCAGTTATAACGTTTTTCAAATCTGACATGGCAACAGTATCATAGACTCGAACCCTGTAGCTCTGGTAGTGACTGATGGCTATGGCAGCCAGGATGGAGATGATAGCGATAGATACCAGAAGCTCTATCAGGGTAAAACCAACCTCTTTCTTTACGCTACCCAATATCTATACTCCCCTGTAGACCATGACCCGCTCCCTTATGCCTGCTAAATACAGGCGATTAACATGCCAAGCTAAGGTTCGACTAAGAACTCAAACAATTTCAATAGGATAGGCAATTTTTAACAGAGCTGAGGTTACGTAAATGGGGTTAAAGTGACACAAAAGGTACTAAGAATTGAAGGGGCGAATTACTGAGCTGAATTGATGGAGAAGCTGTAGGCGGAGAGGCCAGCTCCACAGCTTCCTTACCGTTTGTTGCCGGAATAAGCTCAAAAAGATCCCTAAGTACCCCCCCTGGTAAAGGTTCAGCATATCCAGGTTGTCTTCTATTATGAGAATTTTCTTTTTCATTTCCGACCTGCTTGGAACAAATTGGAGCAAAAGAAGTGGCAGACACTAACGGTCTAGTTTTTAGTTCTTGCTCCGAACTTGCTCTGCTCCCCTCAAAGCAAACTGGTCAAGACTCAAACCTGCCCCTTGCACTTGTTAACCACGGAGAGAGATTATAGAATCTGCCTTTATCAGTTTGCTCAATTGTCAGGTTGCTAATGGATGTCTGGACTCTTTTAATCGCAGGCCTTGCCCTCTGGTTCGGATTTCAGTGGGGTAGGCACTATGGTCGTGACAAGGAAGAAAAAGCCGAACGATTATTGGAACAAGCCGAGCAGGAGAGTGAACCCGAGAAAAAGACAAAATTGCTGTTGGAATGGTATGGATTGACTGCGAACAGGCGTTCAAGAAAGACCTTCAAAGAGCATCTGCTTGGACGAAAGAGAAAGGAACGTAGGCGATAACAACCTAATGATCGCACTCCAGCCGACGCGTTGATTCCGAAACCTGGCTTGTACTGGCAATATTCCAATGTGTATGGATTGTTTAGTGAACGGAAAAGCGTGCTATGGAAGAGGAGTGCTTAGATCACGTACCGTTTTGCTCTAACAGCGTCGTAATACTGGAAGACAGTTGCGAGGCCGTGAAGGGCTTACAAAGATAATCGTCACAACCACTTTCAAGGCACTTTTTCTTGTCCTTACGACTACTCAGTGCAGTTACCGCTATGATTGGAATCGAACGGGTCTTTGGGTTCTCGCGGATCAGACGGGCAGCTTCAAGACCATCCATCTCAGGCATCATGATGTCCATCATGATAAGATTCGGAAGTTGAGCAATGGCCATTTCCACAGATTCCTCGCCGTTGCTTGCAAGAATGGTTTCGTAACCTAGACGCTGAACTTCTAATTGCAGAATATGAATCAGTCCAGGGATGTCTTCCACGATGAGAATTTTCTTTCTCATTTGGTGCAGCCTGAGTTCCTTAGTTGCCCCCGTTAGAACCGTTCTGATTTAACAGCTTCGTAATACTGGAATTCAGTTGGGATACTGTGAATGGTTTAAAAAGGAAGTCGTTACAACCGATCCGGGTGCACTCTTCTTCGACACTGTTACTGAGCCCCGCAGTGATTGCTATGATCGGAATGGACCGAGTCTTTGGGACCTGGCGGATCAGACGGATAGCCTCAAAACCATTCATCCCATTCATCATTAGGTCCATTATTATAAGGTCCGGTACTTCAGTAACGGCCAGGTCGACTGCGTCCTCGCCGTTTATAGCTGAAAGGGTCTCATAGGATTCGTTAAGTGACATCTGCAAAACCTTGTTCAGATCTGTATTGTCATCCACTATGAGGATCTTCTTTTTCATTTGGGGCCTCTTTGGATCAAATTGCAGCAAAAGGAGTACCAGGTTATAACTGTTGAGTATTTAAGGGGTTTTTATTTATGCGTATCTCGAGAAGGGCCAATTTAAGCAATCATTTGGCAAAAATGTGCCGTATTGGCATCAGAAAACATTAGATTGATCCTTGGGGTCAGCTAATCCGGAAAAGATGGGGTCGCAACGGGGAGACTCGATAAAAGGGGGGAAGATGGCTCAATTAAGGGTGACGACAGTATTGTTGATTATTTTCCTGCTCTCAAGTTGTAGTACTCAATTACGGCGGCTGGAAAGAGGATCAGCAGTTAGGGAGAAAATGCAAGAACAACAAGATAAGAGCGACCCTTTGCCAACCTTCAGTTATCGTCCAGGATGAGAAAGGGTTGGGGGGGGTAGGAAGGAACTCAGTTTTTATTCAACAGCTTCTCGATAGTGGAAGCCAATTGCGTTGGAGTGAATGGCTTAGGAATGTAATCGTCGCAGCCATTTTGAAGACATTCTTGCCTGTCTTTCATGGTGACCCTTGCGGTGGCAGCTAAGATCGGGATGGAATTTGTCTTTGGATTTCCACGGATCAGACGAGTGGCCTCGAGTCCGTCCATTTCAGGTAACATGATATCCATCAGGATGAGATCCGGTAGATGAGTAGCGGCCATTTCCACTGCTTCCCTGCCATTGGTTGCCAGGAGGGTGTCATAACCTAGGTTCGCAACCTGTCTCCGTAGGATATAGATCACATCCAGGTTGTCTTCCACTATGAGGATCTTCTGATTCATTTTTCTTCCCGCACAGAACGTCTGGTGGGCCGCTCTGGGTGTAATTCTCGTGCAAAAGGAGTGCCAGGCTCCATTGCCTGCGATTTTTAGGGTGCGACCCCTGGAGAGGCGCTCATAGCCGTGCCTTTTTTGACCAATTGTTTCCTAAATTTTAACAAGTTGTCACAGTTTCTGTATTCACGCTTGTCCGTTATTGCTCCAAATTGTTCCACCCGGCAGTGTTTCGGCGGATGGAGCTATTTCATCGTAGACGTGGTATATTCGGGAGGATGTCTCCCTGGATAGCTGGGGAAGATAGCACCCTCTATTGCTAGTGATTTTAAGTCTCCGCGGGCCTACAATTCCGCTTGACTCTTCCCATGGATAAGCAAGAAAATATCACTTATCATGGCGGAAGACTTTACGGAACAAAACCGGACAATAAGCATGATTAGGGAGTAATTTTCCCCTCGCCTTGCCGTGAGGTGATGGGAATCACTCCACCTAGCTAAAAGAATAAAATGAAAGTGTTTTTCAGCTTGTTGGTAACCTTCCCAATGGTCTGGGTGTTGCTCAGTTTATACATCCCCAGCGGCTCTACCTTGGGCCGATTGGCATCTCCTTTCACCATAAGCCTCGTTGATGAGAAGGAACTTAGTCTCAAAGATCTGCAAAAGAAGGTGGTTTTTCTCAATTTCTGGGCTTCTTGGTGTACCCCTTGCAAAGCCGAAGCAAGAGAACTGGAAGCTGCCTGGAGGAAAGGCAAAAATAGGGATGTCATATTTCTGGGGATCAATATTCAAGATGACCAGGCAGAGGACGCCCTGCGCTACCTCAAGAATCATGGTATTACCTATCCGAACGGTTGGGACGACGGAAATATTTCCAGAATGTATAGTGTGTGGGGGATTCCGAAAAGTTTCATCATTAGTCCCGAAGGAAAGATTACGTATATCCATATGGGAACGATGAATTCTGCAACAATAACGGCAAAAATAGGTGAAGCTCGAAAAGGTGTCGTCACCGTCAAGGAGGGAAGGGGCCTGTTCGAGTCGCTCAAAGTCATAAGGATAGAAGAATTGGCTCAACTTTTAGAGAAGTCAAGGAACACAGGCACAAGACCGCAACAGAAATCATCCCCTAAAGAGGAGTATAGAAGAATTAATGTCCACGCTGTGAGTGCTCATAGGGGTCAATGGGTAAAGATCGTATTGAAGGATGGTTCTGAACGGGAGGGTAAGGTCCTAGAGGTTAAGGAAGACGTGATACAACTCGAGCAGAGGTTTAGTGCCGGCTCATTTTCCATCCAGGTACCTATGGGACAAATTGGGAATGTTCATTTGTTGATCTTCAAAAGCCGTGCGGATGTAAGGAAGTAGGAGTAACGGCTTTAGGCAGAGCGCGAATGTGAACATAGCGATAATGTCCGGGGGGCAAATCTATACCCTTACGGCTACACACGGCAGTTGCGGCGCTGATACCTGGACCTTTACTGGTTCCGGAAGCAGCATTGATTCACCATCGCCCTGTGATTAAGGGTTGTACTAGGATAAAATCCGCCCCATGGTTGAGAGAAAATCCCCTCTTGGACCTCGGAGGATCGAAGTCCTCAAGATGGTCTACCCAATCTTTAAGAATGAAGTCTATGCGAGAAGGCAGTCCATGATGTGGATTGCGATGGCGGGGAGCGTTGCCCTGTTAGTATTGCTCTTGGTGGGAAGTTCCCAGTGGTTTCCTGTGGGAGAACTTCGGTGGCCCCTCATCTTGGGTGTGGCGGTCTTTTCTTCCCTCCTCATCGATCAGATCCGCCGACAAGACCTGCGTCACAAACAGGCAAAACACGGGCTCATTGAGATTGAAAAAGCCCTTGAGTTTTTTGAAGAGGATTCTTACCTCCCGGGTAGAAGCCTTTACCCGCAGACCTGGCAACGGTTACCCGAGAGGGATTGGCAACTTTTGGTGTCTGTTTTAAGCCTAGTGGTGCTGACGGCTCTGGTGATCCTGGCCTTCCTTTCTTCGTAATCTGTGTCTTGCGACCACTCCGTCACCGTTGGTGACTAAACGTTCACGATCACTACGCCCTTCGGCTCCAGATAATAGTCAAGGGCTTCCGGTCCGTGCTCTCGACCCAATCCGCTGGCCTTGACGCCGCCGAAGGGGAGTTCATCGTAGCCATAGTGGAGCGAGTTTACCCAAACATTTCCTGCCTGAAGCTTATCGATGGCCTTATTGGCGTGGATCATGTTGCGGGTCCAAATAGAAGAGCCTAAACCGTAAATCGAGCTATTGGCCTTTTCGATGGCCTCATTCAGGTCCTTGAACTTATAAACCGGCAGGGCAGGGCCAAAACACTCTTCCGAAGTGATCCGGGCATCGTCGGGAACGTCGGTTAGCAGTGTCGGGAGATAAAAGAAACCGCCATCCAGCTCTTTTCCCTTTGGTCTTTCCCCTCCGATTACTGCCTTTGCGCCTCGCGACTTGGCGTCCTCCACCTGCTCTTCCACCTCTTTCCTTTGGTAGTCCATATGGAGAGGGCCCATACGGCTTTCTTTGTTCATTCCGTTGCCGACGGTCTTCTTTTTCAGCAGCTCTGCCAGGTCGCTGATGAATTTGTCCGCAATGGATTCGTGCAGGAATAAACGCTTGACCCCCAGACACATCTGGCCGCAGTTGAAGAAACGACCGATATCGGCCATCTTGACGGCTAGGTCGAGGTTGGCATCATCCATGACGATCATGGGATCGCTTCCCCCTAGTTCCAGGGTGATTCTCTTGATCTCCCTACCTGCCACCTCCATGACGTGACGTCCAATGTCAGTGGAACCAGTAAAGGCGATTCGCCTGATTCTGGGGTTGCGCAGCAGTTCTTCTCCAACGGTACTCCCGGGTCCGGTGACCACATTGACCGCCCCTTTAGGCAGGCTTTTTTGTTGCTTTCCCTCACCGTAAGTTGCCTTTTGGATCTGCTCGACGCAGAGTAGTGTTGCGAGGGGCGTGGTGCTGGCCGGCTTTATGATAATGGTGTTGCCCGCCGCCAAGGCCGGGCCGAGTTTGGTTCCCATGAGCGTCAAGGGAAAATTCCATGGGATGATCCCGGCACACAACCCGATGGGTTGGCGGATGACCATGCCGTAAGCGTTCTTCTGGGGCAAGGGGACATGAGAGCCCCGGACCTTTGAGGCCAGTCCGGCATAAAACTCGAGGCCGTGAAGCAAATGATGGATCTCCAGATTGGCCTCAAATAGGGTTTTCCCCTGTTCTAGGGTGAGGAGTTGGGCAATCTCTTTGCTTTTCTCCTTGATCAGCTCACAGGCGTTGGTCAGCATCTTGCCACGGTCTTCAGCGGTCACGTCGGACCACTCCTTGAATGCAGTCTCTGCGGCGTCAATGGCCTGCATCACGTCCTTGGCCGTGCCCTTGGCTGCATGGTCCACAACCTCACCCGTGGCAGGATTACGCACTTCGTATGTTTCCTTGCTCCCAGATTCTACTTGTTCACCTCCGATTAGCAGTTTGGTCATCCGTATCCTCCGGTCTCGTTATTCGTCATTCGTGATTCGTCTCTTGAAAGTTATTTCCCTTGATATTTAGGTGTTCTCTTTTCCAGGTAGGCCTTCACTCCCTCATTGCCGTCTTCGCTAGCAAAGACCTGATAAAGGACCTCGTGCTCCAGGGACAAGCCTTCGGCCAAGGAACCATCGAGGCCCGCTTGTATGGCTCGTTTGATCTTCCCCACCGCAAGACTTGCCTTGTTGGGTGGAACGAACTGGCGGGCATAATCCAAAACTTGCTCCATAAAATTGTCCTTTTCATAGATATAGTGAATCAGGCCGAACTCCACGGCCTCCTCATAGGCGATCTGCCTACCCGTGGCGCACAATTCCAGTCCCCGGCCCTTCCCGACCAATCGAGGGAGACGTTGAGTCCCGCCCATGCCTGGCATGACACCGAGATTGACCTCCGCCAGCCCGACTCTCCCCGCATCCTTCTTGGCAATACGAATATCAGCAGCCATTGCAATCTCCAGTCCACCGCCAATGGCATGGCCGTTGATCGCGGCAATAATGAGCTTGGGGGTCCTTTCCATGCGTAAAAGGACCTCGTTCCCGTGCACGGCAAAGTTGTATTTGTAAGCGAGGGATTGTTTGGCCAACATGTTGATGTCGGCTCCCGCAGAGAAAAACTTTTCGCCGTTTCCGGTGAGGACGATCACATGGGTCGTTTCGTCAAAACGGGCCTGGACAATACAATCGTCCAGTTGGCGCAGCATCTCGTGCGTATAGGAATTGACCGGTGGACTGTTAATCTCCAAAGTGAGAATTCCACCTTCCTTTTTCTGTTCAATGTTACCCATAGAAAGCCTCCTGTATGATAATTGCCCCTCAATCAATTAACCGTCCTTGTTCCCTATGTCAAGCCCCGAAAATAGCGAATAGCGAATAGCAAATAGTGAATACAGTTTTCTATTCACTGCTCACTTTTAACTATTTGTGCCCTTGGCAAGCTGGTGGGAATATGGCAAGAGTAAACCCCGTACCAGGAACCTACACCTGTGGCTTTGCCCCGTGGAGTACGGACCATGGTTCCATGGTGTGGAGTTACCTCTCGGTGGTAGCCACTCATCTCTGTCGTGGATAATGCTCCACAGGGGGTGCGGCGTGGACAGGGGAATCGATTGGCTAAACAGGATGTCCGCCAAAAGTCGCTACGAAAAGGTCTAGAGTTTCTTCGGTCAGAAGGGATCTCGGTTGAGGATCTCTCTCCGGCGACGGTGGAGACACTAAAGGGCCATTTCGGCACGGGCAAAGAGGTGGATCTTGCCCTTGTCTATCTTCTGGGTCGGATCACCGATCCTTCCGCCCTGGATGCGCTCGTCTTCCTGGAACAAGGGGCAGCGAATAAGGAAGTCAAAAGGGAGGTTCGTCGCTCTCTGTTTAAATTGGGTCAGAGGGGATTATTCCCTCCACGGAGTGAGCCGGCAGGGAAAGAAACTGAAAAACCAGATTTTAGCTTGGGCCCGGGACTCGAGGCTTATCTGTCTTCGGTAGATTCGGCAGGAAACCGATTGATATGGCTAGCCAAACCCCAGGCCGGTAGTGGAATACAAATAATACAGGGATTCTTCAATGATCGTGAGGGATTAGTTCAAGTCGGGGGGTCGTTAATTCGCCGTAAGGAACTTCGTCAAATGATAAGCGAGATCAAGGAAAAACATGGAATATCCATGATTTCTATCCCATGGGATTACGCTGATTTTATCCTTTACGAGGCCTTTGAGAAGGCAAAGGCCCTGGGGCGAAGTGGGTTGGAACAGTTTCACACGCTGAGGGCCCACCTGAACCTGGCCAAACCCAGGCCGAGGCCCCATCCTGTCTACGATCATCTCAATCCCGATGAGATTCGCTCCGGTTCCTGGCGTGAGACCTCGCAAAGGCTTCTGGAGGAGCCAGAGTTCCAAACATGGGTCTTGATTGAGGATTGGGTGCGTCCATATTTAGACAGGGTTCAGGAGGCCCAGGAAAGCCGGTTGGTATTGAACCCGCTGCAAAAGGAAGAGCGAATATCGACGATTGTTCGGGAGGTGGTCCAAGAGTTGTTCGAGGGTGAGGTGGGGCAACTTTTCGCCGGTAGGATGGAAGACATGGCCCTCCACCTTCTCCTCGCGGACAAGGAGGATCGAGCAAAGTCCGCCCTTGCGGTAGCCCTTGCCTTGAAGGAAGGGGAGTTGGGTGGGTTGGGGGTGCCCTTTCTCCATGGGTTGGTGCAGAAAAGCTTCGCTTATTATATGACTCAGGATAAGAGTAAACCTGAGGATTTGTCCCTGATTGTAAAACCGTAAATTCTAAACGAGGGAAATAAGAAGGATGTCTAAAGCGCCTGAAACTTTCGATGAGTGGTATGTCAAAAGCTCCTATCAGCAGTTTGTCCAGCAGGAAGGCGTGCCCCTGTACGAAGGAAGCGCCCTGGAAGATCTGGCCGCGCTACCGTTGGGTGAATGGGAACGAAGAGGGGGGCAGTGCGCGTACACACGGTTAGGCAATCAAGAGACTTCTTACAATCTTCAGATCATCGAGATTCCGCCCAAGGGAGAGCTCAAGCCGGAACGCCACATGTATGAGACGATCATGTACGTGATGAAGGGCCGTGGGGCTACCACGCTGTGGCAGGAGGGTGAACCTAAACACACCGTGGAATGGGAGGAGGGATCGCTCCTTACCATACCCCTCAATGCATGGCATCAGGAGTTCAACGCCTCCAGTGACGGGCCATGCAGGATATTTTTCTGCACCAACATGGCCTATGTGATCAACTGGTACCACAATCTGGACTATGTTTTTAATAACCCTTTTTGCTTCAAGGACCGCTATTCCTATGGGATGCAAAACTTTTTTACCGACCAGGGAAAGCACTGGCAGCATCGGACCTTTGAGACTAATTTTGTCCCCGATATACGAAAGATTCCTTTGGATGATAATCCCGTCAGAGGGCATCGTCATAGGGTTCAAAGACTCTCCATGGCCGCTACCTCCATCGGCATTCATATCGCTGAGGTTGAGGTGGGAACCTATATGACTGCCCATCGACATACGGCAGGAGCCCATGTGATTACGGTGGAAGGTCAGGGCTACGAGATACTGTTTATGCCGGGGGACGAAAAAAACAGGCAAAAAATCCTTTTGAAACCCTATACGGTCATTTCTCCGAAGCTCAACGAGTTTCACCAACACTTCAATGCGGGTAAGACCACCTTCAAGATGTTGGCCTTCAGGGGATATGGGATCAGGTATGGCTGGGGTAAAGAATATACCCGGGTGTCGCCCACCGCCCAGACTACGGACCCCCATGCGGAGTCATTGAATATCAGCTATGAGCAGGAGGATCCCGCCATTAGAGAAGAGTATTACCGAGAGCTGGAGAAAATAGGGATCAGCTCCAGGTTGCCCCCTGTCAACCAGAGGGGTTGATTGCACCGGATAATCTGATAAAAGGGTGGGTTGCTTGCGGGGTAAAGCATATGGAGGTTAACGCTTCATCACCGAATCTAATGGCCCAATGAGGAGGAGTCCAATGCAAAAGATCAGTATCCGTTTTCTATGGGTACCCCTCGTTCTTATTGCAACGACGGCCGCGGCCCAACAGAAGGGTTGGGAGAGTCAATGGAACGAGATTCTAGCCGGGGCCAAGAAAGAAGGGAAGGTGGTGGTGATGGGTTCGGCTGATCCTGCGGTGCGAACGAAGCTCCCGGCTGCATTCAAGAAGAGATTTGGGATCTCCCTCGAGTATCTCGGTGGCCGTGGGAGTGAAAATACGGCGCGCATATTGACCGAGGCCAGAGTGGGCGTGCAAACCGTAGACGCTGTTTTTGCAGGGTTGTCCAGTCAAGCAAGCCTCTACAAGGGAAAGGCGTCACAACCTATTAAACCAGTGCTTATCCTTCCCGAGGTGGTGGACCCATCCAAGTGGAAGAAGGGCAAAGTTTGGTTTGTGGATCCTGAAGAGAGATATGTCTTGCGCCTCTACAATTACCTGACCACGGGTGGGATCTCCATCAACACGCAGCATGCGAAACCAAGCGATTTCCCCACAATCAAAAATATTCTCAAACCGAAATGGAAAGGGAAAATCGGTATTCGTGACCCTCGTCGCTCGGGCAGTGGAGCCGTGGAGGCCACTCGATTCTACCGGGTCTTTGGCGAAGAGTTTGTTAAAAGACTCTTTGTTGACCAAAAGCCGCTAATCAGCAACAACAAACGACAGTTGGCCGATTGGTTGGGTCACGGTAAAGTATGGGTGTCTTTTGCCGTTGAGGTAGAGACCGCGAGGAGGATGAAGGAGGACGGTTTACCTATTGATATCATCAAGGTTCCCGATATGCCCAGTACGCTCACGGCGGGCAATGGACTGATCAGCTTGATTAAAGATGCCCCCCATCCCAACGCAGCGCGTGTGTTCCTCAACTGGATCGCCTCCAAGGAAGGGCTAGAGATACTCGGTCGTGCCAGGAAGAGGGCGGTGACGCGTAATGATATTGACGAGTCTTATGCGCTCCCCTGGGAGATTCCGGACCCTAAAGTTGAATATTTTGATGCCTACAATTGGGAGTTTTATCTCACGGAGGTACCCAAAATGAGACGTTTAATGAGGGAACTTTTAAGGTCACGTTGAGCCTGACACTTGAGACAAGGCGCATAGGGTATCCTATAGGGCCCTGATGCGTAAAATTGACCGAACAGGAGGTCATTATGAATTGGTCGCTAACCCGTCGTAGATTGCTGGTCCTGGGTCTTTTGGCATTGCCGCTCGCTTTCTTCGTGAAGCCAGGTCCTATTTGGGGGGCGGAACAATGGGCGGAGGTGGTCAAGAAGGCGAAAAAAGAGGGCCGGGTGATGATCTACTCGAGCGCCAACATGGGTCACTTCCCCCCCATCCGAGAGGCGTTTAACAAGAAGTACCCAAAGATCAAATTGGTTACGGTTCTGGGCCCGAGTGTTTACTATATAAGGCCACTTATGGAACGAAGGGCAGCCAAATATCTGGTAGACCTCATCATCGGATCACCCTCGAGACTTTACCGTTCCCTTTCCAGAAGGGCAAAGATCTTGGAACCCGTGCCACCTGCATTGATGCTTCCTGACGTCACAGACCAATCCCTTTGGTGGAGGGGCAAACACACGTACATAGACCCACAAGGAAAATATGTTTTCATGTTTGAAAGCAGCATTTATGGGGCCCAGCTTTCCTACAACACAAACCTCGTGGACCCGACCAAATTTAAATCCGTGTGGGATATCTTTCAGCCAAAGTGGAAGGGCAAAATCTTAGCACCCGACATTGTGGGCATTGGGGGGTTGAATTCAGTCAATTTTATCTATCACCACCCTGAGATGGGGCCGGAATACCTTACAAAATTATACACGGAAATGGAGCCCACGCTGTACCGTAATCACTCGCGAGCTGTCGACCGTATGGCCAATGGGAGGTTTGCCCTATGCTTGGCCTGTAGGAGAGTCCCCATCGCCATGGAACAGGGACTTCCGGTGAATGAAATTTCGCCCTACCAGTTTAAAGAGAAACAAGGTGTTGGAGGCGGAAGCGGGGCCATCGTCAGGGTGAATCGCGCCCCTAATCCCAACGCGGCCAAAGTCTTCCTGAACTGGTGGCTATCGCGGGAAGGTCAGATCACCTTTCGGTCAGCGAACATGATGAATCCTAGGAAGGCATCCATGAGGGAGGATCTTCCAGAAGACATTTTACCCAAGATACGAAGAATAAAGGGCAAAGAGTACATTTTTGTTAACCGCCACGATAAGTTGAATTATAGAGCCCTGGTGAAATTTGCTAAAGGGATTCAAAAACAGAAGTAATAGTAAGTGCCCTCGCTGCTAACTTACTATGGTCCTTTGGTACCCTGATCCTGTCCTAGGGTGTAAGGGTTACGCCCAACCCTTGTTCCATGGCCCTCTTATAAACGTACGAGGAAATGGCCACATCGTAGATGCCGGACCCGGAATTCATGTAGGCGATGATTTCGTCGTCCGAGGTCCTCCCCGGTTTTTTCCCCAGAATAATATCCCCCATCTCCACTGAAAGGTCAGCTTCAGTGAGCTCTCCCGAATCCATGAGGTCCGCCACCGCCTGGTAGGGTGGGACGTGGGAATTAACCTCCTCTTTAATGGAGGCAATCAATTGAGCCCTTTTCGCCGTTGTCCTATCCATTTCCTCGGGGGTATTGGTGATGAAGGTGCTCCCGGGCTTGAGCCAGTCTCCATTGAGGACCGGGACAGCCGTGCTGGTGGCCGCGGTTACAATGTCTGAGTCTCGGACCACGGGTTCTGGGCTGTCGAAGTCGGTGACATCGACCTGCATCTCTTTTGTGAAAAGACTCACATAAGACTTACGGTGGTCGGGATTGGGGCTGTAAACTTTGATTTTTTGAATGGGCCTTACGGCGCAAACGGCGCGGGTGGCCCACTGCGCGATTCGCCCTGAACCAATGACCCCCAGTGTCTTTGAATTCGGTAGGGAGAGATGCTTTGCAGCCATGCCATCCGGGACAGCGCTGCGAACTCCATGGATCAGGGAATCAGAAATGGCGGCCTTCCATTCCATCGTCTCCGAATCGAAGAAGATAAGGAGGAATCCAC
>SMUX01124529.1_pt1 | contig 13319 bp, 8 predicted proteins | sample 2456431 | NCBI WGS metagenome assembly SMUX01 (sample SAMN11095930, study PRJNA526329) | marine sediment metagenome | biome: Marine sediment; feature: Surficial sediment; material: Deep marine sediment; isolation source: Hadal surficial sediment | place: Pacific Ocean | collected 2014-11 | depth 0-1... | reverse complement strand
TGGTTTCTTGCTGCTTCTCGGTGTTGCCCAGCACGCTGACGTACACGCGGGCCTCCCGCAAGTCGGGCGTGACACGCACGGAGGTGATGGTGGCAAAGCCGATGCGCGGGTCCTTCAGCCCGCTCACCAGCATGGCGCTGATTTCCGCACGAATCCGCCCCCCCACGCGTTCGGGGCGGCGTCCAGGAACAGTCACAGGCGGGTCTCTCCGGAAAACTACAAGTATTCGATCTGCGAATCCACCAAGTCGCCCTTCAGGATTTTCTCTGACTCGTGGACGACGGTCTCCAGCACTTGCGCCAGGTGGGAGTTGTCGTTGCTGATCGAAACCACCCCCACGGTGGCGCGCTGCCACAACTCTTGATGGTCCAACTCGGCCACCGCCACGTTGAAGCGAGCGCGCAGGCGCTCCTTCAACTTCCGCACCACCTGCCGCTTGTCTTTCAACGACTGCGCGTAGGGGAGATGAATTTCCAGCCGAACCAGCCCCACAACCATAGGCGTTGATTATTGATGCGCGCCCGAATCCGGGCCGGCGCCTCAGGCTTGCCTGCTGCGACCCACAGCCTCTTGCGGAGCGCCCGCGAGCGCCGCCACCACTTTTTCGATCGCGAAGACTTCCAGGATATCGCCCACCTTGACGTCAGAGAAATTGCTGACGGTGGCGCCGCACTCATAACCGGCCTGCACTTCCTTGGCATCGTCCTTGAAGCGGCGCAAGGAGCTGACTTTGCTCTGGTAGATGACGACGTTGTCGCGCAAGACGCGCACGTCGGCGTCGCGCATGATTTTCCCTTCCAGCACGTAGCAGCCGGCCACCATGCCTACGCGCGGAATGCGGAAGGTCTCCCGCACCTCCACCCGGCCCAGGATGGTTTCCTTGATCGTGGGCTCCAACAAACCGGTGGCGGCGAGGCGAATCTCGTCCAAGATTTCGTAAATCACATTGTGCAACCGGATATCCACCGATTCCTGCTGCGCCATGGCGGTCGCCTTGCGCTCGGGGCGAACATTGAAACCGATCACAACGGCGTTGGAAGCGGAGGCGAGCAGCACGTCGGTTTCGCTGATGCCGCCCACGCCGCTGTGCACGATCTTGATTCTGACCTGCTCAGAACTCAGCCGCTCCAGTTGCTCGCACAAGGCTTCCACCGAACCGTGCACGTCGGCCTTCAGAATCAAAGGCAATTCCTTGACCGTGCCGGCTTCCAGTTGCTCGTGCAGGTGGTCGAGGGTCATGCGGGCGCTGGCAGCCAGGGCCGCTTCCCGCATCTTCTGCTCGCGGAAGGAAGCCACCTGCTTGGCCTTGACCTCGTCGGCCACCACCTGGAATTGATCCCCGGCTTCCGGCAACGCGTTCAGGCCCAGAACTTCCACCGGCGTGGCCGGGGCCGCCTCCTTTATCGGGTGGCCGTGATCGTCAAACATGGCCCGAACCTTGCCAAACACGGAGCCGACAATAAAGGGGTCGCCGCTGCGCAGGGTTCCATCCTGCACCAGCACGGTGGCCACCGGCCCCCGCCCCCGGTCAAGCCTGGCTTCCAACACCACCCCCCGAGCCGGGAGAGTGGGTGTGGCGCGCAACTCTTGCAGGTCGGAAACCAGCAGAACCATTTCCAGGAACTGCTTCAGGTTGGTCTTCTCTTTAGCCGACACTTCTACCATTACTGTCTCGCCACCCCAGTCTTCCGGCATCAAGCCGCGGTCGGCGAGCTGCTTCTTCACGCGCTCGGGCATGGCGTCGGGCTTGTCAATCTTGTTGACCGCCACCAGGATGGGGACCTTGGCGGCGCGGGCGTGGTCAATGGCTTCCAGGGTCTGGGGCATCACGCCGTCGTCAGCCGCCACCACCAGCACCACCACGTCGGTCACCTTGGCGCCGCGGGCGCGCATGCGGGTGAAGGCGGCGTGGCCGGGCGTGTCAATGAAAACAATCCTGCGCCCATCCACGTTTACCTGAGAGGCGCCAATGTGCTGGGTGATGCCGCCGGCTTCGCCGGCGAGCGTATCGGTTTCGCGGATGGCATCCAGTAGCGAGGTTTTTCCGTGGTCCACGTGACCCATCACGGTGATCACCGGCGCGCGGGGAACCTTCTCGCCGCCCGTCTCCTGCTGCACCACCTCTCCTGCGGCTTGCTCTTCGAAGCTAATCACTTTGGCGGTGGCATTGAACTTCTGCGCCACCTCGACCGCCAAGCCAGAGTCGAGCGACTGGTTGATGGTGACCAGCATGCCGCGGTCCAGCATGACCTTGATCACATCCTTGGCGCGCACCTCCAGCTTCTCCGCCAACTCCTTGACAGTGACACCTTCGGTGATGGTGATCTCAATGGGCTCCCGGCGAACCAGAGGAGCTTCCCGCAGTGTGGCCGGCTTGCGCTCGCGGCGCACAGGTTTCGCGTGGGCGCGCACTGGATGCAGAAACCGGCGCTCACCTTCATCGAACCGTTTTTCCAAGTGCGGCCGACCTACCGGACGGGCGTGCGCAGGCGGTTTGCGTTGGTAAATGGGTTTGCCGGGGACGGGCGCGGATGGACCTTCCGGTGGAGCGGCGGGAGCAGGCCTGCCAGGCGCCACTGCAGCGGGCGCCGCAGCAGGCCGGGCGACAACGCGCCTCGCTACCTCTGGGGCCACGGGCTGCGTGCCCGCCGGCGCGCCGCCGGGAGCAGTGGGACGGAGAGGCTGGGCGGCAGTGCGGGCCGGAGGCAGCACAGCCACACCCGGGGCCGCCCGGGCCGCGGCGGCAGCCTTTTCGGCAGCAGCCCGCTGGGCAACGGCACGCTCAGCAGCAGCCTTTTCTGCGGCGGCTTTCTCAACGGCAGCGCGCTCGGCCGCAGCTTTGGCCTCCTCCTCGCGCCGCGCGGCTTCTTCCTCGGCCGCTTGCTGGGCGCGAAAATGGGCTCGCACCTTGTCGGCGATTTCGTCTTCGATCGAACTGGAGTGGGACTTCTTTTCGGTGACGCCAGCCTCGGGCAGGTAGTCGAGTATCAGCCTGCTCTTGATTTCGAGCTCTCGCCCCAGTTCGTTGATGCGAACCTGTCCCATTTGGAATCGCGGGGCTAATCCGCCCGCTTGCTCTCCGATTCTGTGGTTTCGGCTGCCAGCTCTTTTTCCGCCCCGCCCTCTTCCGCCGCTTTGGAGCCTTCCTCGCCCGACCCGGCGGTGACCGCCTCAGCCACCTCTTCCTCGGGCGGGGCCTCCTGTGCGGGAGCAGGGGCGTCGGCCAAAACAGCGGCAGCGGGCCGCTCACTCTCCTCCGCCGTCTTCGGCTCCGCCGGCACTTCAGCGGCAGACGCTTCGGGGGTGTCCGTCTCCGCCACGTCCGGCTCGAAGTGTTGTTTCACGGCGTCGGCAATCTTCTGCACCATCTTCTCGCCCACACCGGGGATTTCCATGAGTTGCTCGGGCGTCATGGCCGCCAGCTCTTCGATGGAGGAGATGCCGTGCTCGCCCAGTTTTTCCATGGTTTTCTTACCCAGCCCTTTCAAGTTCTCCACCGGGGTGCGCGCGGTGGACGACATCAAGCTGGCCATCTGGGCTTCGATTTCCTGCCGCTTCTCTTCCTCGCTCTTGATGTCAATGCGCCGGTCGAGGAGCCTGGAGGCCAAGCGCACGTTTTGCCCCTTCTTGCCGATGGCGAGCGAAAGCTGGCTGTCTTCCACCACCACTTCCAATTGGCGCTCGTCGCCCTCGACCAGAGTGACGCGCGAGACCTTGGCGGGGCTGAGCGAATTGGTGGCAAACTGCACCGGGTCTTCGTTCCATTGGATGATGTCAATCTTTTCCCCGCGCAGCTCGCGGATGATGGACTGAACCCGCATACCCTTCATGCCGACACAGGCACCGACAGGATCTACGTCTCGATCCCTCGACTGCACGGCGATCTTGGTGCGCTCCCCGGCTTCGCGGGCAATGGCCTTGATCTGCACCGTGCCGTCGTAAATCTCCGGCACTTCCATTTCGAACAAACGCTGCACCAGCGCCGGATCCGCGCGCGACACCATGACTTGGAGCCCCTTGGCAGTCTTGTCCACCTCACGGATCACCACCCGCAGGCGGTCGCCCGTGTGGTAGGTCTCCAGCCGGGACTGCTCACGCCGAGGCATGCGGGCCTCGTGGCGACCAATCTCCACGATCACTTCGGGGCCCTCAACGCGAGTGACCATGCAATGCAACAATTCCCCCGCGCGCCCGTCGTACTCCGCGAACACGATGTCCCGCTCCGCCTCGCGCACTTTTTGAAAGATGACCTGCTTGGCGGTCTGTGCGGCGATGCGACCCAGCACGTCGGTGGGTTTGGGGATGTACACTTCTCCGCCCACTTCGACTTTGGGATCCAGCCCGCGCGCCTCTTCCAAGCCCATCTCCAGCACCGGGTCGGCGACCTGCTCCACCACCTTCCGAACCGCATAGACGATGATGTGTCCGGTTTCCTGCTCGAATCGCGAGCGCAACTCTTCCTCGGTGCGATAGTACTTACGAGCTGCCACCACCATGGCATCTTCCAGGGCGGAGACAATGATTTCGGGCTCGATGCCCTTCTCCCGGCTCAACTGATCGATTGTTTGCGCCAACAGACTCATCGCCATCGTTAGCCACCCTAGAACTCAACCACCAAATTCACCGCTGCAATCTGATCGTAGGGAATCCGCACTGCCTGCTCCCCCACCACAAAGTCAACCATCCCGTCGGCCAACTCTCCCAGACAGGCCTCAAACCGCTTGCTGCCGATTTCAGGAGAACGCTGGCGCAACCGCACCTTCACGCGCCGCCCGCGGAAGCGCGCGTAATCGTCCGGGCTGTAGAGCTTGCGATCCAGCCCCGGCGACGCCACTTCCAGGACGTACGATCCGGGGATGAAGTCTTCCACATCCAGGATCGCCCCCAATTGCTCGCTCACGGCTTGGCAGTCCGCGTGCGTAATGCCGCCTTCGCTCTGGGGTCGGCCCAGGAAGACGCGCAACACCCCCCGCCTCTCCGTTCCCGCCCATTCGACAGCCACCAACTCCAACCCTTCGGAGTCAGTGACCCGCTTGGCGATGTTGCGGATGCGCTCTACGTCCATCACCGGCAACAAAAAAGTGGGCTCGCGCCCACTGGCTATCCGTCAAACTGGTCGAGCAAACCTAATTATAACAGTTTGCTTTCAGGGAGGGCAAGCAGAAAAGGGGGCACCCCTCCCCTGGGGTGGCAGGGAGCGCAACCCCCTGAGGCTGCCGGGCCGGACGGGCTTGCTAGTTCGAGCTGGACGGTTCGGAACTGGCCGCCTGCACCGGGTAGGTCTGGTCGTAGAGCCGAATCACTTCGTTGGTGATGTCCACTCCGGGAGCGACATAGACAGCCGGCCCACCGGGGACCAAATTCAGCACCACGCTCAGGCCGTTCTGCTGGGCATACTCGTTGATGACCCGCTGCAACTTCTGGCCTATGGCACCGATGTAGTCGCTTTGAGCCTGCTGGATTTCCTCTTGCAGGTCCTCCTGCAAGCGCTGGCCCTGCTTGCGCTTTCGCTCAATCTGGCGGACCAATTGGTTTCGGGCCTCGACGCTCAAGGTGCGGCTTTGTGTTTCCAATTGCCTCTCCAGATCCTGGACTTCTTGGCGCAACTGCTCCAGTTCGTTCTGCCGGGGGTCAAACCGGGCCCGCAGTTCTTCGGACACTTTTCGCCCCTCCTGGGTGCTATTCATCGCCAACTGGATGTTAATCGCGCCGATCCTGGCTCCGGTGGTGGCAACGACCGGCGCCGGCTTAGCTTGGGCTTCGGGCACCTTCTCGAAGGTCTGGGCGGCCAACGCACCGGCGCAGAATACCAAGAAGGTCAGCGGAAGAATCAGTCTCATAACTCGCATTAAGTCTTACTCCTTTTCTAATCTAGGATGTCCCTCAAAACAGTTGATTATATGTTTGACGCCGAAACTTGGTCAACGGTTTTCCGGCGGGCTAAAAAGTGCGGCTGATGGTGAAGCGGAAGGTCTTCAGGGGCTCGTTGAAGAAGAGGCGGCGCTCCGAGGTGAGGAGCAACAACTGGGGCTGATTCAGGAGTTGCTGCTCCAGGACGCCCGGAGGCAAGGGGAACCCTTCAATGGATCGGATGACACCGGCGGGCTGCACAATGGTTGTATTGAGCCGGCTGAGGTTATAGGCCCAGTAGAGGCGGAAGGGCGCTTGGACGATGGGCAAATTGATGACGATCTCCACCCCGGTGGAGACCCGCACCTTGCCGTTGGTGCCGGGAATCAGCTTGAGGTTCTCGCTCAGATCCGCGGTGGGGAAAAGAGTCTTCAACTCCGCCAGCCTCTGGTCGGTGAGGCGCAACTGTCCGCGGCGGAGAATCGTGCTGATGCCAGCGTCGAGAAATAGAGACAACGTGAGCGGTCCGGCGAGGGGAATGCGATACTCAGAGTTCGTGATCACCTGCGTATCCCCGCCCGGGAACGAAATGGACTGGCTCAGGAGCTCTACTGCACCCGACTGCAGCGTGGGGTTGCCGTTGGCATCAAGCCGAGTCGGATCAAAAAAGAAAATGGGAATCGTGCTCCGAGCAGGAGCCAAAGCCAAGGGACTGACGGCGCGGATGTTAAACCCGCGAATGGTATCCTCTCCCCCCACATAGAAGCGACTGAACGGCGATGGTACTTGGCCTCCGTACCCGGTGACAAAAGCTCCAATCACCCGGAACGCCAGCGTGTTCCGTCGGCGGTTGATGGGCCGAAAATGCTTAAACTCAATGGTCGGGCGATAGGTTTTCTGGTTTCCTCCCAAGACACCGCCCTCGAGGGTATTGGAAATGAAGAAACTGGTTCCACCGGTGGGATAGATCGGGTGGTTGACGGTATTGTAAAAGTACGTGCCGGTGATGCGGCTGGACTGAATACCCTCCAAGGAGTTCGGCCCGGCAAGGGTACGGCGGAAAGCCAGCCCCTCAAAAAGGTTGGTACAACCCTCGGAGATGCAAGTGATATCGCTGGTGCTGAAAGAGTAGGTCAGACCCACCCGCGCGAAGCGGAACTTCCGCAAGGGATAGCTGGCGAAGGCTGTGAAGCCGATGGAATTCTGATTGTAGTTCACCAGCCGGCTCTGCAAGGCGTCGCTGATGTTGAGAGCGCGCCCGGTTATGATCGCGTTTTGCCGAGCCTGATCGAACTTGAAACGGTTGAGGAAGACCGTGAAGCCGCTCTGAATGGACTTGTCAAACAGGTAGGGCTCGGTGAACCCGATCCTGAAGACACGCTGGCGGTCGCCCCACTGGGTGTCCACGCTCAGGGTCTCACCCAGGCCGAGGAAATTGTTGGTGGTGTAGTTCAGACCGAGGAAGCTGCCCAGCACGCCGCTGGACCCGCCGGTGAACCCGATGCTGTTCTTACCCTTCTCTTTGACCTTCAAAGCTAGATCGACCGTGTTGTTTTGGGCGTTTTGCTGGACATCGGCGTTTTCAGGATCGAGCCGCTCGAAAAAGTTCAACTGGTTCAAGCGCAGGATGCTGAGCTCCCACAGGCGGGAGTTGAACATCATGCCTTCATCCAGCAGCAACTCCCGGCGGATGACCTTGTCGCGGGTTTTGGTATTGCCGAGGAACTCGATGCGGTGCACGAAAAACTGCTTGTTGGGTTCGAAGTCAAGGGTGATATCGATGACGCGGGCTTGGTCGTCAATATCGGTCTCGGGGACGACGGTGGCGTTGATGAAGCCGAACTCGCTATAGAGTTTGCCGTAGTTCTCCAGGGCTTTGCGGATCAGGGTGACATCGAAGATGTCACTCTGTTTGAGCGGGAAAGTGTTTTTCAGAAACTCAGGAGTGAAAAAGAGATCTTTTTCTTCCCCGGTTGAGCTGCGAACTTCCAGCTTCCCCATCCGGTAGCGGGTGCCCTCGTCAATTCGGATGCGCAGGTTCACCGCTTTGCCCGGCTTGAAGAAGAAAGGCATCGTCAGACGCAGCGGGAGGAAGGGTTTGGTATCCCGGTTGCGAGTTTCCGGCTGGTGAATCACGGCCCGGAAGTAGCCCTGCTCCTGATAGAGCTCGCGCAGCCGCTCCAAATCTTCCTGCACCTTATTGCCGTTGTAGGTTTTGGACATGAAGTACAGGAAGGGGGGAATACCCATGGGGCGCGAATGCTTCATGGTCCGCACCAGCGTGCGGTCGGAGAAACGCCGGTTGCCCTCAAATGAAATCTCTCCGACTTTGACCTTCGGGCCCTCCTCTACCACGAAGATCAGGACCACCGCATTGGGCGGGACGCGGCGGGTCACGTGGGCCACTTTGGCAAACATGCGGCCGCGCTGGGCCAACATCTGGGTCAGCACCACTTCCGCCCGGCGCACCCGCGTGGGGTCGTACTGCATTTCCACTGAAAGGCCGACCCGGCTCAGCCGAAACCCCTCCAGGATGTCGGACTGCTGGAGCGACTTCACACCGTCATAGTCAATGCGCCGAATGAGGGGGCGCTCCTGGACGATGAAGTAAAGGATCTTGTCGGTCGAGTTGTCTTCGCCGTCGTCGACCTCCAGCCGCACGGTTTCAAAGAAGTTCGTGTTCCAGACGGCGCGGAAGTCGCGGCGGAGGACATTCGGGTTGTAGCGATCGCCTTTCTTGCTGATGATGCGGGCGTTCATGGTGTCGCGCGGGATGCGCCGCAGGCCTTCCCAGCGGATGTCTTCAATCCGCGGCCCCTGGGCAACAGCGGGCACAGCCAGCAGCCACACACTCGCCAGACATACCAATAGGGAAAGCGGAAGGGCGCCACGCATGGCAGACAAAATTGCGTACGGGTGCACTAGCCCTCGCATAACTCCTGACTTAGGTTAGAAAGAATGAACCCACAAAAGGTTGCAGGACAGTGATAAATATTACCGTCCTCGGACTTACCCCCAACGTCGGTTCAGTTCAGCGCCGGCGTCGGCTCCCGCACGGGGCGGAAACCCAGCTTGCCACTCTCCACAATCACTTCCAGGGTGGTCGGCGGCTGGACTTGGCCGGTAATCAGACCCTCGGAAAGCGGATCTTCAATGTACTTCTGCAAGGCGCGCCGCAGCGGCCGAGCGCCATAGGTACGGTCGGTGCAAGTTTTCTGCAACACCCATTGCCGGGCTTCCGGGCTCATCTGCAACGTGATGTTGCGTTGGGCGACGTGCTGGTTGATTTGCTCCACCAGCAAGTCAATGATCTTCAGCAAGTCGTCGTCGGTCAGGGCGTTGAAGATAATGATCTCATCCAGGCGATTGAGGAACTCGGGGTTGAAGACCCGTTTGACTTCGCCCAGGATCATATTTTCGGTCTTCTGCTGGTCGGCCTCCTCGCCGGGAGCGCTGAAGCCCATCGAGGCCCGTTTTTGCAGGTAACGGGCGCCGATGTTGGACGTCATGATGAGGATGGCATTCTTGAAATCGACGGTGTTGCCCAGGCCGTCGGTCAACTGGCCGTCTTCGAAGACCTGCAAGAGAATGTTGAAGATGTCGGGGTGGGCCTTCTCGATCTCGTCCAGCAAGATGACGGAGTAGGGGGAACGGCGCACCCGCTCAGTCAACTGCCCGCCTTCTTCGTACCCCACGTAGCCTGGGGGCGAGCCAATGAGCTTCGAGACCGCGTGCTTCTCCATGTATTCCGACATGTCGAAGCGAACCAGCGCCTTGTCACTGCCGAAGAGGAATTGCGCCAGCGCCCGCGCCGCTTCGGTCTTCCCGACGCCCGTGGGCCCCAGGAAGAGGAAGGAACCCACCGGCCGGCCGGGGGCCTTGAGGCCGGCGCGGCTGCGGCGGATGGCACGCGCCAACGCCTCGATGGACTGTTCCTGGCTGACGACGCGCTTGTGCAGCTCTTCCTCGATGCGCATCAGCTTCTCCATCTCCTCTTCTTTGAGGGAGGAGATGGGGATGCCGGTCCAGCGCACCACCACGTCTTCAATGTCTTCGCGGGTCACGACCCCGCTGACGGCATCATCTAGGTTGAGCTTCTCGCGCAGTTGGCGGAGCTTCTCCCGCTCCTTCCGTTCTTCGTCCGAGTAGAAGCGCGCCTTCTCAAACTCATGGTTGGCGATGGCGGTTTCCATCCGATGGGTGATGAACTTGATGCGCTTTTGGATTTCGGTAACCTCTTCCGGCAGGGAACTCTGGCGCAGCTTCACGCGGGCGCCGGCCTCGTCCACCAAATCAATGGCCTTGTCGGGCAGATAGCGGTCAGAGATGTAGCGGGACGAGTGCCAGACGGCGTAGTCGATGCCTTCGTCGGTGTAGGTGACAGCGTGGAACTTTTCGTAGCGCTCCTTGACGCCCTGGAGGATTTGGATGGCTTCCTCCTCGCTGGGCGCCGAGACCTTGACCGTCTGGAAGCGGCGCTCCAGGGAGCGGTCGCGCTCGATGGACTTGCGGTACTCCGCCGGGGTGGTGGAACCGATGCACTGGATCTCACCGCGGCTGAGGGCGGGCTTGAGGATGTTGGCAGCGTCCAGCGACCCTTCCGCGGAGCCCGCGCCCACCAGGGTGTGCAGCTCATCGATGAAGATGATGGCGTTCTGCGCCTCCATCAACTCCTTCATGATGGTCTTCAGGCGCTCCTCGAACTGGCCGCGGTATTTGGTGCCGGCGACGATCAAGGAAAGGTCGAGTTGCAGGATGCGCTTGTCGGCCAGCGGCGGCGGCACCTCGCCGTTGGCGATGCGTTGCGCCAGCCCTTCGACAATGGCGGTCTTGCCCACACCGGGCTCACCGATCAAGACAGGGTTGTTCTTGGTGCGGCGGCAGAGAATCTGGATCATGCGCTCGAGCTCGTTCTCGCGGCCCACCAAGGGGTCGAGTTGGTTGTCGAGAGCGGACTGAGTCAGGTCGCGACTGAACTCTGAAAGTAGAGAGGTTTCCTTGGAGCGTGCCGGGGACATTTTCTCCCCCTGGGAGCGGGCCAGCTCCTCCCGCACGGTCGAGAGGCGCAAACCGCGTTCCCGCAGGATTTCAGCCGCGAAGCACTTCTCCTCCGAGAGCAAACCCAGGAAAAGGTGCTCGGTGCCGATGTGCTTATGCGCCATGCGTTCGGCTTGGTCCATGGCGTGGCGCAAAACTCGCTTGACTTCTTCGCTGAAGGGGAGCTCCACGGAAGTGGAGACCCGTTCGCGGATGGTGGTCCGTCGCTCAATCTCCTTCCGGATGGAGTCAATCGACCCGTGGGAGCGCAGGAAACGGTTGGTAAGCGCCTTGTCTTCGCGCAGCAAACCGAGCAAGAGGTGTTCGGTTTCAATGTAGGGACTGCCATACTGGCTGGCCTCGTAGCGGGCGAAGAAGATCACCCGGCGAGCTTTCTCCGTATAGCGCTCGAACATCTCCCTTTACTCCATCCCCATGCCGCTAAACCAGCACCGGAGCCAGTCGACCTTTTTCCAAGCGCACAACCCGGTCACACTGCTCCGCCAACTTCAGGTTATGCGTTGCTATCAATGAAGTCAAGCCGTGAGTGCGGTGCAACCGCTGCAATAAAACAAAGATTTTGTCGCCGGTGGCTTCGTCCAGATTGCCGGTAAGCTCGTCGGCGAAAAGCAGCGCGGGTTGCGTCACCAGGGCGCGCGCCAGCGCCACTCGCTGCTGCTCGCCGCCCGAAAGTTCACCCGCCAAGTGGTCGGCGCGATCACTCAAGCCCACTTCGGCCAACCAGTGCTCGGCGGCGCTCCCGGCCGCCTCGCGCCGGGTTCCACGCAGCAACAGCGGCAGCGCCACATTTTCGCGGGCGGTAAAGTCAGGCAGCAGATTGGCCAATTGCCACACAAACCCAATCTGCCGGTTGCGGTAGTCAGCCAGGGCGTCGGGAGAAAAGCGCCCGAGCGAGGCGCCCCCGTAGTGCACGTCGCCGCCGCTGGGCCGGTCGAGTGCGGCCAGCAGGTAGAGCAGGGTGCTCTTCCCTACGCCGGATTCTCCGATGACGGCCACCATTTCTCCCCGCATCAGTTCCAGCTCCAATCCTTCCAGCACCGTCAGCTCGCCGGCAGCGGCGGGAAAAACCTTGCGCAGCTTGTGCGCCGCCAGCAATGCTTCGCCCTTCATAAGATGCTCCAAACGCCACTCAGGGTGTTCGCCATTTGCCCTACTCGTACCGCAGCACTTCCACCGGCAACACGCGCGCGGCCCGGCACGCCGGGTAGAGCGCAGCAACAAAACTGATCGCCAGCGCCGCCAGCGCAATCCCCACTCCGTCCAGCCACACAGCCTGGAAAGGCACGTAGCCGACGCCGTAAATCTTGGGGTCGAGCGGGAACGCCCGGTACTGCTCACCCACGAAAGCCACCGCGTAGCCCAGCGCCAAACCCAGCAGCGTACCCAGCCCGCCGATGGCGAGGCCGTGGAAAACAAAAATGCGCTGGATTTGCGCCCGGCGAGCGCCGAGCGAGAGCAGCACCGCCACATCCCGCCGCTTCTCTATCACCAGCATCACCAGCAGCAGGAGAATGTTGAGCCCCGCCACGAAAACGATCAGCCCGATGAATAATGCCGTCACCAATTTCTCCAGGCGGAGGGCGCTGAACAAACTCTTGTGCACTTCCATCCAGGGTGTCGCCACAAACTCGGCTCCGGCCAATTGCTCGGCCTGCCGGGCGACCTCCTCCGCTCTATATACATCGGCCAAACGCAGCTCAAAGATTGATACCGTATCGCCCAAACGGAACAAATTCTGGGTGGTGGCCAGCGAGGTGAAGGCCCAGCCGGCATCGAAATCCCAGAAGCCGGATTCGAACACGCCCACCACGCGAAAGCTCTGGTAGCGCGGAACCAAACCGAAGGGTGTCAGACGCCCCTGCGGACTGGTGATGAGGACATTATCGCCGGCAAAGACGCCCAGTTGCTGCGCCAGCTCGCCCCCCAGCAGCAGCGGCTCGGGCGCGCCGGGCCGGCGGCTGAGGTCGCGCGTGCCTTCCCGCAGGGTGGCAAACAGCTTCTCGTTCTCGGGGGCCTGCTCCGGCTGGATGCCTTTCAAAACGATGCCACGGGCACGTGAACCGCTGGAGATGAGAACCGTTTCATAAAGTGCCGGACTCACGCTGGTCACCCCGTCTATCTCTTGCAAGCGGGCAACCACTTCGCGGTAGTTGCGCACCCCGCTGGCGTCCTTCTTGGTTAAATTTACATGAGCGGTGGCGCCCAACAAGCGCTCCTCGAAGGTCTGGCGGAAGCCGGCATTGATGGACAGCGCCAGCACCAGCGCCGCCACGCCGGCGGCCACCGCGCCCACGGCGATCAGGGTAACAGCAGAGAGGAAGCGGTCGCGGCGGGCGCCGCGTCCCCCCGACAAGTAGCGCGCCGCAACAAACCACTCGAAGGTCATACGATTAGTTTTCGCCCGGCCCGGT
>SMUX01322036.1_pt1 | contig 13325 bp, 9 predicted proteins | sample 2456431 | NCBI WGS metagenome assembly SMUX01 (sample SAMN11095930, study PRJNA526329) | marine sediment metagenome | biome: Marine sediment; feature: Surficial sediment; material: Deep marine sediment; isolation source: Hadal surficial sediment | place: Pacific Ocean | collected 2014-11 | depth 0-1... | reverse complement strand
GACCACGGACGTGACCGGGTCGGTGGAGTTGCCGGCGGGGACGGAGATGGTGATGCCGGGCGACAATGTGAATATGGACGTGGAGTTGATCATGCCGGTGGCGGTTGAGAAGGGGCTGCGGTTTGCCATCCGCGAAGGCGGCCACACGGTCGGCGCCGGAGCAGTAACGGAAGTCACCGAGTAACCGGCAGTACAAGGAAAAGCGATGCCGCAAGACATCATCACGCTCCAGTGCAAAGATTGCAAGGAACGGAACTATTCCACCACTAAGAACAAGAAGAAGCATAGCGGGCGGATGGAGCTTAAAAAGTATTGCTCGCGCTGCCGCAAGCACACCGCGCACCGGGAAACAAAGTAGCGCGGCGCGCAAAGGCAGCGGGAGAAGGCGAGAAGTTGAAATCAAGGGTTGGAGCCGAAGGAAGAAGTTGCGTCTGGTTAGCGCAAATCCCTCGCCTCCGGCTCGGGATAAAGGGGCGTAGGTTCAACGGTAGACCGCCGGTCTCCAAAACCGGATGTGGGGGTTCGAATCCCTCCGCCCCTGCCATCGGCACTGTGAGCGCCACGAGAGTTTGAGAAGGAAGCAATGCGAGCAGTCAAAGAAGTCCGCGACAAAACGGGCGGCCAGACCTCGGCGACCATCGTTCCCCAGGGACCGGTGGAAAAGATCACCAGCGCCCCGGCGCGCTTCCGGCAGTTCCTGCACGACGTGCGGATGGAGATGCGCAACGTCACCTGGCCCAATTGGAACGACGTCAAGTCCACCACCACGGTGGTTGTGATCGCCACGTTCTTCTTTGGCTTCTATCTGGGCGTGGCGCTCGATGTGCCCCTGAGCGGGTTCACGCGCTGGCTGCTGAACCTCGGAAAGGATTTGGTGCGCTAGTGGAACAGGCCGTCAAGCAAAAACGCTGGTACATCATCCACACCTACTCCGGCTTCGAACGCAAGGTGGCCGAGAGCCTGCGGGGCCGCGTGCAGGCCTTCGGGCTCGACGACAAGATCGGCGAAGTGAAAATCCCCACCGAGCCGGTGATCGAAATGAAGGGTGGGAAGAAAGTGACCAGCGAGCGCATGTTCTACCCCGGCTACGTGCTGGTGGAAATGGAATTGGACGACCACACCTGGCACGTGGTGCGCTCCACCCCGCGCGTCACCGGATTCGTGGGAACAGGCAACACGCCCACTCCCCTCACCCAGGACGAAGTGGACCAGATTCTGCACCGGGTGGAAGTGGCGGCGGAGAAGCCCAAACCCAAGCTGAGCTTCGAGCGCAATGAGACCGTGCGCATCGTTGACGGACCCTTCACCAACTTCGCCGGCGTGGTGGAAGAGGTCAACCAGGAGCGCAACACCTTGAAGGTTATGGTCTCGATTTTCGGCCGGGCTACCCCGGTGGAACTCGACTTCTTGCAAGTGGAAAAGACCTGAGGAGAAGAAACTGCAATGGCAGCGCCGAAACCAAAAGGAAAAAGGATCACGGCCCAGGTCAAGTTGCAGATCATGGCCGGGAAGGCCACCCCGGCTCCGCCGGTGGGCCCGGCGCTGGGCCAGCACGGCGCCAACATCATGGAGTTCTGCAAACAGTTCAATGCCAAGACCTCGGGCAAGGACCAGGCGGGGTTGATCATCCCGGCGGTGGTGACCATCTACCAGGATCGCTCCTTCACCTTCATCACCAAGACGCCGCCGGCCGCGGTGCTGCTCAAGCGCATGGCCAACATCGCGAAGGGATCGGGTGAGCCCAACAAAAATAAAGTGGGCACCGTCACCGAAAAACAGGTGGAAGAGATCGCCCGCGTCAAGATGCCCGACCTGAACACGGCTTCGGTGGAGTCGGCTATCCAAACCATCAAAGGCACGGCCCGCTCCATGGGGTTGGAAGTGGTGTCCTAGGGAGAACAGTTGATGAGTCCAACCGCTACCCAGGAAGGCAAAAACATTCGCCAGGCGCGCGCGCAGGTCGAAAAGCGCCCCTACCCGATCGAGGAGGCGGTCGAGCTGCTGAAGAAAGCTCACTTCGTCAAGTTCGACGAAACCGTCGAGTTGGCCTTGAACCTGGGCGTTAACCCTAAGCACGCCGACCAGATGGTGCGCTCGACGGTGGTGCTGCCCTGCGGACTGGGAAAGACCCTGCGGGTGGCCGTGATTGCCGGCGGCGAGAAAGTGACAGAGGCCGAGAGCGCCGGGGCCGACTTTGTGGGCGGCGACGACCTGGTCAAGAAAATTCAAGCTGGCTGGATGGAATTCGACGCCCTCATCGCCACCCCCGACATGATGAAGTTGGTGGGCCGGTTGGGCCGGGTGCTGGGGCCGCGCGGGCTGATGCCCAACCCCAAAACCGGCACGGTGACCTTCGACGTCACCAAAGCCATCCAGGAAACCAAGGCCGGCAAGGTGGAATTCCGCGTCGAGAAAAGCGGCATCATCCACGCCCCCCTCGGCAAGATTTCCTTTGAAACGGCCAAGCTGGTCGAAAATGCTCACGCCCTGATCGGGGCGGTGGTGCGCGCCAAGCCGCCGGCTGCCAAGGGACGCTACATCAAGAAAATCACGCTCAGCTCGACCATGGGCCCGGGGATTCTGGTTGACCCGGCCAGCGTCGAGGCGGTGATCTGAGGAGAAGCACGGGTGGCCAAAAAGCGCAGCCAAAAGCAAGAACAAATCGACAGTCTGCACCAGGAGTTGCTGCACGTGTCCAGCCTGGTCCTTTCCACTTTCCAGGGGTTGACCGTGAAGCAAGACACCGAACTCCGCCGCAGCGTCGAAAAGGTGGGCGGGAAATACCGCGTGATCAAGAACACCCTGGCGGAGCGCGCCGCCCAGGACACGCCGGCGGCGGAGTTACTAAAAGGATTGCAGGGCGTCAACTCCATCGCTTACACCGCGGGCGACATGGCGGCGCTGGCGAAAAGCTTGGCCAAGTATGCCAAGGACAACCCGGCGTTCAAGTTTCGCGCCGGCTTGGTGGAGGGCCGCGCCCTCTCGCTGGAGGAATTGCAGACGCTGGCGGAGCTGCCCACGCGCGACGAGCTCTTCGGCAAGCTGCTCGGCCTGCTGCAAGCGCCCGCCCAACGCTTGGCCAGCCTGCTGAGCGAACCGGCCCGGCAAACCGCCGCGGTGCTGAAGCAGGGCGTGGACGAGAAAAAGTTTTCGGAAGCCTAACGGAACTTATTTTTACTTTCGGGGAGGAACGCTCCAGTGTCTGAAACAAAAACAAAAGCACCAAAGCTCGACAAATTGGTAGAGGAAATCAAGGCGCTCTCGCTGCTCGAAGCCGCTGACTTGGTCAAGCGGTTGGAAGAGGAGTTGGGCGTGTCAGCGGCGGCCGCCGTACCCATGGTCGCTGCCGGCGCACCCGGTACGCCTGCGGCGGAAGAGCAGACGGAATTCACCGTCTTGCTCAAGGAAGTGGGCGACAAGAAGATCAACGTCATCAAGGCCGTCCGCGAAGTCACCAGCCTGGGCTTGAAGGAAGCCAAGGACTTGGTGGACAGCGCACCCAAGCCGGTCAAAGAAGGCATCAACAAGGACGAGGCCGAAGCCATCAAGAAGAAGTTCGAGGAGGCGGGTGCCAAAGTCGAAGTTACCTAACCTGCGCCGCACCAGGCTGGGAGCGGCTGCGGGTGAAGTGTCTTTGCGCTAAGGGGAGACTATGAGCAATCGCAAGAACGGAAGCAATGGGCGGGGACGCCCTCGGCTCGATTTTGCCAAAATCGAGACCACCATCCAAATCCCGAATTTGATCGAAGTCCAGCGGCGCAGCTACCATCGCTTTTTGCAGATGGATCGGCTGCCGGCCGAGCGAGAAGACTTCGGGCTGCAAAGCGTTTTTACCTCCGTCTTCCCCATCCTGGATTTCCGCGGGCTCTCGCAGCTTGACTTCGTGGACTACTCCATCGGGAACTGGGAGTGCAAGTGCGGCAACCTGAAAGGGTTGAACCATCTGCGCACGCCCTGCCGGTCCTGCGGCACCAGCCTGCGCACCGACCCCAAGCGCACCGGCGACCTGCACTGCCCCCGCTGCGGCACTCCCAACAAAAACGCCGTTGTCATCTGCAATAAGTGCGGCGACCCGGTAGGCCTGCAGTTGAAGTACGACGTAATCGAATGCCAGGAACGCGGCATGACTTACGCCGCGCCGCTGCGGGTCACCATCCGCCTGACCATCTACGAGAAAGACCCCGACACCGGTGCCAAATCCATCCGCGACATCAAGGAGCAGGAGGTCTATTTTGGCGACGTCCCCTTGATGACCGAGAACGGCACTTTTGTCATCAACGGCACCGAACGCGTCATCGTCAGCCAACTGCATCGCTCCCCCGGCGTATTTTTCGAGTCCACCAGCCACCGCACCTTCTTCCTGGGCAAGATCATCCCCTACCGCGGCTCCTGGGTGGAGTTCGAATACGACACCAAGAACATCCTCTCAGTGCGCATCGACCGCAAGCGGAAGCTGCTGGGCACCGTCTTCCTGCGCGCGCTGGGGCTGAAGAACACAGAAGAGATTCTCCGCACTTTCTACACCGTCGAGCGCATCACCGCGCGTGACCGCAAGCTCTACTGGCAGACCTCGCCGGGATTGGTCGGACGGAAGCTCAGCCGCGAAATTCGCCGCCCCCGCTCGGAAGAATTGATCGCCTCGGCCGGCCGGTTGATCACCGCCAGCGTGCTCAAAGAGATCCAAAAAGCCAGGATGGAGACGGTAGAGATCAGCGCCGCCGATCTGCAAGGCGCCTACACTGCCGCCGACGTCATCAACACCCAGACCGGCGAGATTTTGTTGGAAGCCAACAACGAAGTTACACCGGAGGCGCTGGCGCAAATCCTAGACGCGAGCATCACCGAACTGCACCTCTTCTTCCCCGATCTCGACGACATCAGCGTCACCCTCAGCCAGACGCTCCGCAAGGACACGCTGCGCAACACCGAAGGCGCCCTGATCGAAATCTACAAGAAGTTGCGCCCGGGCGATCCACCCACCCTGGAGACGGCCACCTCGCTGTTCCGCGGGATGTTCCTGGACGCACGCCGGTACGACTTCTCCCGCGTGGGCCGGCTCAAGTTCAACATCAAGCTGGGCCTGAACACGCCCCTGGACAAGCGCACTCTGGAAGCGCGCGACTTCATTGAATCTATCAAGTACCTGCTGAAGATGCGGCGCAACCCCGAGGGGCGCTACGTGGCCGACGACATCGACCACCTGGGCAACCGGCGCGTGCGCTCGGTGGGCGAGCTGCTCGAAAACCAGTTCCGCATCGGCTTGGTGCGCATGGAGCGGGCCATCAAGGAGAAGATGTCCATCTACCAGGAGATCGCCACTGCCATGCCACACGACTTGGTGAATGCCAAGCCGGTCATGGCGGCCATCCGCGAGTTCTTCGGCAGCTCGCAGCTCTCGCAGTTCATGGACGAGACCAATCCGCTCTCGGAAATCACCCACAAGCGCCGGCTCTCGGCGCTGGGGCCGGGCGGGCTCTCCCGCGAGCGCGCCGGGTTTGAAGTGCGCGACGTCCACCCCACTCACTACGGCCGCATCTGCCCGATCGAAACCCCGGAGGGACCGAACATCGGCTTGATCAGCTCACTCTCCTGCTACGCGCGCATCAACGAGTTCGGGTTTATTGAAGCGCCCTACCGCAAGGTCAAGAACAGCCGGGTGGTGGACTACGTCACCATCGTCAATTCCGGCGACACCGACTTCAAGGTGGGCGAACACGTCGAAGCCGATAAGGTGGAGGAAGCCAACCAGACCCGCACGCCCAAGCGCCGCGCCGAGACCGTCCCCTACTGCTTCTACCTCACCGCCTACGAGGAAGACCGCTACATCATCGCTCAGGCCAACCTGCCGCTGGATGGGCGCGGGCGAATCACCACAGAGATCGTCAATGCCCGCCTGGGTGGCAGCACGGTCTTGAAATCACGCGAAGAGGTGGATTATATCGACGTCAGCCCCAAGCAACTGGTCAGCGTGGCCGCCAGCCTGATTCCCTTCCTCGAGCACGACGACGCCAACCGCGCTCTGATGGGCTCGAACATGCAGCGCCAGGCTGTACCCCTGCTGCGTCCAGACGCCCCGCTGGTGGGCACCGGCATGGAGCCAGTGGCCGCGCGCGACTCCGGGGCAGTAGTGCTGTGCCGGCGCGACGGCGTGGTGGAGGTGGTGGACTCCGAGCACATCCTGGTGCGCGCGGTGACCGAGCGTGACATCGGCACCATCTCGCTCGACATCCACGCCGACCCGTACTTGCTGACCAAATTCAAGCGCTCCAACCAGAACACCTGCATCACCCAGAAGCCCATCGTGCGTGTGGGCCAACAAGTACACGCCGGCCAGGTGCTGGCCGACGGGCCCTGCACCGAGCGCGGCGAGCTGGCCTTGGGCCGCAACATCCTGGTGGCCTTCATGCCCTGGCGCGGCTACAACTTTGAAGATGCCATCCTGGTCAGCGAGAAGATGGTCAAAGAAGACTTCTATACTTCGGTTCACATCGAGGAGTACGAGGTCGAGGCGCGCGACACCAAGCTGGGCCCGGAAGAAATCACCCGCGACATCCCCAACGTCAACGAGAGCTTCCTGCGCAACCTGGATGAAAGCGGCATCATCCGTGTGGGCGCGCCGGTCCGGCCCGGCGACATCCTGGTGGGCAAGGTAACCCCGAAAGGAGAAACCCAGCTCACCCCGGAGGAAAAGCTGCTCCGCGCCATCTTCGGGGAGAAGGCCGGGGACGTGCGGGACGCCTCCCTCTATTGCCCGCCCGGCATCGAGGGCGTGGTGGTGGACGTGAAAGTCTTCACCCGCCGAGGCGCGGAGAAAGACGAACGCCACAAGCAGATCGAAGCTGAGCAGGTGGCAAAGCTGGAAAAGAACCTGGGCGACCAGATCGCCGTGCTGCGCGACGAACGGTTGAAACGGCTTGCCACCTTGTTGGACGGGCAGGAGCTCATCACCGATCTGCACGACGAAAAGACCAACAAGCGCCTGCTGACCAAGGGCACCGAACTGACCCGCGAGGTGCTGGCGAGAATCACCACCCGCAACCTCAAGCGGATGCGGCTGAAGGAGAAAGACCCTCTGCTGACAGAAAAAATCGACGACATCGAAGAGAAGACTTCGCGCCAAATCGATGTCCTGCGCAAGATCAACACCGAGAAGCTGTCCAAGCTGCGCAAGGGCGACGAACTGCCGCCGGGCGTAATCAAAATGGTTAAGGCCTTCATCTCCATGAAGCGCAAGCTCTCGGTGGGCGACAAAATGGCCGGCCGCCACGGCAACAAAGGCGTCATCGCCCGCATCGTGCCGGAAGAGGACATGCCCTACCTGCCCGACGGCACCCCGGTAGAGATTGTCCTCAATCCCCTGGGCGTGCCCTCGCGCATGAATGTGGGACAGATACTGGAAACCCACTTGGGCTGGGCGTCCAAGGAGATCGGCAACCGCATCAGTCAACTGCTCGACGACAGCACCCGCGCCGAAGGCTTCCGCAAATATTTCACCGAAGTGTTCCGCGGCACCGCCCTGGCGGGCCAGGTGAAGGAAATGCTGGAAGAAATGGACGACAAGGAAGTGCTGGAACTGGCCGAGCACTGGAAGGGAGGTCTTCCGCTGGCCACGCCTGTCTTTGACGGTGCGCGCGAAAATGAGATCAAGCACCTGCTGGAGGCGGCCAAGCTGCCCACCGACGGCAAGACCACTCTCTACGACGGCATGACGGGCGAGCTGTTCGCCCAACGGGTGACAGTGGGCTACATCTACATGATGAAGCTCTCGCACCTGGTGGACGACAAAATCCATGCCCGCTCCATTGGCCCCTATTCACTCATCACCCAGCAACCCCTGGGCGGCAAGGCGCAGTTCGGCGGCCAGCGCTTCGGGGAAATGGAAGTCTGGGCGCTGGAAGCCTACGGGGCGGCCTACATCCTGCAAGAGCTGCTCACCTGCAAGTCGGACGACATCTACGGCCGAGCCAAGATTTACGAGGCCATCGTCAAAGGCGAAGCGGCCATCGAGCCGGGTGTGCCGGAGTCGTTCAACGTGCTCATCCGCGAGTTGCAATCGCTGTGCCTGGATGTGGAGCTGATGAAGCGGCAGAAGCAGGAAGAAAAAGTTTGACGAAGTTTGGACGTGTAGCGATTTTGGTTCAGTGTTTGAGAAAGGAGGCTTACCTTGCAACGCAGCAGCCCTTATGACCGCCCCCATTTAGTGGCGGACTTCGATTCCATCCGCATCAGCCTGGCATCGCCGGAGAAGATCCGTTCCTGGTCACACGGCGAGGTCAAGAAGCCGGAGACCATCAATTACCGCACCTTCAAGCCGGAGCGGGACGGTCTGTTCTGCGCCCGTATCTTCGGCCCGGTAAGCGACTGGGAGTGCCTGTGCGGCAAGTACAAGCGGATGAAGCACCGCGGCGTCATCTGCGACAAATGCGGCGTCGAGGTCACTCTCTACAAGGTTCGCCGCGAGCGCATGGCGCACATCGAGCTGGCCTCGCCCGTCAGCCACGTCTGGTTCTTCAAGGGCATCCCCTCGCGCATCGGGCAGTTGCTCGACCTGACCTTGCGCGACCTGGAGCGCGTCCTCTACTTTGAATCCTACGTGGTGGTGGACAAGGGTGACACCCCGCTCAAGGAGCGCAAACTGCTGAGCGAGGACGACTACCACAAAGCCCGCGACGAGTACGGCGACGAGTTCCGCGTCGGCATGGGCGCCGAGGCCATCAAAGAACTGCTGAAGAAGGTGGAGATCAACACGCTGAGCACCGAACTGCACCAGAAGATGCGCATTGACCCTTCGATGGCCAAACGCCTCCGCGCTGCCAAGCGCCTGCGGGTGGTGGAAGCCTTCCGCAAGTCGGGCAACCGCCCAGAGTGGATGATCCTGGACGTGATCCCGGTGCTGCCGCCGGAATTGCGCCCGCTGGTGCCGCTGGACGGCGGACGGTTTGCCACCTCCGACTTGAACGACCTCTACCGGCGCGTGATCAACCGCAACAACCGCCTGAAGAAGCTGATGGAGCTGCGGGCGCCGGAAGTGATCATCCGCAACGAAAAGCGGATGCTGCAAGAAGCCGTTGATGCGCTGTTCGACAACGGCCGGCGGGGCCGCGTGCTGCGCGGAGCCAACAACCGCCCGCTGAAGTCGCTCTCCGATACGCTCAAAGGTAAGCAGGGCCGCTTCCGGCAGAACCTGCTCGGCAAGCGCGTGGACTACTCCGGCCGCTCGGTGATCGTGATCGGGCCGGAGTTGAAGCTGCACCAGTGCGGCTTGCCCAAAAAGATGGCGCTGGAACTCTTCAAACCTTTCATCTACCACCGGCTGGAACAGGCGGGGCACTGCACCACCATCAAGCAGGCCAAAGAAATGGTGGATCAGCAGGACACGCTGGTCTGGGACATGCTGGAAGAGGTCATCCGCGAGCATCCGGTGCTGCTCAACCGCGCGCCCACGCTGCACCGCTTGGGCATCCAGGCGTTTGAGCCCGTGCTGGTCGAAGGCAAAGCCATCCGCATCCACCCGCTGGTCTGCACCGCCTTCAACGCCGACTTCGACGGCGACCAGATGGCCGTGCACATCCCGCTTTCACCCGAAGCCCAAATCGAAGCCTCGGTCCTGATGCTGAGCTCGAACAACATCCTCTCGCCCGCCAACGGCCAGCCCTTGACCGTGCCCACGCAGGATATGGTGCTGGGCCTGTACTACCTGACCAGGGCCCGCCCGGGAGCGAAGGGCGAGGGCAAAACCTTTGCCAACTTCGAAGACGTCCTCCTGGCCCTGGAATGCGACGAGGTGAACCTCCAGACGCCGATCCGCCTGCGTTACACCGGCCAAGTCATCGACCTGACCACCGCCTACGACGACCAGGACCTCCTGCACACCGAGGCCATCACACTGAACAACCAATTCATCCAGACCACCGTCGGCCGCGTGATTCTGAACGACCACCTGCCCAAGGTGCTGCCCTACATCAACGGCCTGCTGAAAAAGAAAGGTGCCGGCCAAGTGGTCCAGTACTGCAACCTGCATTTCGGACTGGAAACCACGGTGGCGATGCTCGACCAGATCAAAGAACTCGGTTTCCTCTACGCCACCAAAGCCGGCATCTCGCTGGGCATCGACGACCTGGTAGTGCCCGAAACCAAATCCTCCATGGTCGAGCAAGCGGAGAAGGAAGTCCTCAAGGTCCAGCAGCAGTACCTGGACGGCGCCATCACCAACGGCGAGCGCTACAACAAAGTCATCGCCATCTGGTCAGACGTCACCGAGCGGGTCGCCGACGATATGTTCAAGAGCATGGAGAAGCCGGACCAGACCGGCGAGCTCAACCCGGTCTACGTCATGGCCGACTCCGGCGCGCGCGGCTCCAAGCAGCAAATCCGGCAGCTCTCCGGCATGCGCGGCTTGATGGCCCGGCCCTCGGGCGAAATCATCGAAACCCCCATCACCTCCAACTTCCGCGAAGGGCTGACCGTGTTGCAGTACTTCATCTCCACCCACGGCGCTCGCAAGGGTTTGGCGGACACGGCGCTGAAGACCGCCGACTCCGGCTACCTGACTCGGCGCTTGGTGGACGTGGCCCAGGACGTCATCGTAAGCGAGATGGACTGCGGCACGGTGGACGGCATTGAAGTGGGTTCCATCGTCGAGGCGGGCGAAGTGGTAGAGCCGCTGCGCGACCGCATCGTCGGCCGGGTCAGCCTGCAAAAAATCAAGGACTACGAAGGGAAGGTCATCGTTAACGTCAACCATGAAATCACCGAGGATCTGGCCAACGCTATCCAGTCGGCGGGCATCGAGCGGGTGAAGATTCGTTCCGGGCTCACCTGTGAGTCGCGGCGCGGCATCTGCATCATGTGCTACGGGCGCAACTTGGCCACCGGCCGGATGGTCGAGTTGGGCGAAGCTGTGGGCGTGATCGCCGCCCAGTCCATCGGCGAACCCGGCACCCAGCTCACCATGCGCACCTTCCACATCGGGGGCACCGCCACCCGCGCGGCTGAGCAGTCCAGGCTGGACGCCAAGAACAACGGCTTCATCAAGTTCAGCAACCTGACCACCGTGAAAGCCAAAAGCGGCGATCTGGTGGTGATGAACCGCAACGGTGCGCTGGCAGTGGTGGACGAAAAAGGCCGCGAGAAAGAACGCTACGTGGTGGTGTACGGCGCCCGGATCAAGGTCGAAGACGGCCAGCCCATCACCCTCGGGCAGACCATGGTGGAGTGGGACCCCTACACCTTCTCCATCCTGACCGAAGTGGGCGGCAGCGTGAAGTTCAAGGACCTGGAGCTGGGCGAAACGATCGAAGAGCAGGTGGACGAAGTGACCGGCCTGGCGCAGCGCGTGGTGACTGTCCCCACCGCCGACGAAAAACACCAGCCCTCCGTGCTCATCCAGGACAACCGCGGCAAGACCCGCAAGAAGTACCTGCTGCCTTCGCGCGCCCACTTGATGGTGGACGACGACGACGAAGTCCACGCGGGCGACGTGCTGGCCAAGATTCCGCGCGAAACCACCAAAACTAAAGATATCACCGGCGGCCTGCCGCGCGTGGTCGAGCTGTTCGAAGCCCGCAAACCCAAACAGCCCGCCGTGCTCAGCGAAATTGACGGCGTGGTCAAGTACGGCGAAATCCTGCGCGGGATGCGCAAAATCCTGGTGGAAGGCGACGACGGTACCGTCAAAGAGTACTCCATCTCCCGCGGCATCCACATCAGCGTGCAGGAAGGCGAACAGATCAAAGCGGGTGAAGCGCTGATGGACGGGCCGCTCAACCCCCACGAATTACTGGCGGTGCTGGGCGAGAAGTTCACCCAGGGCTACCTGGTCAATGCCATTCAAGAGGTCTACCGCCTGCAAGGCGTTAACATCAACGACAAGCACATCGAGGTCATCGTCCGGCAGATGATGCGATGGAACCGCGTCGAAACCCCCGGTGACACCAACTTCCTCCTGGACGAGCAGGTCGATCGCTTCCGCTTCCACGAGGAGAACGCTCGGGTGAAGGACGACGGGGGCACGCCCGCCGTCGGCCGGCCCATGCTGCTCGGCATCACCAAGGCCTCGCTCTCGACCGAGTCTTTCATCTCCGCCGCCTCCTTCCAGGAAACCACCCGCGTGCTCACCGAAGCCGCCATCAGCGGCCGGGTGGACTACCTGCGCGGCCTGAAGGAGAACGTCATCATGGGCCGCCTCATCCCCGCCGGCACTGGCCTGAATTACTACCGCCAGCTCACCATCGGCACTGAGATGCCAACGCCGGAAGAGGTACCCGCCGCTCCCTTAAGCGACGAGGAAACCCGCGCGCTCGAATACCTCCGCGGCGGCAAGGGAAAAAGCCAGGAAGAAACCGCCAAGGCCTAGTCAACCTACTACTCATCCACTATCCCGCATAAGCGGCCCTCTCTGGGCCGCTTTCCTCTTGCTCTCAGGACACCGCTTCGTTTTTCCCATTTGTTTCACTACGCCCCTGCACTAGAATAGGCACCCCAGGAGAGGTTGGCGCTTCTCTCCGCAGACAATGAACGGCGACCCCAAGATCACCGCAGCCCGGGCGTTTGTCCGCGGCCTCAATGTCCTGCTGAAATCCATTCGACTCTACGGCTTCGAGCACGAGCGCGTGACCTCCCAATCTACCATCGCCTGGGACCACCTTCGCGCCACCCTGGCCTATACCGGCGAGGCTCCCTTTGTGTTAGGAGTCTCGGAATCCAAACTCCTGCTCGACGGCACTCCGCTCGGCGATAGCCCGGTGGAGCAGGGCTTCGCGAAACTGCTTTCCTCCGCCGATCTCAGTAGCATCCAGTTTTCCGGCCGTGTCACGCAGGAAGAGTTCAGCCGCTTCGTGCGCACCTTCGCCGCCGCCGGCCCCAAGCCCAAGAACCTCGCGGAGCAACTGAAAGCTGCGCTGGGGCGGGGCAGCCAGGCCGGCATCCGCGTCAACGAAGTTCGCTTCGTCACCGAAGACGAAGCCATGGCCGATGCCCGCGTTTCCGCCCAGGTGGCGGTGAGCGCCCTGGGATTCGATGCCGGGCAGATGCAGTCGCTCCTGGACGACCCGCAGAAGCTGCTCCAATTCATTGCTGCGACCGCCGGGGCGCAGGCGGGAGCGCCCGCCGCCCCGCAAGCCGGGGCGGGAGCCTCCGAGGGCGGCGCCAACCAGCCGGGAATCGCGCCTCCCGCGGAAGGAGGTACGCCCACTGGAGTCGGCGCGCCTGCCCCCTCTGCCGGCGGCCCTGTGCTGCCGGGACTTGCAACTCCGGCGGGAGGAGCTACGGCAACGGGTGCCGGCGTCGTTCCACTGCAGGAAGAAGAGCTGACAAGCCTGCTGCGG
>SMUX01228371.1_pt1 | contig 13336 bp, 23 predicted proteins | sample 2456431 | NCBI WGS metagenome assembly SMUX01 (sample SAMN11095930, study PRJNA526329) | marine sediment metagenome | biome: Marine sediment; feature: Surficial sediment; material: Deep marine sediment; isolation source: Hadal surficial sediment | place: Pacific Ocean | collected 2014-11 | depth... | reverse complement strand
CTGGGCGCCCTGGGCATCAAGGTGAAAGTAGCCGGCCGCCTCAACGGCGCGGAAATCGCTCGCAGCGAGTGGTACCGGGAAGGCCGGGTGCCGCTGCACACGCTGCGTGCCGATATCGATTATGGCCTGGCCGAAGCCAAAACGACCTACGGAATTATCGGCGTAAAGGTCTGGATTTTCAAAGGCGAGATTTTCGATACCGCTGAATCCAGTAGCGAAGCCGACGACAACGCCGCTTGATGGCGTCGCTGGTTTGAGGAGCAGCTGAGAAATGTTACAGCCGAAGCGGACCAAATTCCGCAAACAGATGAAAGGCAAGAACCGGGGTCTGGCCCAGCGCGGCAACACGGTCGCTTTTGGTGTGTTTGGCCTGAAGGCTATTGGACGAGGCCGGTTGACTGCGCGGCAGATCGAGGCGGCGAGGCGGGCGATGACCCGCCACGTGAAACGCGGCGGCAAGATCTGGATCCGGGTTTTCCCGGATAAGCCGATTACCAAGAAACCGCTGGAGGTTCGCCAGGGCAAGGGCAAGGGTAACGTCGAATACTGGGTAGCCCAGATTCAACCGGGCCGGGTTTTGTACGAGATGGAAGGTGTGGCTGAAAATGTGGCGCGCGAGGCGTTTCGCCTGGCGGCGGCCAAGCTGCCAATTGCCACAACTTTCGTCAGCAGGCAGGTGATGTAATGAAGGCAGGCGAATTCCGCAGCAAGAGCGCTGACGAGTTACAGGAAGAACTGATCAAACTGCGGCGCGAGCAGTTCAATCTGCGTATGCAGCGAGCGTCCGGGCAACTGGCGAAGCCTGATCAGTTCCGCAAGGTTCGCAAGGATATCGCGCGGCTGAAAACCGTGATGGGCGAGCAGCGTCGAGTATCGAGCCAGTCAAAGGATGATTCGTGATGAGTGGGAACAACACAGAAAAAAGGGGGAAAGTTCAGCGCACGCTAACCGGCAAGGTGGTCAGCGGGGCGATGAACAAGTCAATTACTGTTTCGGTGGAACGACTGGTCAAGCACCCGATGTATGGCAAGTACATCCGGCGCACGTCCAAGCTGATGGCGCACGATGAAAACAATGAGTGCCATACCGGCGACGTAGTGATTATTGCGGAGTGCCGGCCCTTGTCGAAGAACAAGAGCTGGAGGCTGGAAAGCATCGTGGAGCGGGCCCCCAGCCGTTGAGCGGGGAACCCGGGTTTAACAGGAAAAACTGGAAGCGTAACGATGATACAAATGCAGACAGTACTGACTGCGGCAGACAACAGTGGGGCGCGCCGCGTGCAGTGCATCAAAGTGCTCGGTGGATCGAAGCGCCGCTATGCCGGCGTGGGTGACATTATCAAGGTTAGCGTCAAGGACGCTATTCCACGCGGCAAGGTCAAAAAGGGCGAGATCTACAACGCGGTGGTCGTGCGTACCCGTAAGGGCGTGCGGCGCCCGGACGGGTCGTTGATACGATTCGACGGCAACGCGGCGGTGCTGCTGAATGCACGCATGGAACCGATTGGCACGCGTATTTTTGGCCCGGTGACCCGTGAATTGCGTACCAGCCGGTTCATGAAAATTATTTCGCTGGCACCTGAAGTGCTTTGAGCGGGTGCGGAGCAAAGAGTAATGAGAAAGATCAAAACAGGCGATGACATCATCGTGATCACCGGCAAGGACAAGGGCCGCCGGGGTACCGTATTGCGTGTCTATGATGACGAGCGAGTGCTGGTCGAAGGCATCAACATGGTGAAGAAACACCAGAAGCCCAATCCGCAGGCCGGCGTCCAGGGCGGCATTATCGATAAGGAAATGCCGATAGAACAAAGCAACCTGATGCTTTACAACCCGCAAACCAAGAAAGGCGACCGGGTAGGAATCCGCTTTTTGGAAGATGGCCGCAAGGTGCGGTACTTCAAGTCAAACAACGAAGTTGTGGACGTGTAAGAGAGCAATGACGATGTCCAGATTACAGGAACATTACAAGAAGACAGTTGCCCCGGCGCTGATGAAAAAGCTGAACCTGAAAAACCCGATGGAGGTTCCGAAGATCAGCAAGATAACCGTCAACATGGGTGTTGGAGAGGCCGTCGCCGACCGTAAGGTGATGGAAAAGGCGACTGCGGACCTGGCCCGTTTATCCGGTCAGAAAGCGTTGGTTACGCGTGCCCGCAAGTCCGTGGCCAGCTTCAAGATTCGTGATGGCTACCCGATTGGTGCGAAAGTCACGTTGCGGCGCGAGCGCATGTACGAGTTTCTGGACCGCCTGGTGAATATCGCGATCCCGCGTATCCGCGATTTCCGCGGCCTCAGCGCCAAGTCGTTCGATGGCCGCGGCAACTTCAGCATGGGCGTGCAGGAGCAGATCGTATTTCCGGAGATCGAATACGACCACATCGATTCGGTTCGCGGCATGGATATCACGATTACCACGACGGCGAAGAATGACGAACAGGGAAGGGCGCTTCTGGAAGCGTTCGACTTTCCGTTCAAGAAATAAAAAGGACGATTGGAATGGCTAAAAAATCCATGATTGCAAGAGACGTCAAGCGAGCCCGCTGCGTGCAGCGCTACGCGGCGAAACGCGCGGTTCTCAAAGAGATCATCGGCAACGTCAACAACAGCCTCGAAGAGCGGATGTTGGCGATGAGGAAAATACAGGCTATGCCGCGCAATTCCAGCCCGACGCGGATGCGCAATCGTTGCGCGATTACCGGTCGTCCCAAGGGTTTTTATCGCAAGTTCGGTCTCGGCCGGAACAAGCTTCGCGAAGCCACGATGAATGGCGAGATACCGGGCCTGCGCAAGGCCAGCTGGTAAACGGAATAATTAGACAGGATTACAGCTAATGAGCATGAGCGATCCAATTGCCGATATGTTGACACGCATCCGTAATGGCCAAAAGGCCGGCATGGTTCGCGTCAGCATGCCCGGTTCGAAAATGAAACAGGCGATTGCCAAAGTTCTAAAGGATGAAGGCTATGTCGTCGATTTTCAGACCGAGGTCAATGGCGTCCACAGCACGTTGCACGTGGAGTTGAAATATTTTGAAGGCAAGCCCGTGATCGAGTCTCTGCAGCGCGCAAGTCGGCCGGGGCTGCGCAGTTACAAAGGCAAAGATGAGTTGCCAAAAGTTTTGGGTGGCCTCGGCGTGGCGATTGTATCTACGTCCCGTGGTGTGATGACTGATCGCGAAGCTCGCAAGCAGGGCCATGGCGGTGAGATTTTGTGTTTGGTGTCTTAAGGCGCCTTGAAGAATAAACTATAGCGAGTTTGACGATGTCTAGAGTCGCCAAAAAACCAGTTGAGTTGCCGGGTGGCGTGGAAGTGAAGCTGAGCGGCAGCCAGGTGAGCATCAAGGGCAGCATGGGAAACCTGACCCTCGACCTGCATGCGGATATTCAGGTAGAGCAGGAGGACGGGACACTGAGGGTCAAAGTTCGTCGTGAAGAGCAGTCGGTCATTGCGATCGCCGGAACGACCCGCGCCTTGCTGGCCAACATGATCGAGGGCGTGACCGCCGGTTTCGAGCGCAAGCTGGAACTGCGAGGCGTCGGCTACCGCGCGGCAATTCAGGGCAATATGCTGAAACTGACGCTGGGCTTCTCGCACCCGGTCAATTACCAGGTGCCCGAAGGGGTCACCGTTGAAACGCCGAGCCAGACGGAAGTTGTGGTCAAGGGAGTCGATAAGCAGAAAGTCGGCCAGGTCGCCGCCGAGATACGCGCTTATCGTCCGCCGGAGCCCTATAAGGGTAAGGGTGTTCGCTATTTCGATGAGCGAGTCAGGATCAAGGAAGCGAAGAAGAAGTAGGTGAGAAATGGATAGCAAGAAAACGCGTTTGCGCCGGGCGCGCAAGACCCGCGCCAGAATTATGAAACTGGGTGAGTTCCGTCTGACCGTGCATCGCACGCCGCGGCACATCTATGCCCAGGTTATCGATCAGACCGGCGGCAAGGTCGTTGCCGCGGCTTCGACGGTGCAGAAAGATGTGCAGGCGTCGGTCAAGAAGACCGGCAATGTCGAAGCGGCAAAGGTGGTCGGCAAGGCGATTGCCGAGAAGGCAAAAAAAGCGGGCGTAAAGCGCGTCGCCTTCGATCGTTCAGGCTTTCGTTTTCATGGCCGCGTCAAGGCGTTGGCCGATGCCGCCCGCGAGGGCGGTCTGGAGTTCTGATCCCGTTTGGGGTCGGGCATGGTTTTAGCAGGAAGAGTTTTTGCATATGGCTAAGTTTGATAGAGGTCCAAGCGACGACCTGGTTGAAAAGCTGGTAACGGTTAACCGCGTCGCCAAGGTTGTCAAAGGTGGCCGTCAGTTCGGGTTCACCGCGTTGACCGTGGTCGGCGATGGCAAGGGTCGGGTCGGTTTTGGTTATGGCAAGGCGCGCGAAGTGCCGATCGCCATTCAAAAGTCCATGCAGGCCGCGCGCAAAAACCTTCAGACCGTGGCGTTGAAGGACGACACCTTGCAGTATGCCCTTAACGGTCGTCATGGGGCGACCCGGGTTTACATGCAACCGGCGTCCGAGGGTACCGGTGTGATTGCCGGTGGCGCGATGCGTGCCGTACTCGAGTGTGCCGGCGTGCGCAACGTGCTGGCCAAGAGTTACGGTTCGCGGAACCCGATCAACGTTGTTCGCGCGACCATTAACGGTCTGATGGGGATGCATTCGCCGGAGACCATTGCCGCAAAGCGTGGCAAGTCTGTGGAAGAGATTCTGGGTTAAAACCATGGCAGAAAAGAAACAGTTGAAAGTCACCCTGGTGAAGAGTCGTTTTGGGCGCTTGCCGAAGCACCGCGATTGTGTGCGTGGCCTGGGGCTGCGGCGCATGCATCACAGCGTGACGGTTCTGGATACGCCGGAAAACCGCGGGATGATTAACAAGGTTTCATACCTGCTCAAGGTCGAGGAAGTCTGAGATGAGACTCAACGATTTAAAGCCCGCCGAGGGCAGCAAGAAAACCGGCAAGCGAGTGGGACGCGGGCATTCCGCCGGTCAGGGCAAGACCTGTGGCCGTGGCCACAAGGGTCAGCACGCACGGTCCGGCGGTTATCACAAGGTCGGATTCGAAGGCGGCCAGATGCCTTTGCAGCGGCGTCTGCCCAAAGTCGGTTTCGCCTCGCGCAAGGCCCGCTTTGCGGCCGAGGTCAGGTTGCATGAACTCGTCATCGCTTGTGAAAAAGGGGCCTCTGAAAACGTGGTCGATGATCTCGCATTGAGAAAAGCGGGACTGGTGCCTGCGCGCGCGGACCGGATCAAGGTCATTGCTTCGGGCAAGATCGATAAAGCGGTTACCGTCAAGGGGCTGCTGGTGACCAAGGGCGCTCGGGCAGCCATAGAGGCCGCTGGCGGAAAAGTCGAGTAACAGGCACAGCGGACGAGAAGTATATCGTGGCAAAGGGAATCAGAAATCCAGCAGCTGCTCTTGGTGAAGCCTCGCGTTTCTCCGAGTTGCGCACGCGCCTGATATTTCTGGTCGGCGCACTGATCGTCTATCGCGTGGGTACGTTTATCCCGGTGCCAGGCGTCGATCCGGTGGCGATGGCTGCCTTGTTCGACCAACAAAGCGGAACCTTGCTCGACGTTTTCAATATGTTTTCCGGTGGCGCGCTGGAGCGCATGAGTATTTTCGCGCTGGGCATCATGCCCTATATTTCCGCGTCCATCATCATGCAAATGATGAGCCACGTCGTCCCTACGTTGCAGCAGATGCGCAAGGAAGGCGAGGCCGGACGCCGCAAGATTACGCAGTACACGCGCTTTGCCACGGTTGGACTGGCGGGCTTTCAATCAATTGCCGCCGCTACCGCCCTGCAAAGCCAGGCCGTGGTGGTCACTCCTGGCACCGCCTTTGTTTTCACGGCGGCGGTCAGCCTGGTCACCGGAACCATGTTCCTGATGTGGCTGGGCGAGCAGGTCACCGAGCGCGGTATCGGCAACGGTATTTCGATGATCATCCTGGCCAGTATCATTTCCGGGCTGCCATCGGCGATCGGCGGTACCTTCGAGCTGGTGCGCACCGGCCAGATGCTGCCGGCGCTGGCGCTGATCCTCTTTGTCCTGGTGCTGGGCGTTACCGCTTTCGTGGTCTTCGTCGAGCGCGGCCAGCGGCGCATCCCGGTGCATTACGCGCGGCGCATGCAGGGCCGCAGGATGGTGCAGGGCCAGAGTTCGCATCTGCCTTTCAAGCTCAACATGTCGGGTGTAATTCCGCCAATTTTCGCGAGCAGCATCATCCTGTTCCCGGCGACGATCGCGGGCTGGTTCGGTGCCAGCGACAACGTCGGCTGGCTGCAGACCATCGCTGCCAGCCTGTCGCCCGGTCAGCCGGTTTACATCATGTTGTATGGTTCGCTGATCGTCTTTTTCTGCTTTTTCTATACCGCCCTGACGGTTAACTCCAGGGATACCGCCGACAACCTGAAAAAATCCGGTGCCTTTATTCCGGGCATGCGGCCGGGACACCAAACGGCGGAATACCTGGACAAAGTACTGACCCGACTGACGATGTGGGGGGCGTTTTACGTTGCCACGGTGTGCCTGTTGCCGGAATTCATGATTATGTACTGGCAGGTGCCGTTCTACTTCGGTGGGACTTCATTGCTGATTATTGTTGTCGTAGTGATGGACTTCATGGGTCAGTTACAGGCGCACATGATGTCGCATCAGTACGAAGGCTTGATGAAGAAATCGAGCCTGCGTGGCTATGGCAGCGGGTCCAGGGCCTGAGGCTCTGTCTGACCCAGGTTTTGACGGGAGATAGATCATGAAAGTGCGGGCATCGGTGAAGAAGATTTGCCGGAATTGCAAGATCATTCGCCGCAAGCGCGTGGTCAGGGTGATTTGTACGGACCCCCGCCACAAGCAGCGGCAAGGATAGATTTTAAACGCTGGTTTTCATATACTGGTCGGCTTCGCGCTGGCTTTGAGGAGCGCCTTTAATGGCTCGAATTGCTGGAATAAACATACCGACCAACAAGCACATCGTGATTGGTCTGCAGCACATTTATGGTGTGGGGAGAAGCAGCGCCGGCAAGATTTGTGCGGCCGCGGATATTAATCCCGCGACCCAGGTCAGTGATCTGAGCGAGCCCGAAGTCGAGCGTATTCGTGGCGCGGTTGCCAATTACACGGTCGAAGGTGATTTGCGTCGCGAGGTTGCGATCAACATCAAGCGGTTATTGGATCTGGGGTGCTACCGCGGAATTCGTCATCGACGCGGCCTGCCGGTGCACGGCCAGCGTACCCGTACCAACGCGCGCACCCGCAAGGGCCCTCGGCGCCTGGTCAGAAAATAGTTTTTTAGATTGGCGCCGCTAAAGTCGCACAGCAGATATTCAGGATACAAATATGGCAACACAGACCAAGGCACGCAAGAAAGTGAAAAAACAGGTGGCGGACGCCATCGCTCACATCCATGCGTCTTTTAACAACACGATCATCACGATAACAGACCGTCAGGGCAATACCCTTTCGTGGGCGACTGCCGGGGGCTGTGGCTTCCGTGGATCGCGCAAGAGTACGCCGTTTGCTGCCCAGGTTGCTGCGGAGAAAGCGGGCAACGCGGCGTTGGAGTTCGGCATCAAGAATCTGGAAGTTCGCGTCAAGGGTCCGGGTCCGGGTCGTGAAGCGGCTGTTCGTTCGCTGAATTCAGTCGGTTTCCGCATCACCAGTATCGCCGACGTGACGCCGATTCCCCACAACGGTTGTCGTCCGCCGAAAAAGCGCAGAGTCTGAGGATTAAAGATGGCAAGGTATACAGGTCCAAAGTGTAAGCTGTCACGCCGCGAGGGAACCGATCTGTTCCTCAAAAGCGGGGTCCGGCCGCTGGAATCCAAGTGCAAGCTGGACGTGCCCCCTGGTGGACCGGGTCAGCGCCGTACGCGGTTGTCGGATTACGGTCTGCAATTGCGCGAGAAACAGAAACTGCGCCGCATGTATGGGGTGCTGGAGCGCCAGTTCCGTAACTACTACAAGAACGCGGCCGGCCGCAAAGGCGCGACCGGTGAACTGTTGCTCAAGCTGCTGGAAGGTCGCCTGGACAACGTGGTTTACCGCATGGGTTTCGCCCGCACTCGCGCCGAGGCTCGCCAGCTGGTCAGTCACAAGTCAGTACTGGTCAATGGCAAGGTCGCGAACATCCCATCCTACCAGGTGGCTGTGGGCGATGAGATTTCGATACGCGAAAAAGCGCGTAAGCAGGACCGTATCAAGGCTTCGATCGATATTGCCGGCCAGGTAGGATTGCCGGACTGGGTCGAGGTCGATGTGAAGAAAATGAGCGGCGTTTTCAAGGCTATCCCGGAAAGAGACGAGATTCTTCCGGATATCAATGAAAACCTGGTTGTCGAGTTGTACTCCAAGTAAAAGTGAAGGTATCGATCAATGCTGGATAGCACTACAGATTTTCTCAAGCCGCGGGTCGTCAAGCTGATATCCCGCGATGAAAACCAGGCTCGCGTGGTTATCGAACCGTTCGAGCGTGGTTTTGGCCACACGCTGGGCAACGCCCTGCGTCGTATCCTTTTGTCATCGATGCCCGGCAGCGCCATTGTCGAGGCGGAAATCGAGGGTGTGCTGCACGAGTACACCAGCATCGAGGGCGTGCAGGAAGATATCGTCGATATCCTGCTCAACCTCAAGCAAGTTGCGTTGTGCATGCACACGCGTGACGAAGCGACGCTGAGCCTGGTCAAGAAAGGACCCGGCCCGGTGACCGCCGGCGATATTGCGGTCGATCACGATATCGAAGTGGTCAACCCCGATCTGGTCATTGCGAACCTGACCAAAAAAGGCATGCTTCGCATGACTTTGAAAATCCGGCGCGGCCGCGGCTATCTGCCGGCCAAGCAACGGGTCAGCTTTGACGAGGTCTCGCGCGAGATCGGCGTCCTGCAACTCGACGCCTCGTTCAGCCCGATTCGCCGCGTGACATACAGCGTCGAGGCGGCCCGTGTCGAGCAGCGCACCGACCTCGACAAGCTGATCATCGATATCGAAACCAATGGCGCGATCGATCCCGAGGAAGCAATACGCCGTGCCGGCAGCATCCTGAAGGATCAGCTCTCGGTATTCGTTGACCTGCAAGGGCAGGATGACACGGCGGCAAGCATGGCCGAAGCGCAGATCGATCCGATCCTGCTGCGCCCGGTTGACGATCTTGAACTGACGGTTCGCTCGGCGAACTGCCTGAAGGCGGAAAGCATTAACTACATTGGCGATCTGGTTCAGTGTACCGAAGTTGAACTGCTGCGTACGCCGAACCTGGGCAAGAAGTCGCTGACGGAGATCAAGGAAGTCTTGCTCAGCCATGAACTGTCGCTGGGCATGCGCCTGGAAAACTGGCCGCCACCCAGCCTGCAACCTGAAGAAGAGCGGGTAATCGCCTGATCCCTGCGGATCCGATCTCTTCGTGAACTGGAACAAATGACATGAATCATCGCAAAACCGGCCGCAGACTCGGACGTAACAGCTCGCACCGCAAAGCCATGTTCAAGAACATGGCGGTATCCCTGCTGCGTCATGAAACCATTCGCACTACGCTGCCGAAGGCCAAGGAATTGCGTCGGGTTGTCGAGCCGCTGATCACGCTGGCCAAGACCGATGGCGTCGCACAACGCCGTCGCGCATTCGATCGCCTGCGCGACAAGGAAGCCGTGGGTAAACTGTTTACCGAAATCGGTCCACGCTACGTCAACCGCCCCGGCGGTTACCTGCGCATTCTTAAGGCAGGGTTGCGACCGGGCGATGCAGCTCCGATGGCGGTGGTCAAACTGGTCGAGGAAGCGCCCGCCAGCGAATAAACGACGGCAACATTAAGGCCGGGCAGGCTGGATAGTCTGTCGGCCGCACCAAAAAAACCGCGGTTACCCGCGGTTTTTTTGGTTATAGCGCCGAAAATGCGTCCCGGGTCAGGTTTTCGCAAGCTCCGTCGCTCGCTCGCACATTGTCCTCGACCCTGATGCCGCCATAGGGACTGAACTTATCGATTGCAGCCCAGTTAATCCTGGCCGAGTCGGCGCCGTCGCGAACCGGTTGCAGCAGTTGCTCGATAAAATAAATTCCCGGTTCGATGGTCATGACCCAGTCCTTTTCGAGTACGCGCGTCAGCCGCAGGAACGGGTGACCATCGGGCGGGTCTATCCTGCCACCGCCAGTGCCGGCGGAGAATCCGCCGTTGTCATGTACGTGCAGGCCGATCAGGTGACCCAGGCCATGCGGGAAAAACACGCCGCTCAGCCCGCTGGACACGGCTTCTTCGGCGCCGATATTGATCACATCGAAGTCGGCGAGGATGCCTGCCAGCAGCAGGTGGGCTTGCAAATGCAATTCGCTGTAATCCAGGCCTGGTTTGATGCGTGCACATATCTCCAACTGCGTTTTCTCCATGGCCGCGATCATGGCCCGGAAATCGCCGTCTTCCGCCGCGTAGGTTCGCGTGATATCGGAGGCATAGCCATTGTATTGGGCGCCGGCATCGATCAGGAACGACAATCGTTCAGCCGGGTTTTTCCGTTCCAGGGCCTGGTAATGCAAAACCGAGCCGTGACCGTTGAGCGCGATGATGTTGCCGTAGGGGAGTTGGTGCTCCATGTGGCCGGTGGCTTTGAGGTAGGCGAGATGGATTTCGAACTCGGTCGCGCCATCCCGAAATGCCTGCTCTGCTGCAAGGTGGCCCCGGCAACCCAGTTTCGATGCCTCGCGCATGCAGGCGAGCTCGTATTCCGATTTCGCGGCGCGATGGTGGTCGAGATAATCGATCAGGGGCTGCGGATTGGCCGCGCATACACCCCAACTGCTTGCGCTATCAGTGTCCTCGCCGATGAAAGCGGTTTTCGACAGGTCTTTGGGTAGCAGATCGCGAATCTCGTCCGGATCGCCGATCAGTTTCAGATCGAAATGATCGACCCAGTAATCGGTCGGCGCGAGCGCCGCATCGTGCCAGTAATCGATCGGCCGGAAAAAAATGAACAACGGTTTCTCGCCCGGCCGGTAATGCAGCCAGCAGTTTGGATTATCGGTAACCGGCGCCCACCATTTGAGTTGTGGATTCGCCTTGAACGGATAGTTGTTGTCGTCGTGGAAAACGACCTTAGGTGCGCCACCGGCGACGAGCAGGCCATCGTAGCCGGTGGCCTCCAGTGCCTGGTCCGCAAAGCCTTTCACCCGTTCCAGGTGGGCCGGGTAATGCGTCGCCAACTGAGTCATCCCGTGGTCTCCGCAAAAGAATCCAGTGTATAACAACCCTGCCGGCCATTACGATATTGTGGGACAATCAAAGACCGTCGACGATGGAGACCCCGGATGCGAAGCCAGTGGATTTTGAGCGGACTGATGTTGTTTATGGTGACACCGATGGCATATGGATACGACCGAGAATCAGGTGACAGATTTGCCAGCCGCTCCGAGGTCATCGCGACTCGTGGCATGGCGGCGACCAGCCAGCCGCTGGCGACCCAGATAGCGATCGATATTCTCAAGGCCGGCGGCAACGCGATCGACGCCGCCATCGCGGCGAACGCCGCACTCGGTCTGATGGAGCCGACCGGTAACGGCATCGGCGGCGATTTGTTCGCGATAATCTGGGACGCCAAAACGGAAAAACTGTATGGTCTGAATGCCAGCGGGCGCTCGCCGCGCTCCCTGACCCGGGAATGGTTCATCGACAACGGCTACGAGTCGATCCCACAGCGTGGCGCCTTGCCGGTCAGCGTGCCGGGCACGGTCGATGGCTGGTTCGAGATGCACCAGCGCTTTGGCTCGCTGCCGATGAAAGAGATACTCAAACCCGCGATCGAATACGCCCGCGATGGCTTCCCGGTCAGCGAATACATCGCCTGGCTGTGGAAAAAATACGAGACCATACTCGGCGATTACCCTGCGTTCCGCGAGACCTATTTGCCCAATGGCCGGGCGCCCGCCAAGGGCGAGATTTTCAAGAACCCGCGATTGGCAAATACCCTGGAAAAAATCGCCGAGGGCGGGCGTGATGTGTTCTACAAGGGTGAGATGGCGCATGTCATCGCCGACCATGTGCAGGCCAACGGAGGCTTCCTCAGCTACGAGGATTTGCTCAGCCACAACTCCGAATGGGTTGAGCCGGTCTCGACGAGTTATCGCGGTTACGATGTCTGGGAGCTGCCGCCGAACGGACAGGGTATCGCGGCCCTGCAGATGCTGAACATTCTCGAAGCCTACGATCTTCGATCAATGGGTTTTGGCAGCGCTGACTACCTGCACGTGCTGACCGAAGCGAAGAAACTGGCTTTTGAGGACCGGGCGAAGTTCTATGCCGATCCCGATTTCACCGATGTGCCGGTCGAGGAATTGATTTCGAAGGAATATGCAGACCGGCGGCGAAAACTCTTGTCGATGGATAAGGCAGCGATGGTATATCCGCCGGGGGACCCGAAGCTGGAAAACGGCGATACCATTTACCTTGCCACGGCCGATAAATACGGCAACATGGTCTCGCTGATCCAGAGCAATTATCGCGGCATGGGTTCGGGCATGGTTCCGCCCGGCCTCGGCTTCAACTTGCAAGACCGCGGTGAGTTGTTCAGCCTCGAAGAGGGCCATGCCAACAGCTTCGAGCCGGGCAAACGCCCTTTCCACACCATCATCCCGGCATTCGTTACCAAAGACGGCAAGCCCTGGCTGAGTTTCGGCATTATGGGTGGAGCGATGCAGCCACAGGCGCATGTGCAGGTCCTGGTCAACCTGATCGATTTCGGTATGAACCTGCAGGAGGCGGGCGACGCGCCACGCCTGCGCCACGAAAGCAGCAGCCAGCCGACCGGTGGGCAAATGCGCGATGGTGGCGTGCTTTTTCTGGAATCCGGAATTGACGATCAGGTGGTCATGGAGCTAACGCAAAGAGGTCACACCGTGAGCCGGTCGGCCGGCAAATTTGGCGGCTACCAGGCGATCCGCCGCGATGAAGAAAACGGCACTTATATCGGTGCGTCCGAGTCCAGAAAGGACGGGCACGCAGCAGGTTATTGAGCGGTCGGCGCTCAACGGCGATGGTTCGTGCCGGTTGGCATGGCTTATCGCTTCGCTCGCACACCGTTTGTTACATCATGTCTGCAATCCGGAAAGAGCAGCATGAACGATGCCAATGTGATTGACGTTCGTGATACCCAGCATGGGCATTTCCTCATTCTCGATGTGCCACCAAAAGCCCTGAACCGCAGTGCGCATTGGCTGGCGAGCGGCTTGCGCCTGGGGGCCAGGTGACAGGCGCCATAAGCGACCGTTGCTTCGGGTGGTTATAGGTTGATCTCATCCTGAATCTGCCAACGACGCTTTGCGATAGAAAGCATCTGTATCGTGATCCAGGCCATTATCAT
>SMUX01211109.1_pt1 | contig 13339 bp, 14 predicted proteins | sample 2456431 | NCBI WGS metagenome assembly SMUX01 (sample SAMN11095930, study PRJNA526329) | marine sediment metagenome | biome: Marine sediment; feature: Surficial sediment; material: Deep marine sediment; isolation source: Hadal surficial sediment | place: Pacific Ocean | collected 2014-11 | depth... | reverse complement strand
GTCCAAGGCCGCCAGCTTGTTGGCGAGTTTGCGGCGAACCGACATCTCCGCGGTGTGCAGGAGGCTACGCAGAATGCCGGACATCAAGGTCCGTTCATGGTCGGTCAGGACATCGTTGCTTTGGGAGAAAAAATCTCCCATGGCGTTGGCGAGCAGCGACCGGCCGGCGGCGGTTTTGTCCCGTGCCATTTCCAGCAATGCTTGGTAATCGTCTCCGTAGCTGCCGTCGGTCATGGAAGTCCCCGCGGCCAAAAGGATCCGGTCATCGGTCCTTTGCCGAATTCCGGACCATTTAGGGGGTGCTTGACTTAATCTTTGGTAAACGTTGACGGTCCGGGGCAGAGGTTAGGAGCTTGTTAATTAAGCGAATCTAGTATGACCCGGCGTTCACTCAGGCCACCCGGCCGGTCCAGGTCCGGGGGGCCGCCGCGAAGTTCATAAGGACATAGGGTCAAGGATTTCCATGCAAATTTCGCCCAGCGCCGCCCTTCTTCACGCTTTGTCATCCCCGCCGGCCCAGGCCGCCGCCGTCGGCATCACCCCGCCCGCCAAGTTGCCCGCGCCCCCGCCCCCGCCGGCGCTTGCCGCCGCCGCCAAGGCCTTGGCAACCCGCGACGTCGCGGCCCAGGCGGGGGCCCCGGCACCGGCGCTTTCTCCGGTCGATGACGCCGCGCCCAGGAACCTTCCCCGGGGCAGTGTCGTCAACATCCTCGTTTAAAGCATTAGCCGGCCAAATTGAACCATTCGACCGGATAATGCTCTCGTCCATCAAGTCATAACAGTGTCGGCGACATTGCTGGCCCGGGGCCAGGGAGCTTGTGCGCCCGCCCCGACCCGTTCAACATGTCGGGCATGAGACCGCCGTCCAAGACGCCGTCCGCGGAAAACGGACCGCGAGTCGAGACCATCCCCGAAGGGGATGATCGGACCCGGCTGATGTGTCCCGATTGCGGTTTCATTCAATACGAAAATCCCAAGATTATCGTCGGCGCCGTGGTGCGGTTGGATGATCGCATCCTGCTGTGCCGCCGCGCCATCGATCCGCGCTTGGGATTCTGGACCCTGCCCGCGGGGTATCTGGAACTGAACGAAGCCCCCGACCAAGGGGCCCGGCGCGAAGCCTGGGAGGAGGCCACCGCCAAGATCGAGATTGGCTCCCTGCTGGCTATCTACGATATCCCACGCCTCTCTCAGGTGCAGTTGATCTACCGGGCGCGGCTGATTGACGAGGTGATCAAGCCGGGCATCGAGAGCCAGGCCGTGACCCTCTTTAAGTGGGGGGAGATTCCCTGGCCGGAGATCGCTTTCCCGACGGTGCGCTGGGCCCTTCGCCACGACCGTGAACTGGGCGATAGGGAAATCTTCACCCCCCGGACCAATCCCCGGGGCGAATCCGACCTCCCTTAAGTGCCCGCGCCATCGCCGCCATCGCCGTCCAGGCCGAGCAGGGAACGCGCGTAGTCCCTGGCCGTGAAAGGCTGCAGGTCGTCGATGCCTTCGCCGACGCCGATGGCGTAGACCGGCAGGCCGAACCGGTCGGCCAAGGCCACCAGCACGCCGCCCTTGGCGGAACCGTCGAGCTTGGTGATCACCAGCCCGCTGACGTTGGTGATGTCCTTAAATACTTCCACCTGGGCGTGGGCGTTCTGGCCGGTGGTGGCGTCGAGAACCAAAAGCGTGTCATGGGGGGCCGCCGGATCAATTTTGCGCATCACGCGGATGATCTTTTCCAGCTCCGCCATCAGGTCCGATTTGTTGTGCAGCCGGCCGGCGGTATCGACCAGCAGCACGTCGGTCTCCGCGTCCCGCGCCGCCCCGAGGGCGTCGAAGGCGACCGCCGCGGCGTCCTTGGCGTCGGGAGACCCGAAGAATCGCGCTCCGGCGCGGGCCGCCCAGATGCCGAGCTGTTCCACCGCGGCCGCCCGAAACGTGTCGCCCGCCGCGATCATCACGGAATGGCCTTGGGTCTTGAAGACATGGGCGAGCTTGCCGATGGTGGTGGTCTTGCCGGTGCCGTTGACGCCGACCACCAGGATCACGTGAGGCTTGGCGCCGGCGGTGATCTCCAAGGGCCGGGCGAGGGGCTCGAGGATGGTCGTGATTTCGTCGGCCAGGGCCAGGGCCACGGCCTCCCCTGTCCCCTCGCCGTCGAATTGCCGCTCGGTCGCCGCCCGGGCCAGCCTGGCCGCCGTCGCCGGGCCCAGATCGGCCATGATGAGAAGGTCCTCGAGCTCTTGGACGGTGGCGGCATCCACCGGGCGCCCGGAAAAGATCGCGGCCAAACCACCGGCCAAGGTGGCGCTCGACCGCTTGAGCCCGGCCCGGAGGCGGGTGATCCAGCCGCCGCCCGCGCCGCCCCTGGCCCCTTCGTTCATGAAAGGATCTTGCCGTGGAGCCGCCCCTGGGACGCGCCTTCGATCCGCGCCTGGGCCACGGCCCCGGTTTCCGCGGTGCCGGTGAGCGCCACATGGGCGAAGCGTCCGGTGCGGCCCACACCGGGCTGCTCGACCAAAACCGATTCGGTTTTCCCGATGCAGCTCTCGAGGAACCGGTCCCGCGCCGCCTCGCCGGCGGCGCGCAGGCGCCGGGCGCGGTCCTTGACGGTGGGTCCGGGCAGGCCGGGCATGCGGGCGGCGGGCGTGCCGGGCCGCGCCGAATAGGGAAAAACGTGGAGCCAGGTCAGGCCCGCATCCTCGACCAGGTCAACCGTGCCCTGGAACGCCTCTTCGCTCTCCGTGGGGAAGCCGGCGATCAGGTCGGCGCCGAAGGCGATTTCCGGGCGGGCGGCGCGGACGGCGGCACAGAATTCCACCGCCTGGGCGCGGGCGTGGCGGCGCTTCATGCGTTTGAGAATGAGGTCGTCGCCCGATTGCAGGCTGAGGTGCAGATGGGGCATCATGCGCGGCTCATGGGTGACCAGGTCGAAAAGCGTGTCGTCGACCTCGGCGACGTCGAGGGACGACAGCCGCAATCGCTCGAGCCCGGGCACCAGGGTCAAAAGCCGGCGCACCATCTCGCCGAGGCTAGGCCGGCCCGGCAGGTCCGCCCCATAGGCCGTGATGTCGACGCCGGTCAGGACGATTTCCCGATAGCCCGCCGCCACCAGGTGTGCGGCCTGAGCCACCACTCCGCCTAACGGCACCGAGCGTGAATTGCCGCGCCCGAATGGGATGATGCAGAAGGTGCAGCGGTGATCGCAGCCCTGCTGGATTTCGACGAAGGCCCGCGCCCGGCCCTCGAAGCCCTCCACCAGATGGTGGGCGGTCTCGCGCAAATCCATGATGTCGGATACCGCCACGCGCGGCACCGCGCCGCCCCCGGCGAGGGCGGCAAAGGTCTCCGGCGCGAGCTTTTCGGTATTGCCGATGACGTGGTCTACTTCCGCCATGGCGGCGAAGGCGCCGGGGTCGATCTGGGCGGCGCAGCCGGTGACGATGATGGTGGCATCGGGGTCCCGGCGCCGCGCCCGGCGGATGGCCTGGCGGGACTGGCGTTCGGCTTCCCGGGTCACCGCGCAGGTGTTGACGATCACCGCGCCCTTGAGCCCGGCCGCCGCCGCATGGGACCGCATGACTTCCGCCTCGAAGGCATTGAGCCGGCAGCCCAGGGACACGATCTCGGTCGCGCCCGTGCCGTCCCCGGGGCCGCGGCCGGTGGGGCCGCGTTTGGCGAGCTTCACGGTCACGGCGTGCCTCCGTCGAGTAGGTCCGGGGCGATGAACCCGGTAAAGGCGACGGCGATGGGGCCGGTCATCAGGACGTGGTTGTCGGACTCGCGCCACTGGACCATCAGTTCCCCGCCGTCGAGGATACAATTCACCCGGCGGGCCAAAAGCCCGCGGCGCACGCCGTTGACCACCGCCGCGCAAGCGCCCGTCGCGCAGGCCGAGGTCAGGCCCGCGCCCCGTTCCCAGACCCGGAGCCGTATCCGGTCCGCCGCGATCACCTGGGCGAAGCCGATATTGGCGCGCTCGGGAAAGATCGGGTCATGCTCAAGCCCGGGGCCCATGGCGGCGATCTCGAGGCCCAAAACGTCGTCGACGAAAAAGGTGGCGTGGGGGTTGCCCATGGAACACGCGGCCGGATCGGCAACCGGACCCGATTGCAGGGGCAGGTGAAGGGTGTCGTGGTCCTCGGCCAGGGGAATCTCGCGCCAATCCGTGCGCGGCGCGTCCATGTCGACGGTGATGCCCTCGGGCGCGCCTTCACCCACCAAAATCCCGGCCCCGGTTTCGATGACCGCTTGATCCGTGCCGTTCTCGTTCATCAACAGCGCGGCGACGCAGCGCGTGGCGTTGCCGCAGGCGGCGGATTCCCCGCCATCGGCATTGCGGATCGTCATGAAAGCCTGGGCATCGGCATTGCGCGGGCGGGCCAGCACGATCAACTGGTCGCAACCGATTCCGGTGTGGCGGTCGGCGATGCGCCGCGCGAGCTCGGCGCCGATCTCCACCGGGTTCACGCGCCCGTCGATGATCACGAAGTCGTTGCCGAGCCCGTGCATCTTGATGAACGGTAGTCCTTCCATAGGCGGCCTTATATGGTGCCGCGACCGGTCATGGCAATGGGATTCGGCGCCGGCCGGCGCGCAACGTCGGTCCCGGTTTCGCCATGGAATTGCGTTGGGGAAGTGAAACGAGGGAAAAGATCGGGGCAATGCCGCGTTGATGGCGGCCTCGAGGGCCCGGAGGCCGGTTGGCGACGTAGGGCGCATCACCGCGCGTGCCGGGGCGGCCGGGCGGGCGTCGGTGGACGAATCAGGAGGCGTTGGCGTTGCTGACCGCGGTTTGAACCGCCCCGGTCCAGATGTCGAACGTGGTTTGGACTTCGGCGCCCACCAGGGAAAGCGCGACGATGATGAACACCGAGATGAGGCCGCCGATCAGGCTGTACTCGATGGCCGTTACGCCGTCATCCGAATTTGCGAAAGACTTCAGCCGGATGGTTGCTCGCGCATACATTTTATCCTCCATAGGGTATGGAGTTGCTCAAGGACCCTATTTCGTCCCAGCCGCCGCCCCGTCTGAACGCCTGGGGGGGCGGATCAATGGGAATCGCCACGTCCCTAGCACGCCGCTGCCTGACACCCGTTCATGGGTGGTGCCGGTCGTTCCGGCGTTTGGCGCGTTGGTCCGCGGGTTAAGGCTGGCAGCCAAAGGTAAACAAAGTGTTGCGTTTATCTCGGAAGCGTCTTTTCTGATGGGCCCGGTCCGCAAGCGCTTCTCCCCCCGGCGTTTGGGCCCATGGCGTACTTGACTTTTGGGCCCGGCGCGCCCTAGATTCCGCGCGCTCCGGAACCCACCGTTCTGAGAGCTTCCCGGGGTGCCCGGGAAGTCCGCCAGCCCGCGAGTTTTCGCGCACTGGCGTGATCGTACTTTGGAAGTTGCAAGGATCGTCTTCGATAGGCGCCGCCATGTTTGAAAACCTCGGCAATAGGCTGAACGACGTCTTTTCCCGGCTCACCCGCAAGGGGGTGCTGGGGGAGGCCGATGTCGAGGCGGCGCTGCGCGAAGTGCGGGTGGCGCTGCTGGAGGCCGATGTCGCCTTGGCCGTAGTCAAGGAATTCATCGACGCGGTCAAGGAAAGGGCGGTCGGCGATGCCGTCGTCCGCTCGGTCACGCCGGGCCAGATGGTGATCAAGATCGTCCAGGAAGAATTGACCGCGCTGCTCGGCGGCCAAGGCCAGGAGCTCGACCTCGCGGCTCCCCCGCCGGCGGTGATCCTGATGGTTGGCCTGCAGGGGTCCGGCAAGACCACCACGGCGGCCAAGATCGCCGTCCGCCTGACCGGCCGCTCCAACAAGGCCGTGCTGATGGCGTCCCTGGATACCGCGCGGCCCGCCGCCCAAGAACAGCTGGCGATCCTCGGCCGCCAGGCCGGGATCCCGACGCTGCCCGTGGTCGCCGGCCAGGACGCCGCCGATATCGCCCAGCGGGCGCTCGCTAGCGCGCGGCTCGAAGGCTATGACATCGTCATCATGGATACCGCGGGCCGCCTTACCGTGGACCAGGACATGATGGCCGAGGCGGCACGGATCCACGCCCTTGTGAACCCCGTCGAGACCCTTCTGGTGGCCGATGCCATGACCGGCCAGGATGCGGTCAACACCGCCCGGGCGTTCGCCCAACGCCTCCATGTGACCGGAATCGTGCTGACCCGGATCGACGGCGATGCCCGGGGTGGGGCGGCGCTTTCCATGCGCAAGGTCGCGGGGGTGCCGATCAAGCTGATGGGCACCGGCGAGCAACTGGACGCGCTGGAGGATTTCCACCCCGAGAGGGTCGCCTCGCGCATCCTCGGCATGGGCGACATCGTCGGCCTGGTGGAAAAAGCCGCCGAGCAGGTCGACCGGGAAGAGGCCGAAAAGCTCGCGGCCAAGATGGCCAAGGGCAGTTTCGACCTCGACGACATGGCCGACCAGCTCACCAAGCTCACCAAGATGGGTGGGTTCCAAGCTATGATGGGGATGCTGCCGGGCGGGCGGGACATCCAGTCCCGGCTGGCGAAAGCCAATCTCGACCATAAGGTGATCGGCCGCCAGGTCGCCATCATCCGCTCCATGACCCGGGCCGAGAAGCGCAACACAAGGCTCTTGAACGGATCGCGCAGGCGGCGCATCGCCGCGGGCTCCGGCACCGAGGTCCAGGACGTGAACCGGGTGCTCAAGCAGTACCGGGAAATGAGCAAGATGATGAAGAAGGTCGGCAAGCTCGGCAAGTTGGGCCTCGCCCAGGGCGGCCTGCCGGGCATGGGGCCGGGCGGATTGCCGCCGGGTATGGGCCGCTTGGGAGGATGAGAGGGAGGCGCTAAGCCTGGGCGCGGTTGAGGCGCCCCCTGGCGGCGTTTGACGGAAACCTTGGGGGAGGTGAAATTGGACGGAGATTTGAAAGGAAGCAGAATAGAATGGCATTGAAAATTCGCCTGTCGCGGGGCGGGGCCAAGAAGCGGCCCTTCTACCGCATCGTCGTCGCCGATTCCCGGAAGCCCCGGGACGGCCGCTTCATCGAACGGGTCGGCCATTACGACCCGATGCTGCCCAGGGACGACCCCAAGCGCGTGGTGCTCAACGAAGAGCGCCTGCGCCACTGGCTGGGCCAGGGCGCGCAGCCGAGCCATCGCGTCGCGCTGTTCCTTTCCAAGGCCGATATCATGGCCAAGCCGGCGATCCCCGGGCAGACCAAGCAGCACCTGCCCCGGGCCAAGACGCTGGAACGCATAAAGGAGGCCGAAGAGGCGGCCGCGGCCGCGGCCGCTGCCGCCAAGGCGAAGGCCGAAGCCCCGGCCGAGGAAGCCACGCCTGAAGAGGCACCCGCCGAGGAAGCCCCGGCCGAGGAAACCGCGGCCGAGGAGGCGCCCGCCGAGGAAGCCACGCCTGAACAGGCGCCCGCCGAGGAGGCCGTGGCCGAAGCCGCCGCCGAAGAACCTGCGGCCGAGGAAGCGCCCGCCGAGGAAGCTGCCGCCGAAGAACCCGCGGCTGAACAGGCGCCCGCCGAGGAAGCCGCGGCAGAAGCCGCCGCCGAGGAAGCCACGCCTGAACAGGCGCCCGCCGAGGAGGCCGCGGCAGGAGCCGCGGCAGAAGCCGCCGCCGAAGAACCTGCGGCCGAGGAAGCGCCCGCCGAGGAAGCTGCCGCCGAAGAACCTGCGGCTGAACAAGCCCCGGCCGAGGAAGCCGCGCCTGAGGAGGCGCCCGCCGAGGAGGACGGTGAAGAGAAGGCGAAGGAGGCGAAGAGCGAATGACCCTGGCGCGCGAGTGCGCGGGTGAGGTGCCCATGGGCAGGGAAGAGAGATGGGTCTGTCTCGGTGTGATCGCCCGGCCCCACGGGGTCCGGGGCCTGGTCCGCATCCGGCCCTTCACCCAGGACGCCCGAGCGATCGCCGCCTATGGGCCGCTGACCGACCGGAAAAGCGGCCGCGAATTCATCGTCTCGGTGGCCAATGTGGCGAAAGGGATGGTGACGGCGAGGATCGAAGGCATCGGCGACCGCGAGGAGGCGGAAAAATTGACCGGGACGGAGCTTTGGGTGGCGCGGGCCGCCTTGCCGGAGACCGCAGACGAGGAGGAGTACTATCACCACGACCTGATCGGGCTCGCGGCCACCCGCAGGGATGGCGCGGCCCTGGGCCAAGTGGTGGCAATGCGAAACTACGGAGCCGGCGACCTGCTGGAACTCCGGACACCGGAAGGCCGGGTGGTGCTGGTGCCGTTCACCCGCCGATGCGTTCCGGTGGTGGATTTGCAAGGCGGCCGGGTGGTGATCGATCCCTTGCCCGGCCTGCTGGAGAGAGACCAACCCGCCGGCGACGGCGGCGAAGAGAGCCCATGACGACCGAGACCCATCAAGGCCCCTGGACGGCCACCGTGGCGACCCTGTTCCCGGACATGTTCCCCGGGCCGCTCGGCCATTCGCTGGCCGGCCGGGCGCTGGCGGACGGGCTGTGGCGGATCAAAACCCTGGACATCCGGGACTTCGCCCGCGACAAGCACCGCACCGTGGACGACGCGCCGTTTGGTGGCGGTGCCTCCATGGTGATGAAACCCGAGATCGTCGACGCCGCCATGGCGGCGGCCATGGCGGTCTGCCCCGAGGCGCCCGCCATTTACCTGAGCCCGCGGGGCCGGCTTTTAGATCAGGCGCGGGTGCGCCAGCTTTCCCAAGGGCCGGGGGTGACGCTCCTTTGCGGGCGCTATGAAGGCATCGACGAGCGCGTCATCGGGGCCCGCGCCCTGGAAGAGGTGAGCCTCGGCGATTTCGTGCTGTCCGGCGGCGAGCCCGCCGCCATGGTCCTCATCGATGCCTGCGTGCGGTTGCTGGCCGGCGTCCTCGGCAACGCCGAAAGCCTTCATGAGGAAAGCTTCACCGACGATCTCTTGGAGTACCCCCATTACACCCGGCCGAGGGATTGGGAGGGCCGAACGGTCCCCGAAATCCTGGTGTCCGGGCACCATGAAAAGGTCCGGGCCTGGCGCCGGGAACAGTCCGAAATTATCACCCAGGCGCGGCGGCCGGACCTCTGGGACCGTCACCTCCAGCGCAAGGCCAAGAAGGCTTGAGAATCTGTAAGTTCACCAAGACCCGCCTCGGGCCGCGACCCCGGGCGGCGGAATGCAAGGATGAGAGTGATGAATATTATCGAGAAGCTCGAGGCCAAGGAAATGGAGCGGCTGGTGGAGATGAGGGGCGTGCCCGAATTCGGCCCCGGCGACACCGTGCGGGTCAGCGTCAAGGTGGTCGAGGGCACGCGCGAGCGGGTTCAGGCCTTCGAAGGCGTCTGTATCGGCCGTAAGAACGCCGGGGTGAACTCGTCCTTCACGGTCCGCAAGATTTCCTACGGCGAGGGGGTGGAACGGATTTTCCCGCTGTTTTCCCCCAATATCGTCGAGATCGAGGTGAAGCGCCGGGGCGCCGTGCGCCGGGCCAAGCTCTATTACCTGCGCGGGCGCACGGGCAAGCGCGCGCGGATCGCCGAACGGGTCACCCGCCGCCCCGAGCAGGTGACCGAGAAGGAGGTCGCCGCGGCGTCGGACCTGCCGGTGCCCGAAATTAAGGCCGAGGCGCCATCGCCGGCGCCCAAGAAAACCAAGAAAACCAAGAAAGCCGAGAAAGCCGAGAAAAAGGACTAAGCCGCGGTGCCGCTTAGCAATTGGAAACCCACGAGGATACCATGACCCAGCCGTTGACGTTGTTCGACAAGATTTGGGACAGCCACGTCGTCCGCCAAGACCCCGACGGCACCTGCTTGCTGTACATCGACCGCCACCTGGTGCACGAGGTGACCAGCGCCCAGGCCTTTGATGGCCTGCGCCTGGCCGGGCGCAAGGCGCGCCGCCCCGAGGCGGCATTGCTGGTGGCCGACCACAACGTCCCCACCACCGACCGCGACAAGCCCATCGCCGACGACGATTCGCGCATCCAGGTGGAGACCCTGGAAAAGAACGCCGCCGATTTCGGCCTGACCTATTTCCCGCTTCTCGATACCCGCCAGGGGATCGTCCATATCATCGGCCCCGAGCAGGGCTTCACCCAGCCCGGCATGACCATCGTTTGCGGCGATTCCCACACCGCGACCCACGGCGCCTTCGGGGCGCTCGCCTTCGGCGTCGGCACCTCCGAGGTCGAGCACGTTCTCGCCACCCAGACGCTGATCCAGAAACCGGCCAAGAACATGCGCATCACGGTCACCGGCAGCCCCCATAACGGGGTCGGCGCCAAGGACATCATCCTCGCCATCATCGGTCGGATCGGCGCCGCCGGCGGCACCGGCCACGTCATCGAATACGCGGGCGAGGCGATCGATGAGCTTTCCATGGAAGGGCGCATGACGGTCTGCAACATGACCATCGAGGCCGGCGCCCGGGCCGGGCTGGTGGCACCAGACGAGACCACCTTCGCCTATATCAAGGGCCGGCCCATGGCGCCGGGCGCGGACCAATGGGATGCCGCCGTGGCCCATTGGAAGAGCCTGCCGTCGGACCCAGGCGCCACCTACCATAGCGAGATCACCCTGTCGGCCGCGGACATCGAGCCCCTGGTCACCTGGGGCACCAGCCCCGAGGACGTGCTGCCGGTCACCGGCGAGGTTCCCGACCCGGCCAAGGCCCGTAGCGAGGCCAAGCGCCGGTCCATGGAACGCTCGTTGGAATACATGGGCCTGGAAGCCGGCACCAAGCTCGCCGGGATTCCCATCCAGACCGCGTTCATCGGTTCCTGCACCAATGGCCGCATCGAGGACCTGCGCGCCGCCGCCGCCATCGCCAAGGGCCGCAAGGTCGCCCACGGCATCCGCGCCCTGGTGGTGCCGGGCTCCGGCCTGGTCAAGAAACAGGCCGAGGACGAAGGGCTCGACGCGGTGTTCACCGAGGCCGGATTCGAGTGGCGCGAGGCGGGATGCTCCATGTGCCTGGCCATGAACCCCGACAAGCTGGCGCCCGGGGAACGTGGGGCCTCCACCTCGAACCGCAATTTCGAGGGCCGCCAGGGCCCGGGCGGGCGCACCCATCTGATGAGCCCGGCCATGGTCGCCGCGGCGGCCATCCGCGGCCACATCACCGACGTGCGCGACTTCGACTGAGGACCTAAGGATATGGAAAAATTCACCACCCTCACCGGCATCGCCGCGCCCTTGCCCATGATCAACGTCGACACCGACAAGATCATCCCGGCGGTGTGGCTCAAGACCATCAAGCGCACCGGCCTCGGCCCGGCCCTGTTCGAGGCCATCCGCTACCGGGCGGACGGTTCCGAAGATCCCGATTTCGTCCTCAACAAGGAGCCCTACCGCCAGGCCGAAATCCTGGTGACCGGCGAGAATTTCGGCTGCGGGTCGTCCCGGGAACACGCCGTCTGGGCTTTGTGCGGCTTCGGCATCCGCTGCGTCATCGCCCCGGATTTCGCCGACATCTTCTATTCCAACGCGTTCAAGAACGGCATGCTGCCGGTCAAGCTTCCCCAGGCGGACGTGGACAAGCTCATGGAAGACGCGCAGAACGGCGAGAACGCGCGCCTCAGCGTGGACCTGGAACGCCAGGTGGTGGTCCGCCCCGACGGCGAGGAGATCGCCTTCGAGCTCGATTCTTTCCGCAAGAAATGCTTGCTCAACGGGCTCGACGACATCGCGCTGACCCTCGAAAAGAGCGCCGAGATCGACGAATTCGAAGGCCGCCAGAAGAAAGCGACGCCCTGGCTGTACGGCTGAGGCGCGGGCGCCACGGGCACGCCCCATTCAATTTCCCAACCAGTGATGAGAGACCATGGCCGCCAATAGGACCCTTTTGATGTTGCCCGGTGACGGCATCGGCCCCGAGGTGATGGGCGAAGTAAAGCGGGTGATCGATTGGATGGAGGCCAAGGGCGCCGTCGCCTTCGACGTCGAGGTGGACCTGGTGGGCGGTTGCGCCTATGACGCCCATGGCGCGGCCATAACCGACGCCACCATGGACAAGGCCATGGCCGCCGACGCGGTGCTGCTGGGGGCCGTCGGCGGCAAGAAATGGGAAAGCCTGCCCTTCGATTCCCAGCCCGAGCGCGGCCTCCTGCGCCTGCGCAAGGACATGGAGCTGTTCGCCAACCTGCGCCCGGCCATGGTCTTCGATGCCCTGGCCGAGGCCTCGAGCCTCAAGACCGAGCTGGTGAGGGGCCTCGACATCCTGATCATCCGCGAGCTGACCGGCGGCGTCTATTTCGGCGAGCCCCGGGGCATCACCGACCTCCCCAATGGCGAGCGCCGGGGCATCAACACCCAGGTATACGACACCTACGAGATCATCCGCATCGGGCGCATCGCCTTCGAGCTCGCGCGCCTGCGGGCCGGGCGCGTGTGCTCGGTGGAAAAGGCCAACGTCATGGAATCCGGCCTGCTGTGGCGCGAGGAGATGACCAAGCTTCACGCCGCCGAGTACCCGGACTTGGAGCTCGCCCACATGTATGCCGACAACTGCGCCATGCAGCTGGTGCGCGATCCCAAGCAGTTCGACGTGATCGTCACCGACAACCTGTTCGGCGACATGCTGTCGGACACGGCGGCGATGCTGACCGGCTCGCTCGGCATGTTGCCGTCGGCGTCCCTGGGGGCGAAGGACGCGACCGGGCGGCGCAAGGCGCTCTACGAGCCGGTCCACGGCTCGGCGCCGGACATCGCCGGTGAGAATAAGGCCAATCCGCTGGCCACGATCTTGTCCTACGCCATGATGCTGCGCTATTCCTTCGACCTCGCCGACGACGCCGAGTTGGTGGAGCGGGCGGTCAGGGGTGTGCTGGATAAGGGCTTGAGGACCGCCGACATCATGCAGGGCGGCAAGGAGCTGGTCTCCACCACCGACATGGGCGCCGCGGTGGTCATTGAGATGGCGGCGCTGTCGAATTAGAACCGCGCGATGGCGGTGAAGTGGCTCGGTTCCAGGGATGCCCGCGAAGAGCCCAATGCGGACATCGAGCGGGTCGACTACGGCCGCCACGGACTCCACAATCGCGGCGGCACGTGATAAACAGGATTTTGGTGGCAGGATCAGTCAACGGAGTACACCTTAACTTCACCGTCCAAATATGCAGGACCACACCAAGGGGAGATCAATCATGAAGCGTAGAGATTTATTGAAAGCCGGTGCGGCAACGGCGGTTGCAACGGCAGCAGTTATCGGCGCGCCTCACGTGGCGCGGGCGCAGACCAAGATCAAGTGGAAGATGACGACGTCGTTCCCGCCCGGTCTGCCGTTTTATCAAAGCGGCCCAGGAAGCGCGGAATGGATCGTCGATCAGATCGACAAGCTCTCCGCCGGTCGGTTGAAAATTAAACTCTACGCCGCCGGCGAACTCATTCCCTGGAATGGCGGGTTCGATGCGGTG
>SMUX01188993.1_pt1 | contig 13350 bp, 11 predicted proteins | sample 2456431 | NCBI WGS metagenome assembly SMUX01 (sample SAMN11095930, study PRJNA526329) | marine sediment metagenome | biome: Marine sediment; feature: Surficial sediment; material: Deep marine sediment; isolation source: Hadal surficial sediment | place: Pacific Ocean | collected 2014-11 | depth... | reverse complement strand
AATTTTTGTTAGACGATGAATCCGGTCTATGGAGTAATTATTTAGCAGAGCCTCTGCAATTGCAAAATTCCTTTTGTCAGTTGGTTCGGAAAGTTCCTTCTCAAGATCATCAAAATGTAAGTTGTTGCAAACAAAGCCATCTAATCCTACATCGAGCATACGGATTGATTTTTGAAGAACTTCTTCAAAGCTTCTTCCCAAACTCATTACTTCACCGACTGATTTCATCTCGGAGCCAAGCTGTGTGCTTACCTGCTGGAATTTTTGCAAATCCCATCGTGGAAATTTTAATGCAACATAATCAAGCGCAGGTTCAAAGCAGGCGGAAGTCTGTTGTGTTATATTATTTTCAATTTCATTTAATGCATAACCAAGCGCCAGTTTAGTTGCGATAAATGCCAGAGGATAACCGGTTGCCTTGGATGCAAGTGCAGAGCTGCGGCTTAACCGTGCGTTTACTTCTATTATTCTGTAATCATCAGAATTTGGATCGAGAGCATATTGAATATTACACTCACCAATAACTCCAATGTGTCTTATCAGTTTTATTCCGATTGATCGTAGATTAAAATTTTCTTTGGCTGTTAAAGTTTGAACCGGTGCAATAACAATGCTATCGCCTGTATGTATGCCCATGGGATCAATATTTTCCATTGAGCAGATTGTGATGCAGTTATCGAATTTATCTCTTACAATTTCATACTCAACTTCTTTCCATCCCGCTAACGATTCTTCTATTAATATTTGATTTGTAAACTTGAATGCTTTTTCTGCTTTCTGGATCAATTCTGTTTTATTATCAACAATGCCCGAACCCAAACCACCAAGTGCATAAGCAATACGTACCATTACCGGGTAACCGATTCCTTCTGCAACCGAAACAGCTTCTTCAACATTTTTTGTAGTCTTGCCCAATGCAACTTTTAATCCGATTTCAGCGCACTTCTTTGAAAAAAGAAACCTGTCTTCAGTATCTATAATTGCTTCAACGGGAGTGCCGAGAACTTTTATATTAAATTTATCGAGCGTTCCCTTTTCAAAAAGTTCTACGCCAACGTTTAATGCTGTTTGCCCGCCGAACTGTAGAAGAATACTATCGGGTTTTTCTTTTTCGATTACTCTTACAACTGGTTCAAAAGTTATTGGAATGAAATAGACTTTATCAGCAAATCCTTCCGATGTTTGTATTGTTGCTATGTTTGGGTTAACCAGGATGCTTGTTACACCGTCTTCTTTTAGTGCTTTTATTGCCTGGCTGCCGGAGTAATCAAACTCACCTGCCTGTCCTATCTGCAATGCCCCGGAGCCAAGTATTAGTACTTTTTTTGGTTTTACTCTTCGTATCATTCCATCGCCCTAACGAACATATCAAATATAAACTCACTGTCATCAGGCCCGGGAGAAGCTTCGGGATGAAATTGTGCGGCAAAAAACGGTTTGGAAATATGCAGCAATCCTTCGTTGGTTCCGTCGTTATCATTTATAAACCATTCGCGCCAGTCCTGTGGTAAAGAAGCTGAGCGTACAGCGTAACCATGGTTTTGCGATGTAATAAAACTTCTTTTTGTACCCATTTCATTGCAGGGTTGGTTTAAACCACGATGACCGTATTTTAATTTATAAGTGTCAGCTCCCGCAGCTAACGCTAATATTTGAGAACCGAGACAAATGCCAAGCACCGGCGAGTTCTTTTCCATAATTATTTTTACATTCTCTATGGTAATTGTATTTAATTCCGGGTCACCCGGTCCGTTTGATATCATCACTCCATCAGTCTTTATGTTTAAGAAATCGTAATCGTATGGAACTCTTATAACTGTAATATTTCTTCCAAGGAAAGCACGGATTATATTATTTTTTGTTCCGCAATCAACGAGAATAATTTTTTTCTTACCAGCGGAATACTCAATTGGTTTTTTAATGCTTACTTCATCCACTAAATTTGCTTTGTTGGGATCCTCAAAATCTACGGACACTTTATCATCAATAATTATTTTACCTAACATTGTTCCATTATCGCGAAGTTTTCGAGTGAGCATTCTTGTATCAATTCCTGTAATTGCCGGAATTTTTTCTTCCTTAAGCCAATCTGCTAAAGACCTTACAGCAGACCAATGTGAATATTCATCCGAATAATTAGAAACTATCAATCCTCTGCAATGAATAGAATCAGATTCGAAATTCATCAGCAAATCGTTTACTATTTCTTTTGCTGGTACGCCATAATTACCAATTAATGGATAGGTGCAAATAAGAATTTGCCCCCTGTATGACGGATCGGTAAGCGTTTCAGGATACCCGACCATTCCGGTGTTAAATACAACTTCGCCGTTTGTATTTCCGTTAAAACCGAAACTGTACCCGGAAAATTCTGTTCCGTCTTCTAATATTAATTTTGCTATTATTCTATCGTTCATAATTTCAGTTCAGATAAAAAAATAGCCACTCAAATGAGCGGCTGGTTAAGTCCTCAGGTAAAGACAGGTATTTAAGATTTGCATTCTGCAAGAAAACAATAAATCATCCTTGTAAGTTTGCCAAATATAAACTGATGAATGTTTAGTATCAAATTTATCAGGTAATTATTTTAAAAAGTGATATGCGTAGCACAAATATTTGTCTCACAATTTCCGATCGAATTTTGATTATTTTCTCAAACTAAAAATTATGAATACAATGGACAAAAGTTTTTACTATTTTTCCACAGCACAAATTAAATAAAAAAATTAAGGTGATAGAAATGAAACTAATTAAACTTACAATATTATTGTTCATACCAATTATACTTATCTCCGGCTGTCTTAAAGTTAATTCAAATGTTATAATTAATAAGGACGGCAGCGGCATATTGGAAGAACAGGTGTTGATGAGCGATATGGTGATTTCTATGATGAATGAATTTATGAGCTCATTCCAGGATTCAACAAGCGCACCGGAGGAATTTAAGTTATTTAAAGAAGATGAATTGAAAGCCAAATCATCAGAATACGGAGAAGGTGTGGAATATGTTTCGGGTGAAGAAATAAAGATTGATGGTTGGCAGGGTTACAAAGCTATATATTCTTTTGAAGACCTGAACACATTAAAAATGGAAACTGACCCGAATACAAAAGTTGAAAACCCGCAGGATGATGGGTCAGCAACTGAGTATTTCTCATTCAAGTTTATTCCGGGTGATATCGCAGAATTGATTATCGACAGACCCGACTTGAACAGCAAAAAGAAAGATGAAGAAATTGCTGTAGAAACTGACACGGAAAATCAGGAGTTAGATGATAGCCTAATTAAAATGATGGATGGTATGACTATGACAATTTCTCTTGAATTTAATGGCGAAATTGTTGAAACGAATGCTTCTTACGTTGATGGCTCAAAAGTTACGATGCTCGATATTGATTTTTCTAAAATTCTAAAGAATAAAGAAAGCTTAGAATTGTTTAAAAAGAATCCGCCAGATAATTTGGATGAGATGAAAGCAATTGTGGAAAACATTCCCGGTATGAAGGTAGAATTTAAAAAACCGGTAATTGTTAAATTTAAATAAGTTTGTAGCAAATTATTTTTTATAGTTTATTAAAAGCTGCCAATATTCTGAAGCATCTTCTACATATGGAATAATGAGTTGACTTATTCCACGAGAATCATTTTCTTAACTTGAGCAAATCAGTAAAAATCGATTGTACTTGCGTAACTGGATCTACATCGTAATAATATCGCGGTCGATGATATTCATCCATCCGGCTCGAGATTTATAATAACTATTGAAGCTCTTAATATCACATAATTTAATTTTCATTCTGAGCAAATACTTTTATAAGGAAATTCCATTCATTTATCTTTAATTTTGCACAAACAACTTAATTACCATTTAAAAAATGCAAACATTTACTTATACACTAATATTTAAGATCATCTTCCGCTTCGGAAATATAATTGTTACGCTTTTACTTTCTATTTATTTGATCCCGGTTTTCTATTACATTGATCAAAACATGATACTTATTCTTCCGTTGATAATAGGTTTAATAATTCTGTATATGGTAAATAGAACATATCTCACTTACTATTTAATTCTTCCGTATAAAATTGAAGCTGATGATGAAAAGATGATATGCTCAGATTTTCTATTATCTAACAAAGTTGTTACAATTTATTATAAAGATATTGATAAGCTGCAAGGCGGAGTATTCAGTGGAAGATCATCGGGGATAATGAAACTGCGCGACGGCAAAAGTAAATTACAAGTTGGTTTTTCACAAAAAATGAACAATTCAGAAAAGCTGATTGCATTAATTCTCAGCAAAGTCTCGAAGGATTTGTACAACGAAGTAATGAACAATCTTACTGAGAGAAGACACAGAAAAAATATTAATCCCAAATAAATTTATTATTAATGAAAATTGCAGTATTACTTTCCGGCGGAGTTGACAGCTCGGTTGCTTTAAGATTACTTAAGGATCAAGGGCACGACATAACGACATTCTATCTTAAAATATGGCTTCAGGATGAGTTCTCCTTTTTGGGTGATTGCCCGTGGGAAGAAGACCTGAAGTTTGCAAGAGAAGTTTGTTCACAGGCGGATGTTCCTCTAGAAGTTTTATCTCTTCAGAATGAATACTGGGATACAGTTGTAAAATATACAATTGAAGAAGTGAAAGAAGGACGCACACCTAATCCAGATATTTTCTGCAACAGTTTAATTAAATTCGGGCAGTTTTATGATAAAATTGACAATTCTTATGAAAAAGTTGCAAGCGGGCATTATGCATGGGTTGATGAGGTAAACGGAAAAATATTATTAAAACGATCACCTGATCCTGTAAAAGATCAAACTTATTTTTTGGCTTATCTTACACAGCAGCAGCTTTCACGAGCATTGTTTCCAATTGGTAAATTTAAGAAGACTGGGATACGCGAGCTTGCACATAAATATCAATTGCCAAATATGGATAGAAAAGACAGCCAGGGAATTTGTTTCCTCGGGCAGGTAAAGTTTAAAGAATTTATTAAACACCATCTTGGAGAAATTGAAGGCGAAATAATTGATATAGACAGCGGGAAATTTATGGGCAAACATCCCGGCTATTATTATTTTACAATCGGGCAGCGATCTGGTTTGGGTTTGAGCGGCGGACCATGGTACGTTGTAAAAAAAGATGTAGAGAATAATGTTGTTTTTATATCACTTGAAAATACGGCCTGCAGAGAAAAAGATGAATTTACTGTAGATAAGTTTAACTGGATAGAAGAAGAAGAACCACAGAGAAATGATCTCTTAATTAAAATAAGGCATGGTGCAAACTTTTATAATTGCACGCTAACTTTAAATGATAACGGAATGGGAACAGTAAAACTTGATAAGCCGGATAAAGGAATTGCTGCGGGACAGTTTGCTGTTTTTTATGATGATGAAATTTGTCTTGGCGGGGGTGTTATATTGTAATGGTAAAGAATAACATATGATTAATTAGCAGATTAAAAATCTTAAACCGAAGCTTGCGATTGATCATATAATTTTAGAAGTGTGTAATCTTTATGTTGTGCTATCCCCAATAATTTTTGGCAGTTGTTGCATAAGTATGCATACCTGATACCAATAAACGAATCAATTTTACAAACCCAGGCGGACTCAATTTTCTCCCTGCAATGAGGGCAATTGAGTTTTACTTCCTCTTTTTCCAAAAGTTTTGTCATCATATAATTATCTCCACGTATATTAGACTCCAATCTTACCTAAAATGTTACCGTTTATCAAGAAAATTAAGAATTTTTAACAATATAGTTAGTGAAGTAGCTCACAGTTTAGCATTTCAATTAGTATTACTGAGAACACTCTAAAAACTTCATTACTCAATATGTCATTCCCACAAAAGTGGGAATCTCTTTAAAAAACTGAAGTTCATAGATTCCCGTTTCCACGGGAATGACCTTTTTGAAAGAGACTTATTATTTAATTAAAATAATCAATCTATTTGTCCGTAAACCGATTGCAAATTAATGCTTTATTTAGTTTTTTAAAATAACTATCTTGCTAAAAATTAAATCACTATTTCTTGTCGAAATTAAATGGAATCTCAGGCATTAATATTTATACCGGATATCAGCGGCTACACAAAGTTCATTACAGAAACTGAAACTAAGCACGCAAAGCATATAATTATCGAACTTCTTGAAGTAATAATTAAAGCTGATAAGTTAAAAATGCACGTATCTGAAATTGAAGGCGATGCAGTTTTGTTTTACCTCAAAGGTGATCCCCCGAAACTTGGTGAATTGATATCTCAGGCAAAAAAAATGTTTTTGGATTTTCACACTCACCTGAAAATTATTCAGAGAGATAATGTATGCCAGTGCGGTGCCTGCCGTTCGGCTGTCAACCTAACGCTAAAGTTTGTTTCACACTTTGGAATTCTCGAAGAAGTTACAATACAAAATTTTTCAAAAATTATGGGAAGCGATGTAATACTTGCACACCGGTTGTTAAAAAACAATATAAATGATGATGAATATCTTTTGATTACGAAAGCTTATCTAACAACGCAGAATGATTCAGACGCAGGGCTTGATGAGTGGGTGAAGTTTCATGAGCATAAAGAATCTTTTGATAACTTTGAGGAGGTTCAAATTAAATATGTTCCTTTAACCGAAGTTAAAAAAGAATTACCTGATGTATCAAAATTAAAAAGAACCGATTTAGATTATACTAATCCGGACACGTCTATTTTTATTGATGCTCCTATACTTCTTGTTCATGAACTGCTGACCGACCAAGATGCTAAATTAAATTATGTACCGGGGCTGAAAGAAATAAAAGACAATGCACCGGTAAACCGTATTAATACTTCGCACACTTGTGTATTTGATGACCTTGAAATACATTTTGTTACTCTGTCCAATGAAGTTAAAGAAAAGGAAATTTCGTATGTAGAGCAAGGTGAAGCAAGCATTGGCGTTGCTTTTATCTCAGATTATAAACTTAAAGAAGAGGGGAAAGGAACAATACTATCGCTTAAGATATTTCCAGGAAGGATAAGCAAAAACCTTTCGTTTTATAAAAGAGTTTTTCGCAACATTATGACAAAGCTTGCAATTTTCAAGCTGAGAAACGCAAGTCCAAAAAATCTTGAAGTATTTAAAACTTTTTGTGAAAAAACTGCAGAAGAAAGAGCAGAAAAATAAATTAGTCCGGGAATAAAGTTTTATCTATTCCAGGAATTATCCTAAGAGCATTTTTGTAATACAATTTTTTCAGCACTTCATCGGGCAGTCCTAATCCGTACATTTTCCAGAATGCGTGTCTTTTCCTGTAATAATCAAAGTATTCATCTTCGGTTTCGAGCACTCTGAAATAAACATAATATTCTTCGGGGTTCCAAGAGTCTTTACCGAACATAATTCTATCCTGATATTTTATAAACCACTCCCGTGCAAAACGTGGCTGTCTTCCCAGCTCTGCAAGCACTGCACCGATTTCTGTGTACATGTTTGGAATTTCATCCATCAGTTTTCCAAGTCTGGCAAGATCATTCCCCAGCCAGCTAAGATGAGCATTTATAAAAATTGTGTTCTTGTTTTTTCTGAAAGCGTTGTGTTGCTCTTCCATAATCTGTTCCCATGATGGATATTCTTTCGGATCACGATATCTGTTTGGTTTTTGTTTTAGCTCGAGCCATCGTTCGTTATTTTTATCTTTTGGCTGCCAAAATTGAAACGGTTCTCCCGTGTGGATTAGAACAGGTATTCCAAGTTCTGCACATTTCTGCCAGATTGGATCCAGCCGTGTATCATCAGTAGGAACTCTGTTGCCATTATTATCTTTTAATGTTAACCCAAGATTTTTATATATCTTTAAACCCTTTGCCCCACTATTTACATCATCTTCTAATTCTTTTAATGTTTGTTCAATCCAGCCCTCCTCTCCAAAACCATAAAAGTCTATATTGGTAAAAATTATAAATTTACCCGTTTTCAGCTCACTAATATTTTTGATCGATTCTTTAAGAAATTGTGAATCTTTCATTCTATATTCAAATTTCCCAGGTTCAATTTCAACTCTTGTAAAACCTCTGCCGCTTAGATTTACCATAACTGCCATATTAAGTTTATCCATATCGATAATTACTTCAGCCAAATTTTCTTTGCTCATATTCCATTGATGATTATGTACATCAATAAACGGAAATTTTGCACTTGTTAAAGGGTGTTGCGGAACAACAAGAGATGATGGCGGATCATATTCCTCGAAATACATTATTGTATCAGCCTGCGGGAATAATGTTTTGATAAATAGTAAAGGAAGGAGTAATAAAATAAGTTGTAGCATATTATTTTTTCGTTAAGTGTTGAAATAAATGTTCAAAGAAAATTACTTTAAATAGATTAATGAATCAACAAACATTTTCTAACATTTATTATTAAACAGGTGGTTAGAAAGTGCCATTTTCATCTTCAATATTTAATAAATAGGTTTTATTAAACCGGTCGAGTTAATTCTTCGAACTGTTCCAGAGATTTTTTGAGGCTCTGCCGAACTGTGTATGAAAAGAAACTCACCGTCATATTTACCGTTTCCAATCGTTGGATAGATTTTTTTGTACTTAACTGATGAGCAGGAAATTAAAATTAGTTGTGTAATTAGTGGAGAGCATAATTGGAAAATTGTTATTAATTTTTGAATTATTATTCCAACCGAAAATAAATTATATTTCAATTAGTTTATTTTGGATAGCATACTGCGTAAGTTCAACATTTGATTTAAGATGCATTTTTTCAAGTATCCTGTTTCTGTAGCTGTAAACAGTATGAATACTTATTGTAAGTTCCTGAGCAATTTCCTCAGCAGACTTCCCAAAAGAAATAAAACACATTATCTGGTACTCCCTATCTGAAAGATTTTGATGGGGCGCTTTTTTATTATTTACATCAAAATTATCAGCTAATTTTTCTGCCAGGGTTGGACTGATGTACTTTCCGCCGCCAACTATTTTTCTTATTGCGGAGACCAATTCGGTGGGAGCTGACACTTTTTTCAAATAACCGGCAGCACCCGCTTTAATGGCTCTTAGTCCATATTGATCTTCGCTAAACATACTCAGGATAAGGACAGGTACTTTTATATTCCTGGTTTTCATTTCTTTCAATGCTTCCAACCCACTTTTGCAGGGCATATTAATATCGAGAACAACAATTTCCCAACTGTCCTTATCTAACAGTTCAAATAATTCACTCGCATTAGCCGCTTCACCAGTTACTTTCATATCTGATTCTTCAGCAACAATTTGCTTTAATCCCTCGCGTACAATTGCATGATCATCTGCTATAAGAATTTTTATCATTGTTCAGTTTTATAAAAATTAATTATTGTTTAATGGAATTTCTACTCTAACTTCTGTTCCCTTGCCGGGAGTTCCTTCAATCGTTACTTCGCCGCCTAAAATTAATGCTCTCTCCTTCATTCCAATTATGCCAAGCGATTTAAAATCCTTTGTTTGTTCTCCAGCAATTCCAACACCATTATCTTTAATTTTTAATATAAGATTTCCCGCTTTTTTTTGTATTGATATTGAAATAAGCTTTGCCTTCGAATGCCTTGCTATGTTAGTTAATGCTTCCTGAAAAATCCTGAATATGGCTGTTGACTTATCCTCCTCTAAATCCAGCTCATCTCCGGGAAGAGTGAAGGAACATTTTATACCTGTTATATTATAGAACTCTTGCGCCTGCCATTCAATTGCAGGAATCAATCCCAGCTCATCGAGAATATCGGGCCTTAATTTTGATGTAATCCGTTGTACTTTTTCTACAGTATCATCAATCATATTTGAAACGGAAATAATTTTATCTTTCAACTCCTGTTGGTCGTCTCTTAATTTGTTTGATACCAATGTTATCTGAATTTTCAATACTGTTAATACCTGTCCCAATTCATCATGGATTTCCCTTGCGATCGCAGTTCGTTCCTCTTCTCTTATAGTTTGAAGATGTGAAGCAAGATTTCTTAATCGTAAACCTGTTTTTCTAAGTTTTTCCTCAACTCTTTTTCTCTCCGTTATATCTCTTGCAATAGAAAGTACTGTAGGTTTTCCCTCGTAGGTGAATAAATGCGAATTTATTTCGACAGGAATTTGTTTTGAGTCTTTTGCTCTGTGAACAAGTTCATAAATTACATGTGAGTTTAATAATAGTTTTTCGGTTTGTTTGTTAAACTCATCAATAAATTTTGGTGAGATTATAGCCGAAGGGCTTAATTTCAAGAATTCATCTTTTGTGTAACCAAACCGCTTGCATGCAACTTCATTCACTTCAATAAAATCACCATACGATTTCTGTTTGGAAAACTGCGTGACAAACACAGCATCGTTTGCGTTGTTGAACAACATACGATATTTCTGCTCGCTATCGGTAAGTTCTAACTCAGCTCCTTTTCTTTCTGTAATATCTTTTATAATGGAAAGAGTATATTTGCCTTCACCTGTCAAATCAAGAAATGTGTTGGAAAATTCAAACCAGCGCTTTTTCCCATTCCAAAGAGTATTCTCTCTTTCGAAATGAGTTTTTATTTCATGATTAACCACATCCCGCCGGTAAGTTTCGAGAACCCTTTTTTGTTCCGATTTATGATAAACAACAGAAAACGGTTGATTTAAAAGTTCTTCTTTATCGAGGTTAACAATTCTGCAGTAAGCATCGTTGACCATAACAATAGTACCGTTACCATCAGTAAGCCGCATTCCATCAACAGAAATTTCCCACAGTTTGCTAAATAGTATTTCTGATTTACCAAGCGTTTCTTGTAATTGATGATCGGTGTTCATATTATTATCATAATTAATTTTTAAACTTTAGTTTTGAATCCTTTCATCATCCATTTTTTAGCTAACACAAGCCCGAGCGAACTGGTCATCGCAATTAAACCATAAATAAACCACATAGTTCCTGTGTTCATATCTGCGGGTGTTACATCACGCGGTACGTATTGCATAAGGAACCATCCCGAATAAAATCCGGTTATAACTTTTGTTAAAAACCAGGAGAACTGTCCGACTCCCATATATAAACCGACCATTCCTTATCTCTTGGATTTTGAACATCAGATTGGATTGTTTTTTCTTCCACGTGGTTTATTCCCTTCTGAATTTATAAACAGTTCTACGTTCTTATAAGTAAAAACGAATGGTACGTAAATTAAGTAATCTGATGGAGAAATTATATTTTTATCAGAGGATTTTTTTGGGGTGAGAATAGCTGACAGTTTATTCCAACGAGTTGTTGTACTTTGGTATGGTAAAAATAAATTTACTATTTTCATTTAATATCTTATTTTTCATCCCCATTAATCCTTGTAAACCTCCAGTGTGTATTACAAGAATGTTTATTCCATTACGAAAATAATTATTTAAAATAAGATTGTAAACCCCAAACAATAGTTTTCCGGTATAGATAGGTTCGATGGGAATGGAGGTGATTTTTTGAAATCTTTTAATAAATCCGATCAAATCAGAATTAATTTTAGCATAACCGCCAAAATGGAAATCAAGGTTGATATCCCAATTATTATATTTTTTCCCTGCACTTTCATAAATAAGTTTTTCAACATCGTTTAATAAAAAACTGCTTCCTTTTAAAACAGAAAATCCTAATGCTTTCTTTTTACCGTTAAGTCCTGTTATTAGACCAGCCAGAGTTCCACCCGTTCCGCAGGCACAGCAAACGTAGTCGAAATCAATATCAATATTAGAAATAATTTCGCTTGCACCTTTAACAGCAAGTTTGTTTGTCCCTCCTTCAGGTAATGGGTAAAATTTCCCAAATTTTTCTTTGAGTTGATCAATAAATTCGGATGAGTTTTTCTCCCTGTAAGATTTCCTGTTAACATAATGGATTTTCATTCCCTTCGAAACGGCAAAACTCAAAGTTGGATTTAATGGAAGATGTTCTTCTCCTCGTATAATACCGATGGTTTTGAATCCAAACAATTTACCAGCTGCTGCTGTTGCGTAAATGTGATTTGAATAAGCACCACCGAAGGTTAAGAGTGTTTCATATCCATCCTCTTTTGCTGTTATTAAATTATATTTTAACTTGTGCCACTTATTTCCTGATAGTTCAGGATGATTCAAGTCTTCACGTTTTATAAATAATTTAATACCATTATCTTTAATTAATGGATCTTCAATTTTAGTAATTGGTGTTTTGTGATTGATGAAACCTGATTCAAGTATATTTTTAGCTAATCGCATTAACTATAATTATTCGTGATTTTTTAAAAGATAGATTTATATAAAAACATTTTGCATCTTGCAAAATAGCAATCCTTTATTTTAATAATAAATTTGTAACTGAGAATGAACAAAGACGAAATAGAGCAACTTAAAAAAGATTATGAAAAAGGTAAGGGGAACATCAAAGTCACTTTTGAAAAGATAGTTAACCAGGTAGAGACTTTTAAAAAAGGCATTCCCTTTCTAAAATTAGTACGACCCTGCACAATAGGTGAGGGACTCCATGTAATTGATGAAGAAGAAGATTCTGAGGATTTAATTACAGTATTTCAGGAAGCGATTGAGGATGAGAGAATTATTAAATTCGTTCCTGCTTCCGGAGCAGCATCACGAATGTTTAAAAATTTACAGGCAGTGCTTAATAAATTTGGTGATGTTAAAAGATATGTATTGGAAGAGGCGGTTACCCACAATGATGAGGATAGTTTAGCAGTATTAAAGTTTATTGATAATATTAAGCGCTTTGCTTTTTATCCCGACTTAAAATTTGAAATGAGTGAAGATGGTTTTGATTTTGAAATTCTTTTAAGAGAAGGAAATTATTCTGAAATTCTCAAGTACACACTTGAATCTGATGGACTTAATTATGTAAATCAAGCTAAAGGAACTATTAAATTTCATAATTATCCTGATGGTGCGCGAACAGCTTTTGAGGAGCATTTAATTGAAGCAATACATTATGCCAAAGCAGAGGAAAAACCTACGAAAGTTCATTTTACTATTCCACCGGATTACACAGGATTGATAAGCTCAATTGTGAAACAGGCAATCGAACAGCATAAAAAAGTAGGTGATAATATCCAGGTATCATATTCATACCAAAAACCTTCTACTGATACAATTGCTGTTACACTTGATAATAAACCTTTTAAAGATGCCGAAGGTAATTTGGTCTTTCGCCCCGCAGGTCATGGTGCGCTGCTTGAAAACCTGAATGATCTAAAAGGTGATATAATTTTAATAAAAAATATTGATAATCTTGTTACGGATCATTTACAGGGCACGACCAATCTATACAAAAAATTATTAACCGGTTTTCTTATCAGGCTGCAAAACAAAATATTCACTT
>SMUX01335021.1_pt1 | contig 13362 bp, 9 predicted proteins | sample 2456431 | NCBI WGS metagenome assembly SMUX01 (sample SAMN11095930, study PRJNA526329) | marine sediment metagenome | biome: Marine sediment; feature: Surficial sediment; material: Deep marine sediment; isolation source: Hadal surficial sediment | place: Pacific Ocean | collected 2014-11 | depth 0-1... | reverse complement strand
CAATGGCAGATGGCTTTGATCTCCTTGAGATTATCTGACCAGGAAAGCAGGTATTTGCTGCCCTCAAAGGGCTCGCCCTGGAAGTCGGTACGAAGGCCGTATGCCAGAACCGGTATATTGAGTTGGTCGGTTACCTCACCCAACTGGAAAACCTGATCTTTGGTAAGAAACTGAGCCTCATCGATCAGGACGCAATGCAATGGTTCGTCCTTGATCGCCGTGGTGACAATGTCATGGAGGTCATCTTCCTGGTTGAAGATAGTCGCCTCTGATTCGAGACCGATTCTGGAGCAAACCTTGCCCGCGCCAAAGCGGTCATCCAGTTCCGGCGCCAGCACCAGTGTATTCATGCCGCGCTCTCTGTAGTTGTAGCTCGATTGCAGCAAGGCCGTGGATTTGCCGGCGTTCATGGAAGAGTAATAAAAATAGAGCTTAGCCATCAGGTAATTTCTGGATTATTCATATTCATTACTGATTTTCAAAGTGTTTTTCAATCGCATGAAATTTTCATGGCCGATGATCCGCCATAGGCGGCCAATGCCCATATTTTGACACACTACCTGCCTGCGAATGCGTTGATTACAGGCGATATATTGCGCCGGGAGCGAAGAATCAACAACAACGATGGCGGAGAAGTACGATGCGTATCAAGTCATTAGTTGGAGGATTGGCGCTGATGTTTCTGGCGGCACCGAACCCCGCTCCGGCGGGGCTTTTTATTGCTGTTGCGCTGCTTCAAAACTCGCCAGCCATTCTGCGGCAAGTTCTTCGGCTTTCGCAATCTCCTCGGGCGACATCATTCTCGCCAGTTCGTCTCGTTCAAATTCCGCATTATAGTCGTCGAGCATCGCAGCGACGTTGTACCACTTGTGGGCCTGTATGTTGTCCTGCGGCGCTCCGAATCCGATGGCGTACATTTTGCCGAGGCTGATCTGAGCAGTGGTGAAGCCGCCTTCAGCGGCGATTGAATACCACCTGAATGCCTCGTCGTCGCTCTGCGGTACGCCCCAGCCGTTGGCACACATAACGGCCAGTTGGTAGGCCGCCTCGGCATGGCCCTGTTCCACCGCGAGGCCGTACCATTTCAATGCCTCGTCGTCATTCAGTTCCACTCCCCAGCCGTTGGCATAGAGCAAGCCGAGACCGAATTGCCCGTCCCGATCTCCCTGCTCGGCCAGTGGCTGCCACTCGCTTAGGGCAGTTGCATAGTCGCCTTCGCTGTATGCGTCGAAGCCCTTGGCGTAGTCGGCAGTAAAGCCACTGTTTGCGGCTAACAGCAGAAATAGAGCGAGGGTTTCCAGCAGGTAATGGCGCATGATTATCGGCTTGTCTATCTGATAGCGTTGATCCGCCTGGCACAGAGTTTCTCAAATTTCCGCATTGTCAGAAAGCCAATTCAATGCGAGGAAATACCTATTTTGCGGCCTATATCCCTGCGAGCCATCGCCAAACAGAGACGCTGCGCGAATCGGGCAGACCAACCGTCCTGGTGTTGTTGTACCTGCATTGTGTGAGCAATGTCACACCATCGGATTTATTCCAGCTCATTTGCGCGAATCTGTGACGCGCTCTGGCCGGTTCTCACTGCCTTCGTGATACAAAAAGTCACAACACAGGATCGCCTCTGCGGGATGGAACCAATGGTCGCTGCCGAGCAGCACCATGCAGAATTACAACAGCGGGACATGGGGCTTTGGAGAAATTTTATTGGGTTTCGTCAAAGTGAAAATACTTAGCATACTTTCGTTATTTCTATTACTTGGTTGTGCGCCGAGCACACATGACCTTATCGATCAAGCACATCTCACCGGCGACTGGTCTCTCGTCAACCAGAGATTTGACGCCATGGAAAAACGTGCAACACCACGTCCTCAGTCATGTCCGCGTGGCACGACGCGATGGTGTAATAAACGCTTTCGTGATGAACGGTGCAGCTGCGTCAATAGCGCAGACGTTCGTGACATGCTTCGTTCGTATGGCCTGTAACCAGTTGATCTGAAATAAAAGCGGGTCCAATCCAGCTGTGGACCCGATCTCTGGCCTGCCCTGGGGGGCCGGGAGAGACCCAACTCGCACATCCTTTCGAACCAGGCATTTTAAGATCCCTTGCCAGAATACCCTATATAATTCCGTTAGTTAGAAGGACGCTCGCCAAGGTTTATTATTTCTACTCGCCTGTTATCCGCATGCAGGGGCCAGTCCGGCAACAGCAATTCGTCTTCTCCGTTACCCACAACTTCCAGGCGATCCGGGTCGATCCCACGAGTCACCAAAAAGCGTCTTACTGTCTCGGCGCGATCCCGTGAAAGCCTTCGATTGTACTCGGCAGAGCCGGACGCGTCGGTATGGCCCGCAATCTGAAATCGGTAAATCGCCAGCGAGTCCTGCTGTAGCGCTGCCTCGAGTTGTTCGAGTTGCGCCCTGGCGTCCGGTCTCAGGGAGCTGGAATTGATCTCGAATGGGATATTGAGATCAACCTTCGCCTTTGCCCGAACACCAATTCCCCGCGTTTTTGATTTCTTGAGTGCCTGTTCAATCTCACTGCTCGAAACAGTATCCGGAGCTGTCTGTGCGAATACCAGTGAGTGGCCTGAAATAGCAAGCTGGATCAATACGATGTGGCCAAGTATCTGCTTCATTGAATGCACCTCTCACTAACGACTATTTATGACGGCAATTTATGACGGCAACGTTGCCATTCGGTAAATCTGACTGCATTAATTATTTACATTGCCAGAATAAGTTGGCGTTCAGTATTGCTGCGATCCCGTCAGTCGATGCGGCTGATAAAAAGGCACGATTCGATCGGACCTTTAAACTGATCGGATCCTAACTATCGTCAGCCGCGAGCAGGCTGTCCAGCCGGTCAAGTATTTGCAGCCACTCCTGCTTTGCCGATTCACTCGCTCGTTCGCTCAATGCGTCGATACGGGCCTTCACCCGGGCACGCGCGCCTTGACCAAATCTCTTTAACAGGACACTGGCTTCCAGCAGATCCGTGCCCTTGCAATTATCGGCGTTAAACAACCAAAAACTGGCCTGCTTGTTGCTGCTTTCACCCATACCACAGCGCTCACGCGGCGGTTCTCCTCGCCAAAAAAGCCTGAAGAGGTCATGAATGGCTCCCTGGCTTGCTGCGAAATAGCTATGTCCCAGCATGTCGGTTTCGACGGCGGACATATCGATCGTGTCGAGCCCGGGCGAAGTGACAATCGTTTCACCAGCCATCCCGGCTCTGGGCGCGCCGTGCCAAATTTTGGACCACTGCAGCGCCAGATCGTTGTCGGACGCATACAGCGTTACACGCTCCGCGAATCTGCTGATGTTTTCGATGACTTCCACAAAGTAATCGCGATCGACATCGGGTGCAGTAAAGACAATCTGGTCAAATATCTTCTCGGGTTCGGCAGATTTTCGCCTCGCAATGAATGTCTCCAACGCCTCAATGAGCGCGCGATTGCCCATGCTATGGGCAATCAGATGGATGCGATCGGCACCCGATCTGGCGACCACGTCCTCGATAAAGCGGGACATTTTTCTGCCGCCTATCTGCACCGCGGCTTCATCAACAGTGTACGCTGCCGTAGTGCCCTGCGAGGGCCAGCTGTACATCATCGGCGTGCCATCGAAATCCAGATCGTAAGCGAGCTGTGCAACCCGTCTCGCAGCATCTTCGAATGAGGCGCTGTAACCATGGACGAAAATGAACACGTCGTCGGAAGGCGAGCTTTGAATGTGATCGTGCAATGTTGCGTAAAAATTCTCTTCGGCGAGCGGCTCAATCTTGAGCAGTAGTACATATCGTTTCTTTTTGGCTTCATCACCCAAAACGTAGGTATAAATCGACCAGCGGGATTGCGATTCAAGCTCGCCATAATTATGCGTTTCGGGAATGCTGACGTCGAGGTAGCCAAGCTCAACGTCTCCGCGCTCGCGACCATAAAACCTCGCCGCTTTTACCTCACCGGTTCGGGCACGATTTGTGCCGTAGAACACACGAACTGTCGCGTGACCATCGTCGATACCGTATCGGTGCCGGTCGACGTCAGGCCCCTCAAAATCAAGGCCACGCTCTACAAGCATCGCTGCCTCAATGTCTGTGTCTATTCGGGCCACGTCGTCGAGCCTGTCCTGGAGAACATAAAGATTGCGAAGCCTGTTCAGTGTAGCGAGGACATTGTCATGTTGATCACCGTAGATTGCTCGTTCGATGCCAAGAATTCTGTTTAGCAGGCTCTCGGCCTCGGCAAAGTTCTGCTGTTGCGAGGCAATATCGGTCAGTGCTTCAAGTATTGGTATCAAATCCGGGTGACCGGAACCCAGTTCGCGCTCCCTTATCGCCAGAGCGCGCCTGTAATTGACTGCGGCCTGCGCTAATTCACCGGCCAGCGCCAGGACTTCAGCCAGTCTCTCAATCGAGTCAACAACTTCACTGCTGTTCTCTCCGTACCGGGCTTCCGCGATTTCGAGTGCCTGTCGCCCATAGTCGACAGCCGTAACGAAGTCGTTTCTTGCTCTGGCGTCAGCGTAGCGCTGATACGGTTGAATAAGATCAAGGGCCTGACCCGGCGTATTGACCGGAGCAAGCATGGCCAATACACCGAGAATGCACGCGAGTCGTGTCATGCCGGATGCGACTGATTGTTCGATAGCGCGCGACCTCATTGCGGGACGTGATTTACGATGATAAGGGCAATGCGCTGCGCCGCAGGCAGGTCTGCGGAGACGAAGGCCAGAATGCAGAGCAGCACTCCAACTGATTGGCGCAACATCGCTTCTCTCCTTGATTATTCTTCTGAGTAAGCGTAATAGCGGGCTACCCCTGTATTTTAGCGCCAAAACAGGTGGCTCGTTTGATTTTCAGGAAAATATCGCGCCTGATATCTTCCATCGGGCCTGGTGGGCGCCGGACGCGTTATCGATCGGTCTCGGTTCCCTTGATCCAGTATGCTGCCGAGTCCCGCACGATCGCGTGCTAAAATTATCTAAAAAAAGCGGCACCAGCCTGCGGCCAACGCCCACTTTCCACGGAGTAAGAATAATGACAACGCACACGAGAAGCCTGATCAGAACACGGTTGATGCTGATGTCAGCAGTCGCGCTGACGGCCACAGCCCTGATCACAACCAACGCCTGGTCGCAGGAACCACAAACCGAACGCCCGCAACCTGGGGCAAGATCATTGCCGTCAGCAGGCGCACCGGGTGGTCCGATGATGCAGCGAACGCTACGCTTTCCCGGTCGGGAACACCCACATCGCGTAGAGATTAGCGGGATTGCAACGGCGGACATGCGAATTGCCTCTTCGTTGAGCGCTGTCACGGCTGTCCATAACGTGACGACGCCAAATGATCCGCGTATTCACATCAAGCTCGGCCGTACCGAGTACAAGGCCATCAAAGTCACCGGTGAATTGCCGCCGCCCCGGGAAATGCTCGATTGGTACAAAGGCGTTCGCAATGGCAACGATGATCGGCGTACCGGCGTGATCATTCTGAATGCGAACGATGGAAGCGAAATCCATCGAATGGCGTTTTATGAAGCGCTTCCGGTCGGACTGGACATCGAACTGGCCGGTTCGCGGTGGATCATGACGCTCGCGGTCGAGCTGATCGAATTCCGCAATTAACTCCGGTTCCGGGTCATCTAAGGATCAGTGGATTATTTGCGCTAAATCAATTTAAAAATGCGGTTGAAGCGATCCTGAGCTTTGGGCGTCCCAAGCGCACCCTCCAGACCATCACGCGTGAGACTGTAAATCAGGTTCAGGAGATCGACAAAGCGCCTCTCAACTTCCGCCAGCTGCTCTGGACTCAGTTTTTCATTGATACCAATAGCCTGCAGGAATCCCCGAAACGCCTGCAGATCCTCTTCGATTACCTGCTCACGCGCTGTGGTCAAATAGTACTCCGACAGGTTCTTTGTCCTGACCGGGTCGGCCAGCATCTGATCCACCATCGCAATGTACTGCTGCACCATGTCGGTTGAATCGCGAATCATGATCGCGTTGTTGGCGTCCATCATGTAGCTTCGAATATCTGCATTGGCCGAACCAACGAGCAGATCGTCACCGAGCACCCAGACCTTGCTGTGCAGCGAAAACTTGATTGGGCCAGGCACTCGTTGAATTTCAAAGTAGCTGAACGACGCAGCCTTCTGTTGGTCACGAACACTACGGATATGGTCACTGAATGCGAACATCACATGGCGAGCGAAAAGGTTGGTGACAGCAAGATCCGTGGATTCCAGTGAATTAGTCAGAATCTTCACATCCACATGACGGCAGTCCAGGCGCCCATCAAGCATCTTGGTCAGCATATCGACCAGATTGGACGGCGGGAAAAAGTAGGCATTATTAATAATGACGCGCTTGGGGCTCTCTGCAGTTGCGGTCCTGCAAACACTTTCCAGAGCTGCCAGGACGAGCGAGTGTATGCGCTTTCCGGATTGCGCTTCCTGGCCGTTGCGAGCACCATAAGTGCGGCCCTGCAGCGGGCCATCCGGATCGCCGCTGAACGGAATGTTCTCTACATAGAACAACTGCGCGTCGGAATCGATCCTGATTGTGGTCGAATCCTGCGCGCCCATTAACGGATAAATCTGCTGCCGGAAGTGCTCCGCACGATGCATCATTTCATCGTAGCGCCTTGCCTCCCTTTCCTCTTGCAGCACGGCGTGAGCAATGAATTCCCTTTCAAAGCAAATCTGATCGTTTTCAGCGCCGGTCACATTCTCGCAGGCTTCCCTTGCTGCACTTATCCCTGCAGCATTCGATGCAAACTCATTCGGTGCATGCTGACGAACCTCGTCTACGGATGCCACCATCGTCCGAAAATTCCACATACGTTCAAAGGCAAATTCGACCGACTCTCCGCCGGTCGCAAGTTCGGCATGCACATCTGTATCAACAAACAGTTGTCCGGAGTCCTGCGTGGCAGCTGACAGATTGTACGTATCTTCCATGTTTCGGCCGCCGAGCTGCATATACCTCCTGTCGGTCAGGAGGAGTTTTTGATGCATGTAGTCAGTGACGTAGCTCCAGTCGCGTACAGCCTCGGCAAGATCCCTGCGCTCGATCGGCAGTCTTTCCGCGATGGCCCCATACATCTGATCCAGAACGTCGCCGTATATGGCGAATACAAATGCCAGTTTGATTTTTGCCACGAGTTGCTGGAACAGATTGCCTGTCCTTGATTTCCAGTAGATACCGGCCAGCTTGACGAGGCCCTGAACGTCCTCGCCCGAGATATCCGCAAGATTGCCTGACGACGGCTGCTCTTCCGCCGCATCGCTCTGCGTTATCGCCAGCGCCATCAGTTCCGGATTCTTTGAATACAGACCAGAAAGGAAAAGACCGGATGCACCGACGTTCAGATTCGATATTCCGATGTCGGCTGCTAGATCACCATCGATAATTTCCGTACCGAACAACTCTGTTATTTTCGCCTTCTTTGCATCCCTGCACAGCGTCTCGGAATTCATCGTCATGTCACTGCATCTCAGAGTGATATAGGCAGCATCCATAATGATATTTCTGGTCGGCCGGTTGTAAAAGCGGACCTGCAGGCTGCCCTGCCCGGTGTTGCCGTGCTTCTCCATCATCGAGAACAGGTCGAGGTCCTTGTAGGTCGCGTGATAGTCCAGCAGGAGTCGCACCCGCACGCCGCGTCGCGCAGCCGCGATCAACTCGGCAGCAAACGCCGAGGACGTGTAGTCATCAGCGAATAAATAGTAGGCGGCGTCGATGGATGATTGCGCCTGAGACACCATTGTGAGCTTTGACAGGAATGCCTCTTCGTTCGACGAGATCACCCGCGCACTTCGAATCCTCAATGGCCCGGCGGATGCGTGCCTTTGAATCGTGTCGTTCGACAAGACTCCCGTCGATCGTGAATCCCGGCTGAGGTACTTGTTTGTCGAGCATGCACCAAGTAACAACGCGATGGATAAAGTCGCAAGCACTGTTACCCTCAGTCTTCTGTGCATGGTCATAGGCAAGCGGAAAACTCAATCGTCGCGTGGCAGAGTCTGCCGGCCCGAATCCGACAGGCCGGGCATCGAAGTCGTCTCGCCGATATCCGACTCAGGGAAATCGCCGAACAGTAGATCATGCTCCAGCTGCGTTAAATTGTAGCTGTGTGCGATCTGCAACGCTTCGAATCGCCAGTGGCTGAATGCAGACAGTAACATTGCAAGATGCCCGAACCGAATCTTGTCCGGGAGATCGAGATTCAGGATCGCTTCAGCCGGATCGGGTAGCTGCTCTGTGCTGACCGCCGTGAGAGTGATATTGGTTTCAGCGACGCCGGCTACGACCTGCATAACGTATTGTCCGTTCTGTAACGCGACTTCCGGCAAGGAAGCATTGTAGCCGGATATGCCGGTCCGTCGCCCCAGCAATTTGCCTGATTCGGACACGATCGAGAGATCGAACGGTTGGATTCCGCCACGCCATGCAAGATGTATTTCGCGAGTGCCTGACAGCAGGAAATTTTCTCCGCTTGTCGCAACGAAGATCTTTGGTTCAAGTCCTCCCTTGCTGACTGCCGCCATCGTCGATGTGCTTTGCTTGCCACGCGTGTTCCACCAACTGGCCACCCAGTTGCGCACGTTTATCAGGAGCTGCGGCGGCGACGCTGATTCTGGTACGACAAACGGTGTATTCTCCGCTGTCAGCTCATAACGCTCGTTGCGTTCGTCGACGACCAGCAGCCGACCGCCCGGATTATCGATGTTAATGGTGTCAGCCGACTGCAGCAGCATCAGCTGTTCGATTGCAATTGTCTCATTGTCCCTGACAAGCCTGTACTGCTCTGCCGAACCCTCAAATTCGCTGACCCAGAAGCTGCCGTACGCCGCTGTTCCAGACAGCAGCAAGACAGTGGCAACTGTGCGAGTAATAGCCATGATCCTCAAGTTATGTTTTTCTGCCCTGTCCGTCGATAGTATGCGGCAGACTTTGAACCCCTCTGTATTCTGCTACTGCCCGATGTATCACCATGGCTAATAACGGGATCGCGAAGTCGACCCAAAGCCCGTACTTGAAAAAGTAAAAACTGATCGGCACCAGTGCACCGATGATTATCGCACCGGCCACGAAGACAGCGATCAGCGACGTAAGCCTGGAAAACGCCCAGGCGGCCACCAGAATCAGGAATAGTTTCTCGACCCAATGCGACAACGCCGGTGGTGGCCTTACCTGTCCGTAATGAGTGAGAGACTTGATGGCATTGGCAATAATCAGCGCTCCGGGCATTTCTCCTATTGGCGTACGGTGAATGTCCCTGCTGTCGGCGAAGCTGGCGCCAATGATAACAACGCGATTTCTTATCAGGTCACCGGAAAGGTCGTGAGGCGATTCGGTGATTAGCTGCGCCGGCACAGTAATCAGATCGGGTGCAGGACTCTTCCAGGGTATCGTGTAGATCAGACGCTGGCCCAGTTCCGCTTCGGGTGAAAAAATCTCACTGCGCCCACCTGCGTCGCGGAACGTTATTGCACTAGCGGCGCTGTCAGCGTTGTTGCAATTCTCCATCCTGACTACGTTCAGATCCGCATACCGGTTTACGGAAGAAACATCCCCAGCTGAAAGCAAAGCCGCTGCAATCAGTTGCGTGGCAGGAACCAGAACAAGCCGCCCGTTCAAACAGCCGAATTTGATCAGGTGCCAATGGCGTATAACTCCATCCCATAATGTTGCCTTGAACAATGGCTGCGCCCAGTGTACAGACGTGGGAAATTCGAATTCGTCCAGAAATGACGGACGAATATCGACCCATTGACGGTCTCCAGGCTCTCCGCTGTAAAAAGTTCGCACAAGTATCAGCGGCGGGTGGGCGACTCCTTTTCCGTATTGTGTCAGGTACGCGGCCAGCCTCCGGTCATCATCTGCGTCAACGCCCTCTCGCGACAGGTCGATGTCCAGGACAATTAGCCGTGCATTGGCTTCTGCGGCAAATTTGATCAGCTTGAGAATCTTGTCCCGCGGCACATGGTACGGCTCTCCCCAGCCGCGGTAACTTGCGTCATCAATATCCAGGAAAGTAAATTGCATTGGGTCGGCGGAACCGGCATCGCTCATCCTCGGCAGTCCCTGGTTGAATTCCATCATCGTATCCATGGCGGAATTCTCCAGGCGAACAAGCCAGTGATGCTGATGAAAAAAGGCGATAACGACGGCAATAAGTACAGCGATTCCGACGTTCGACAGGAACAGACTTTGTGAACGCGAGAGGGCACGCCAGTGACTCCGAACGGGGTTTACTGACAGAAAGCTTCGAAACCTGCGCCACGACCCGCCAGTCAGCCCGGCAAAACGCCTGAGCCAGCTGAAATATAGACTCCGACTAGCATGTCTCTTCGTACTCTGCACAGGAACGAATTCGACTTTGTTGTTGTGATCGCTCGGTAGCTGGTTGATTCACAGTATAGTCGAATCAGATTGAGGCGGTATAATGGCTGATGCCGTCGCAGGACCTGTCGAATAAGCAGAGAAGATTTAACGACATGGCGTCAAAATGCTCAGTAACGTTCCTTGCGCTCATTGTCCTGTTATCAGCATCGTATGCAGCTGATAGCAGCCCTGGTGATCATGACTTGCGCGTTTTTATCAATGACACCTGCATCATCACCGGTGAACCTTTCCTGCTACCCCAGTCTGACGATGAGGCAGCTGCCAGGGTAGTGCCACTGTTCGGCATTCTAGTAAGTAAGTTGGCAGGTACCCTGATCAGTACTGTCATCGAAGGATCTGTGGGCGGGCTTGGTGGGCAGGCGGCACGCAAGGATACGAGATATGTTACTGCGAAAGACTTCAATTTATACCGCGCTGACCTGAGCGAATCGCCGGCAACCAGCATCAACCCGCGCCTGGGCTGTATTACGATCGTCGCCGGCCAGTTTCATCCGGATTCGCTTGACTGCACTGGCGATTACATCCCCCGTGAAGTGTCGGCGGAATCAGTGCAGCTACCCCAGTCCGAGTGGCAAACTGCCAGAACCGACAATTCGGTCGAGAATATTCTCCGCCGTGCGAATGTCTGCATGATCGGACAGATAAAATCGGTGTATGAGGCGCGTATCCTGTTCTCGGATGATAAAACGGCCTACCGCATGGACAATGCCGGATACTGGATCAATTCACTGATGAGTACGAAAAGTTCCACGGCGTCGAGAAACCTGCTTTACACGCTGGAGTTTATCGAACCCTCTGAACGTAGCGGCGGCCGGGCGCTGTCAACGGCCTGGGTAAACATCGGCCGGGTTTCTGCCGGGGACACCGGGGTCGGTGGCGATCGCTCTGACTGGCTTCGGGTGGCGCCAATGTCGCGCTCAGCGCGACAAGCACACGCATCGGATACGGCTATTCACCAGGACGTTATCGGAGAAATTGACGCTCTGGAACGTGCAGTCGTGCGGGATGCGCGGCTGCTGGCCGGCATCCGGAAGCGCGCCGGGACCGCGAGTCCGGAAGTTCGCAAAGGACTCGATAAGGAAATGGCTAAAATCGGCGTGCGCATCGTTACTAAAGAAGCCATGCTCGACGCAAGACGCGCGGAATATGATGATCTGCCCCAGTCAACGCTACTGTATATGCCGGTGACCATGCGATTCGGAATTACAGAGACACGATCGGAGAGAAAAGCCATGCAGCTGCTGGCCGATATCCTGGAGACGAACAGCAACGCGATGGCCGATACCGCAAGCGCAATGATCGGTATTGACAGGTCGCTGAATCTGGAATTCGCTGAAGCGGATCTGGAGGTATTGCGCGAAAGCTATTTCGATGCTTTGGTGGCCGTGAACACAAGCTTGCCGGACTCGAACAATGAAGTTGAGGAACTGGAGCGTGAACTTACGCTGGCAAAGGAATCGTACAATGCCGCCAGGCTTGCCAGGGGTTTGTCACCGATCGACTAGGGAACTGGCCGAAGCCATCCGAAATATTTTCCTCGGATTGCACGCCAGGATGCAAGCAGCAGGAGTTGTGAAAATGTTCAGTCATGTCTTAAGAGCCACCGCGGTTTTGCTGATAATTATGCCTGCCATGGCAGCACTGGCCGAGCAAAGGGCGTTACTGGTTGGCGTCGGCAAGTATTCCATACCGGGTATCGACCTGCCGGGGATCGATCTGGACCTGGAGCGCATGCACGACACCTTGAATCTGATGGGTTTCGACGACTCACAAATACACAGTTTGCTCGATGACAAGGCCACGTCGAAGAACATAGTCCGGGAGTTTGAGATATGGCTGAAACAGGGCGTAAAAGCCGAAGACAGGGTCATATTCTATTTCAGCGGTCACGGCAGCAATACGCCGGACCTGGACGGCGACGAGGCCGACGGTGTCGACGAAGTATTGGTGACACATGATGTACGGCGGGTCCGGCGAAACGGGCGTGCGTCCTTGTCTGGTGTCGTGACGGACGACCAGCTCGCCTCACTCATCGCCGGCATTCCAAGCGAGAACGTCTGGATCATTGTCGATGCCTGTCATTCCGGGACCGTCTCACGAGGCGTGACCATGGACAATTTGACGCTGGGCACGGATATGGTTTTCGTGAAGTCATTTACCTATACGGGCATGCCGGAAGGTAAGCAGTTCGTTTTTGACCGGGAATTTCAAAAAGATGGCGAATCGAATTTCGTTTCGATTTCAGCTGCTGCCGATGGCGAGAAAGCGATCGGCACATCACGCGGTGGCGTGTTTACGATCGGGATATCGAAGGCGATCGCCGACGCTGCGAAAACAGGCGGAGCTGTGACCATCAATCAGCTGCGTGACTATGCCGCTAAATATATTCGTGATCACGTGGACGCAGTTCGGGTACACAACCCGCAGGTGAACGGAAGCGCGGCGCTGGCGGCCGGCACACTGAAAATCATACCGGTAACGGCGGAAAACGGACCAAACCGCAAAAGACTGATCAAATTGGTTGCGGAACAGCAAAAAGAGTTCGCGTTTGAGTCATCCAAAATCACCTACGTTGTCGATGATCCTGTCGAATTTACTTTGGAGATACCGATTGACGGATATCTGAACGTGGTGACGGTGGATTCACAGGACGATGCGCTGGTTCTTTATCCGAACCGCTTCAATCCGGAAAACACCGTGAAGCAAGGTACATTTCGGTTTCCGACTGACGAGGCGAGCTTTATTCTGCCCGCGTCCGAGCCTGTTGGGCCGACACTGGTGGCCGCATTCGTTACCCAGGACCCCATCAATTTCCGAACGCAAACCCTGGATGACCGTGACGAGCACGGTAATGTCAACGTCACGTTTACGATGCTGTCGCACACAGCGACCAGAGCGATTCGTGTAGCGCCGCGGAAAAAGGAAATGTATGCCGAAATGCTCGAGCT
>SMUX01146153.1_pt1 | contig 13393 bp, 9 predicted proteins | sample 2456431 | NCBI WGS metagenome assembly SMUX01 (sample SAMN11095930, study PRJNA526329) | marine sediment metagenome | biome: Marine sediment; feature: Surficial sediment; material: Deep marine sediment; isolation source: Hadal surficial sediment | place: Pacific Ocean | collected 2014-11 | depth 0-1... | reverse complement strand
CACCGGGGTCACAAACTTCATCCGGGCACTTTACAAACCTTCTAGGGGAACCTATCATTATTAAAATTACATCACTTGTAATACAAACCTCACCCCATATTTTTTGAAGGAGGGCAAGCCATGAAAAGGCCCTTGGCTTGGTTTACATCGGTAATGGTCATCCTGAGCATCGCAGGAGCGGCCCATGCCGGCAATTTAAATCTATTAAAATCAAATATTTATGCGGTGTCCGGTCTGGACGCGCAGGATGCCCCCGGTATTTACAGTAAGGGCGTCCAGCAGGCCCAGATGGGAAATTACAAAAAAGCGCAACAGTTCCTCGAAGAGGCGGTGCGGCTGGATCCCAAGCACATCAGCGCCCTCAGTTATCTGGGCCAGGTCTATACCAACAACCGCCAGTACCACAAAGCCATCCAGGTTTCCAAACAGGCCCTGCAACTGGACCCGACCTTGGAAGAAGACAACTGGAACCTGGTACGGGTTTACGAAATCCAGGGCTCGTGGCAATCGATGATCGAGCCTTTGAATGCCCTGACCCAGAACCAGAGCGGCACCGCCCGCTACCACGCCAAGCTGGGCGAGATGCATTACCGGCTAAAAAACTATGAAGCGGCATTGAACCCCCTGCAACAGGCGGTCAATCTGAATTCCACGGACAACCTCTCCGCCTACCGGCTGGGCGAGGTGCAGGCGCGCCTCGGGAATTACGAAAGCGCCGTCGGTTACATGGAGCAGTCGCTTCATTCCATCCCGTCGCGCACCGTGAAATATTACAACATGGGTCTGGTGTACGGTTACCTGAAGCGGCACGATCAGGCCATTCGCCATTTCGAACTGGCTCTGGACGTGCGGCCGGAATTCGCAAAAGCCTACTACAACATCGGCGCCATGTACCAGAACTCGGAACGCCTGCCGGAAGCCATCGAAAATTATGACAAGGCTTTGCAGATCGACCCGTCACTGTCGATGGCCTCCAGTAACCTGGACTATCTGAAAGGCTATCTGGAACGCCAGCAAAGCCAGGCTGAAGCGGCGAATGCGGCTCAGGAAACACCGGTAGAAACACCACCGGCTGAAGACAACCCGTTCCAGCCCCCGGCGGAAGAATCACCGGAACCGGCGATCGAGGAAACTCCGGTAGAGGAAACACCGGCGGAATCGTTTGATGCCGTACAGGAGGAAACCCCGGCTGTGGAATCTTTTGATACTGCCGAGGAAACTCCTATGGAAGATCCTTTCGCGACGGCAGAAGAAGCGCCCGCGGAGGAACCCGTGATGGAAACCGCCGAGGAAACTCCGGCAGCGGAAACACCGGCGGTGGAATCCTTCGAAACAGCGGAAGAAACTCCGGCGGAAGAACCCGTCATGGAAACCGCTGAGGAGACCCCCGCTGAAGGTTCTACCATGGAGACTGCTGAAGAAACTGCTCCGGCGGAATCTTTTGAATCCGCAGAGGAATCTGGTGTAGAATCGACCCCAGAGGAATCGAGTGCTCCCGAGATCACCCCCGTAGGCACCTCGGAAGAAATTCCGGAAGCCATTCCCATCGGCACGTCCGTGGATTCGTTTGAGACGAGTACCGGCGTGGATTCGGGTGGTGACAGCAACGAGGGAACGGTTGAAGAACCGTCTGCCGAAACCGCGGATGAAACTTCCGAGGATGAGGCCGTCGATGTCAACGATTTCTCGTTCAGAAACTTTTAAATGCGGAATACATGACTGGTCTCAAGGACCCTAAAAACCGCCTCATCTTCGCCCTGGACGTTCCCGGGGTGGATGAGGCGGTTTCGTTTGTCAAGCAGCTGGACGGTTGCGTCGGCATGTTCAAGGTGGGACTGGAACTGTTCATCAAGGAAGGCCCCGCCGTTCTCACCGCCATCCGCGAGCACAGCGACGCTGAAATCTTCCTCGACCTCAAACTGCACGACATCCCCGCCACGGTGGAACGGGCCGTCACCTCCGCGCAGAAATTCAACATCCGGTTCCTGACCGTGCATTGTGCCGGAGGCGAGGCGATGTTGAATGCGGCGGTGAAGGGCGCCAGCGATTCCGGCTTGCAGATTCTGGGCGTCACCGTACTCACCAGCATTGGCCCTGAACACCTGACCCAAGCAATGGGCTTCCGCGAGGGGATGACTATTAATGAACTCGTTATGGTTTACGCCCGCCAGTCCCATGGAGCCGGATGCGCCGGAGTGGTCTGCTCCGGAACCGATGCCCGCATGATATGCGATCAATTGGGCGAGGCGTTTCTCACAGTCACCCCGGGAATCCGCCCGGCGGACAGCATCGTCAGCAATGATGACCAAAAGAGGGCGATGACACCCCGGAAAGCGATTCAGGCCGGTGCGAATTATCTGGTGGTGGGGCGGCCCATTCGTGACGCGACCGATCCGAAAGCGGCGGCGCAACACATCGTGCAGGAAATCTCCGAAGCACTCGCCCACTCAAAATAATCCTACCCCCTCCTTCACTCCTTCGTTTATGATGGGGCGCCATGGTGATCTTGATCCATTTCGTACATCTGCTCAGTCTGGTGATGTGGATGGGAAGCATCATTTTCTTTTCCTTCTTCGTCGCACCGGCGGTATTCCGCGTGCTCGACCGGCAACAGGCGGGTGAAGTGGTGGGCGCGATTTTTCCGAAATACTACGCCCTTGGCTACATCTGCAGTGTGCTGACCGCCGCCACGCTGATGCTCAGTCCGATAGGCATGAAGGGCCCGCCTCTCATCTTTATCACCATCATGGCGGCCTGCACGTTTTACGCGGGCCTGATCATCAACCCGCAGGCGCGGGTGCTGAAACTCAAGATGCGGGACCAGCCGGAAAACCGCGAGGCCCTGGAACCCCAATTCCGCTCCCTGCACGGGTGGTCGGTCCGCTTGAACGCCACCGTATTGATCTTCGGACTGGGCCTGTTGTGGACCACCGCCATGCGCCTCATGTAAACCCCGCCAATCCATGAAACCGGCCCTTCCAGTCCGACCGTTTTACGCCCGAACGCGTTTCATCCTGCTGATGCTGGCGGTGGGGGTCATCTACACCTATGGCTGGAGGGTTACCCAGATCCAGCCCGGCAACCTGGTCCGCGATTTTCATCTGGTGCAACCCCTCATCACCGCCCTGTTGCAACCGGACCTGATCACTCCCGAAACCGAATCCACTACGCTCGAGGCGACGTTTCAACTGGCGAACGCCACCGGTCCGGAGAGCGCCATCGCCCCTCCCGCGTCATCCACTCCGACTCTGCGCCTGTCGCGCACGTCCGGAATCATGGGAGACTCACTGAGTGTCGAAGGATTCCACCTGCCCGCGCAACGGAACGGCCAACTCTTCTGGGTGAACTCCATCGAACAGGAATTTCCACTGGGGGAGATCGCGACCGACGCCGACGGCCGGTTCTATAAGGAAATCATCGTGCCGCCCACCGCCCGGGGTGACCGGCAGATGGTGCGCGCCGTGCTGACCTGGGAGGTCGGCGGGTGGCGGTTCAGTCACACCTTGAAATTGACGGCGGAAAAAATCGTCGAAACCATTTTTCTGGGATTGATGGCCACCACTCTGGGAATCGTGTTGGCGGGGCCTTTGAGTTTCCTCGGCGCGCGCAATTTAATGACGCGCAACCCAGCCGGCACCTCGGTTTATTACATGGTGCGTACCTTATTAAATGTCATGCGTTCCATCGAACCGTTGATCATGGCGATCCTGTTTGCGGTGTGGGTGGGCATCGGCCCGTTCGCCGGGGTGCTGGCGTTGGGGTTGCACAGCACCGCGGCTCTGGGCAAATTGTTTTCCGAGCAGATCGAGAGCATCGATCCGGGTCCGGTGGAAGCCATCACCGCCACCGGGGCGCGGCCCCTGCAGGTGGTCCTGTACGGGGTTCTGCCGCAGGTGGTGCCGCAGTTTCTGGCGCTGGGGTTTTACCGGTGGGATATCAATGTCAGGATGTCCACCATCATCGGATTCGTCGGGGGCGGGGGCATCGGGTTTCTGCTCCAGCAGTGGATCAACCTGCTCCAGTACCACCGGGCGGGCACGGCGCTGTTGGCGATCGCCCTGGTGGTGATCACGCTGGACATGATCAGCGCACGCCTGCGCGAAAAAATTACCGGCCCGCCAGCGTGACGCTGGACCCAATTTAGCTGGGACGTTATGATGCGATTGAATAGTCACTTTCGCCAGCCTGCGTGAAAAAATTACCGGCCCGGAAACCTGATGCGGTGCCACGGGCCGGTTTGTGTTTGCCGGAACTCGCGTGAGCCCCGGTCTGATTCTCCCGGAACGTTTTCCTTGTCCCGCTTACCAGAGCGGTGAGGACGGTTTCCTGGGTTGTGGCGTGGGTTTCGTGGCCTGATGGGGGGCGGAGTTCTGGACCATCACCCTGGGTTTAAAACCCTCCTGAAAAACGACGAGACTCCTTTGCGCGGCTTGTTTCCCATACCGGGCTCCCTGCCCGGGAACGAGGCCGTACTTGGGATTGTCCGTCCAGTTCTGATAGACCTTTTTCTCTTGGCCGGCCTTTTTGGGAGGCGCCATCTGGTTCAAATATTTGATCAACCGCCGGGAGGATTTGGGCAGTTGTTTCACCGCACCTCCCATCATGATTTCCTGCGGCGTCAGGTCGGCGTTGTAATAATCCCGGTTATAACGCAGGTTCGGCTTGATGACGGTGCCCTTCAGCGACACCCCGCCGAAAATGCCTTTACTGCGCGAATACGAATACATATCTCCCTGCAACAGAATGTCGACCCCCAATTCGGCGTACCGGCCCACCGGACCCACGGTGATGCTGATATCTCCGCCCAGGGTGAAATTATTTTCCAGCAGACCTTTGATGCCGCGCTCCGTCATCACCAGTAAAACCAGGTCCACCGCCTGCGCTCCGAACTGAAATCCGAAACTGCCGCCGAGGGTGGTGATGAACGAGGGCGGCCCCCAAAGACCGGTTTGGGAATCCCGGACGGTGGCCACTCCCGTACCGTACCGGGCGCCGATAAAGAAACCCGCTTTGAACATCGAGGGAAAGATAATGACCGCTTTGGCTTTGGCAATGAGACCTTTGGGAATTTGCAGATCGGGCGTGCTCATTATTTCTTCCATCACGGACTTCGCGTCCTTGAGCAATTCCCGTTGGGGGGTGGCATCGGCGGCCGTGGCGTTCGCGGTCCACAGGAACACCAGGATCAGAAGGGATGAAAGGGTTTTCATGGTAAGGCTCCTTAACAAAAAAAATGGTTCAGAAAGAGGGATTAACATATTGATTCTTTTGGAGTTATTCCCCAGACCATCAGGCCCCGCCATGTTACAATCAAGCGTCGCCGAATTCAAACCCTATTTTCCACGAGTTCCCATATAACCTCATCAATTTCAATAAGTTAGATGGGATCCGGCGGCGGCCGGACCGGTTAAACTCTTGTAACAGAGCCGTTTAGAACGAGAGTTTTGCATAACTCGGAATTTTCAATCCGGTAAAAATAAAAAATCCCCCTCTCCCCTCATGGGGAGAGGAAATATTAGAATTACCAGGTGGTTACCCATCCCATCAGAGGAAATGGGTACTTATGCAAAGGTCTTCTTGGTAAGGCGGCCTCCCTGGCGGGACTGTTGGATACGCAAAAATTTCATCCCGGCCGCCGTTCATCCAAATAAATCTTTACGCATCAGGGTTTCCCACCTACCATGCGGGGCTATGAATATCGATCAAATTAAAGCCTATTTCGAGGCCCGGGGGGTGCTGTCGCAAAAACTGGAATCCTTCGAGTTCCGCCCGCAACAGCTGGCGATGGCCGAGGGGGTTGCCGCCGCTCTGGAGCAGGGCCATCATCTGATGGTGGAGGCCGGCACCGGGACCGGCAAAAGCCTCGCCTACCTGATCCCGGCGGTGCTGTGGGCGCTGAAAAACGAGACCCGGGTGATCGTCTCCACCTACACCAAAACCCTGCAGGAACAGCTGGTCAATCACGACATTCCTTTTCTGCAGAACACGCTGGGCCTGCCCTTCAAATATTCGCTGTGCCTGGGTTCGGAAAACTACCTTTCGCTGAGGCGGATGAAACGCGCCAGCCAGACCCGCCTGTTCGGCAACGTGGCAGAAGACGAACAATTGAACGAAATTTTTCAATGGGCCGGTCGAACGGAATCGGGGTTTCGCAACGATCTGCCGTTCGAGCCGATGCCCCCGGTGTGGGAGGAAGTCGGGCGGCAAAAAGATTTGTGCATGGGCAAACAGTGCGAAACGTTCAATTCGTGTTTTTATTTTAAAGAGCGGCGCAAATGGTTCGGGGCGCACCTGTTGATCGTGAACCATCATCTGTTTTTCGCCAACGTGGCGAACAACGGGGCGGTGCTTCCCCGGTACGATGCGGTGGTGTTCGATGAAGCGCAAAACCTGGAAGAGGCCGCCACTTCTTTTCTGGGACTGGAGGTCTCCAACTCGGGCCTTTTGTATTTTCTGGACCGGCTGTACAACGCCAAAACCCGGCGGGGCACGCTGACCCGCCAGCGCGACGATCTGACGGTGGAGATCCAACAGCAGGTGAGCAAGGCGCGCATCGCCGTCGAGGCATTTTTTCAAAACCTGCTCGACACCTTCGGGCGTAACGAACGCACCCTGCGTTTTTACCGGCCGCCCACGATGAACAACACACTGTTTGTTCCCCTGCAGGATCTGCACGAGGCGCTGAAATCCCTCGAACAGCGGGTGACCACGGAGGAGGAACAGCTGGAGATCTCCGCCGCGGCAGGCCGGATATTTGAATACAACAACACCCTCTCGGCCCTGCTCAACCAGAACATGAAGGAGTATGTGTACTGGCTGGAGGTGACGCCCAAGAAGCGGTTCGTGCGCGCCACTCTGCGGGGTGCGCCCATCAGCATCAACGAAGAACTGCGCGAACAGGTGTTTTCCAAAATCGACCGGGTGATTCTCACCTCCGCCACGTTGACCACCAACCGCAACTTCGAACATATCAAGGAACGGATCGGTTGCACGCCGAAAGAGGAAACGACCCTGGACTCGCCGTTCGATTACCCGAGCCAGGCGCTCCTCTACCTGCCGCGGGACATGCCGGAACCGAACGAGGATGTAGAAAAATACGTCGCCGCGTTGGCCGACCGGGCGCTGGAACTGATCGAGGCCACCGGCGGGAAAACCTTCATCCTGTTCACCAGCTACGACATCCTCAACCGGGTGTACAAGATTCTGGACCCGCGCCTGCATGGGTACCCGACCCTGAAACAGGGAGACCTGGCCCCCAGCCGGATGATCGAGCGGTTCAAGGAAAAGCCTTCGGTGATTTTCGGCACCAATTCGTTCTGGCAGGGGGTGGATATTCCCGGCGACGCGCTGTCGAGCGTGATCATCACCAAACTGCCGTTCGACGTGCCGACGGAGCCGTTGATCGAAGCGCGGATCGAGGACATGAAAAAGCGGTCGATCAATCCCTTCCGGCATTACCAGATTCCGCGCGCGATCATCCAACTGCGTCAGGGATTCGGCCGTCTGATCCGCAAGCGCACCGACAAAGGGGTGGTGGCGATTCTGGATTCGCGCATGATCCAGCGCGGTTACGGCAAACAGTTTTTGAACTCGCTCCCCGATTGCGCGCAGACGCAACACTTGGAAGACGTGAAACGGTTTTTCAGCCGGGATGCCGCCGTACCCAAACCCTGAACCGCCGCGTGGCCGAATAATTATTTAAACTGGGATGAAGACATCGGTTGGATTTCACCTTTCAGGATTTCAAGAACGGTGGGCCGGATGGCATCGTAGGAAGGGGCGGTTTTCGCGTTGAGGAAACCGAAGGTTTTGTGAACCCCGTCGGGATAGTACCCGTCGAAATGATACACCCGTTCATCGGTCTGGATGTCTCCCAGCTCGCGGGACAACTGATGGGTCATTTCATAACTTCCGAGAGAAATGAAAAACGCTTCCTTGCCACCGGCGTCGGCCACCGAAAACCGGTATAACTGCATCCACTCTCCCGACGGCTCGAAAAACTGATACGCCAGGACCCGCCTTCCGTTCATCTTGAACTGCTCCCGGCAGAACCACCGGGCGTCCAGAAATTCCGGGTCTAGGGTTTGTGCGCGAAGGCGTAACAGTTCCGCCAGGGTTTCATCCCTTAGCTCGATGCGGCCCAGGGCCTGGTAGGTTTGAATCAGTTTGGGAAGCACCCGCCAATCCTCGGAGCGCAGTGTGCGGTAGCGTTGCCAGTAGGTGAGGGCTTTTTCGGGCTGTCCCGCCGCGGCCGAAGCCAGCCCCAGGTTCCACAGAATGTTGGAGCCTTCCGGATAACGGTTCAGCGCATGTTCCAGCGGGGCAATGGATTCCGCATGCTTGCCCTGCTCGTACAGCCGCACCCCCCGGTCGAACGGGTACTCCTCCTGCGGAGCCATTCCGGGCGCGGAGGCGGCGTACAGGAACAGCGCCGATACCCCGGCGAGCAATGCATTCATACGGTATCCTTTTTCATCCAACGGCGGTCAGAGCGGATTTCATCGGGCGGCCTCTACGGACACGCGAAGCTCAGGCCTTGGCGGGTTTGGGGTTTTCTTTCGAGGGGAGAGCCGGTTCTTTGCCTGCGGCGGCAACGGGCATTTCCTTGGAAGCGGCTTCCTTTTTCTTGTCCTGCTCCTGCGGCGGTTCAGCACTCACCAGGTTTTTGAACCATTTCGATTCACGCGCGGAGGTAAACAGGATTTCTTTGTTGAGCACCTCCAGCTCCGGAAGGACATGGTGTTCCTTGCACCGCTGGAGCCATTGGCGGCATCCCGTTTCGTTGGCCAGCTGGGCCTGGAGGCGTGCCAAGTTGTAGCACCCGGAACCGGGTTGATTCTCCTCGGCCTTTTGCAGCACCCCTTTGGCTTCCGCCAGCAGGGGATGGGCGTTGAGGCCTTTTTTGCTTTTGGCCTGCGCGATCAATCCTTCTCCCATCATGTTGAGCGCTTGGGGATTGTTCTCCTGGATTTCTATGGCGGATTGGAAGGACTGAACCGCTTTTTCCAGCAGATCGCCCGCCTGATCCGCCTTTAAATTCCCGGCGCGCTTCAGCAGGATTGAACCGAAATTGATCAGGGCGGTGATATCGTTGGGATGGATCTTGAGCGCCTGCTCATATTTCTTTTCTGCCTGGTCGTACAGCTTCTCACTCGTCCCGTCCTCCTTGAGAGACGCCAGCCGGAACAGGGTATTGCCCCACAACACGATGGCCCGGCTGTAATCGGCTTTGATCCTGAGGGCGTCCTGATATTTTTCAATCGCGGAATTGAGCAGGTTTTCGGCTTCCCGGCCTTCCTTATTCATGGAAAGATGGTAATAAACATTCCCCACCTGTGACAGCGCTTCGAAGTTTTTCGGTTGCAGTTTGATCACGTCAAAGAAATGGTTCATGGCCTGGGAATAGAGCGTTTCCCCATTGGACCCTTTATGCAGATTCCCCAGTTCGAAATACACACGGCCCAGGCGGGTCAGGATTTCGAGGCTTTTGGGATTGCGTTCGAGCCCCCGCTTGAACTTCGCCGCAGCCTGTTTGAGCAGGTCGACGGCTTCCTTGCCGGATTTTTTCTGCGCCAGGTTGTACTGCCCCACGCCCCACCGGAAATTGATGCGATGCATATCCGGCTTGAGCTTCAGAACCTCCTGGTATTTTTCGAAGGCTTTGTTGAAGAGCCGGTCGGACATCTCATCGTTTTTCAGGGACGCTCGTTCCATCAGGACGTCGGCCCATCCGAACTGTGCCTCAGCATGCGCCACATCGATTTGCACGGCCTGCTGGAACTTCTCTTCGGCCATCATCAGGAAGCGGTCGGCGTCGTCGCCTTTTTTGGTTTTCGAAAGAATAAAGAGGGATTGCCCCATTTCCAGAATGGCTTCAACCCTGCCCGAATTGCCCTTCAGGGCGATTTTGAGCATCTCCACCGCTTGTGTGTATAACCGGACGGCTTCCGCGCCTTTCTTGCGGCGGGCCTGAATATACAGCATGTGTCCCGCGCCATACGCGGCATCGGGATGATTGGGATGAATACGGAGCCCTTCCTGGAATTCCCTGGCGGCTGATTCGTACAAGGTGTCCGACTCCTGATCCAATTTCTTGCCGGCCAATTCCGTCAGCACCATTCCCAGTCCGTAACGAGCTTCAAACAGGTCCGGATTCAACTCGAGGGCCTTTTGGAATTGTTCGGCGGTCTGCTCCAGTATTTGGGGAGAGGTGTGGTCCGACAACACCCCGGCCTGCTGGACCATCAGCTGGCCCACCTTGAAAAACGTTTGAGGGGAATCCGGCCGGATCGAGAGCGCCATTTCATAATGGGCCTGGGCGGTCCTAAATTTTTCCAGAGCCTGTTGGCCGGACAGCTTTTCGGCCTCTTCCAAAGCGGTGTCCCCTTCCACCTGGTAGGCCCAGTTCAACAGGTGGCCCAACTGAATGGAAGGCGTCTCTTCATACTGTTTGTGTTGTTCGATGATTTTCTGTGGATTACCGGCCATCAAACCGGTGCGCGCCGCCTGAATGGCTTTCAACAAATCCGGATCGTCCACCCCGCCGGCGGCTTCATCGTCTTCGCCAATTTCGCCTCCCCGCTCGGAGCCTTCGTATTGCTGAATGGCTACTTGGGCCTGCCTGATGGAAATATCCGAAATATTCAAACCTTCCTTATGGCCGGGCGCGGGATAGGAGGCCACTTTCTTCAGCCATTGGCCCAGAAATGTGAACGGGTAACTGATGAGGTCGGGGGATCCCATTTTCATCATGCGGATCATTGAAACCAGAAAGGTGTCCGGGTCCTCGGCATGGGCATATTGATTGCTGGCTTTGTTGAACATCTGGTCCTGAATAAACCCCGCGGGCGGGCGGCTTCCGGAAAATACCCAGAGCAGGCCTTTGTGAATTTGATCCAGCCAGGCGATCTGCTCATACACCGGGTCCTGGGGATCGGGATTGTATCCGAGGATCAGCCAGGGGCCGTAGCGTCCCGCGCCGGAAAATACGCCGTCCAGGGGTCCGGGCGTCGCCCCCAGCATCTGTCCGTTCAAGTGAATAATCGCCTTGGAAGGAATTAAATCCGGTTTGGTGATGGTCCCCACGGTGCAATCGTAAACGGTCGGGAACACATCCACCAGGGTACAGGCCCGCTCCAACAGAGGATCCGGGCAGGTGGTGTACACCCGGCTGATATAACCTTCCTTCATCAACAGAGCGGCACACCAATGAGCCCAGCCCACTTTGGATTGCTGTAAATGAGTTTCGAAGATCCCGGCTTTCTGAGAGGCGGTCAATTCCGCCACGCAATTCTTCAGATTCTTGGGGGAAGCGTGATTGTAAGCCTGGGGATAACTGGTTTTGATCGCTTGAATCCATTCCTGGGCGGTGGGCATTCCCGCGCGCAGGGAACATTCGTCACCCATCAGCAGGGTGCCCCCTCGTTTCGCGATCTTCGATTCAACGAGGTGGTCGATAAATTGATTGATGACGCTGGAAAATTTCATAAATCCTGAAAAATTAAAAGAGTTGATTCATACTTTCCTGAAAACCCCTCAGGCGGATTTTATTTTTTTATAAAACACATATCCTGCGAACACGTTGGAACCCACCGCGGTAATCGCGATAAAAATATTCAATTGATCGACCAGGGCCATCACAAACAGAAAATACAGAAAGTCCCGGTTGGCCAATTGGTCCGCCCAGTCGGAGGATTCGTATTCGCTGCCGCCCCTCTCTTGAAACACGGAAGCCCGCAACAGCCACAACGACATCACCGCACCGGCCATGGACAACAGACCGCACAAGATATAAATATCGTTTCCCATGGTCCGCGCCACGCCCCAGCCGATGCCGAGGAACACCGCCCAGTGAACCACGTTGTCGCCGATGACATCCAGGATCATGCCGAAGCGGGATTGCTGAAACCGGAGCCGCGCCACTTCGCCGTCGGTGTTGTCCAGCCATGCCGAAATCATCAGCAGAACCGCCCCGATCATTCCCAGAACATAGGTCCCCTGGTAAAAAAACCAGGCCGACCCCACACCCACCACCAGATGCATCCAGGTGATTTGGTTCGGAGTCACCGGCGTATCAATCAACAAGCGGGTGAACTGCCGGGAAAAATGCCGGCTCACCCATCGGTCCATAAAACTGTCGCTGGCCATGCCGCCCCGGGTCAACAGGCGTTCGCGTTGAACCTTAAAATCCTCTGCCCGCCGAACCTGCGTGGCGGGACTGCCGGTCACCACCGTTAAACGATGATCGGTGTTTTCCACCGGCCCGGGAGTCCACACCGGTTCGACCGCGGCCTCACCGGCCTTGTCAAAATAGTCCATCACCTGCCGGACCGCGCCGGGTGACGTTTCAAAGCAACCCATCGTCCGGGCGTGTTCCGGTTCCAGCGATCCGTCCAGGGCCGCCGCAATATCGGCCTGGTCGTGCAACGCCGCACCGTTGACCACCAGACGGCAGGAGTTTTCCTGTACGATCCGGTCCAGGGTTTCAAACTCTGAAACCCATTCCACTGCGCCCTGCACCCGGGAATCCTCCGTCAACGGGGTCAGCGGATTGCCCCCCGGAGACGAAAGCTCCGGATGATAAATCACCACTCGTTCGACCCCACCCTGGTGCAGGTTCAAAACGTTCAACAACAGAAACGGAACTCCGACAATTTTCCTCAGGTACCAGTCCCGCACATCGGACCCGTCCGCAGGTGAAACCAGGATCAAAACCCCGCACACCGGCTTCTCCGGTGGTTTTTTCCGGGGAGAATGGGCCTGTGCATCTACGGTCAAAGGTGTATTACCACGGTTGTTTTCACTGACTCTGAATAATTTTAGGATAACAGGAAGATTATAGGATTCAAGTGGTTATATAACTCAAGCGGGGTAAAAAACGTTGGCCAAATGGCCCCTGGGACTGTCCCCATCCGGCCCCGAAAGAGAGGGGCTCAAGACCTCCACAATTTTCTAATCCGGCTCCTGGAGCAGTTATCCGGACAACTAGCGGAGGAGAGATAACCTACCGGGGCGGGTGCCTCTAAAAGTTGCTCGTATCTAATTCCGGCCGGGTACGGCTGCCCAAAAATTATTTTAACTTATTGAATTTTAAAACTTTTCGCGATCTGTCCCGACTTGGCCCGAAGCCTCGGACGCACCCCCAGGTTTGGCATCTTTCAAATTTTTGAAGCGCCGGTTCACATAAAAGGAGCTCTGGGACCCTCTTTAGTATTAAAGTATAATGGAAGGAAATCAACCCGGGCCCGAGGGCCATTAGGAATTCCATGCCGCAGGATAAAATACTCAAACTCCTGGAATTGACCAAATCCTCCAACGACGCCGAGGCCCTGAACGCCATTCGCAAAGCCAACGATATTCGCGAGAAGGCGGATATGCAGTGGGAGGACGTGTT
>SMUX01366018.1_pt1 | contig 13413 bp, 12 predicted proteins | sample 2456431 | NCBI WGS metagenome assembly SMUX01 (sample SAMN11095930, study PRJNA526329) | marine sediment metagenome | biome: Marine sediment; feature: Surficial sediment; material: Deep marine sediment; isolation source: Hadal surficial sediment | place: Pacific Ocean | collected 2014-11 | depth... | reverse complement strand
CTTCTCAATTTGCCGCATATGAAAAAGAAATTCCATTATTTAATTCCGAAGAAGAAGAGCTACAATTTCTTTCACAAAAGTATCGCTATCAAAAAAAGGATGGAAAAGTAGTGGGAACACATCAAGGAGCTCATTATTTTACAAAAGGACAACGGAAAGGATTGGATGTAGGGGGCACAGTGGAACCGCTGTTCGTGATCGATACCGATGTGAAGGAGAATGTAATTTACACGGGTCAAGGCAAAAAACATCCTGGATTGTACCGAAGAGGATTATTTGTTTTGGCCGATGACATCCATTGGGTCAGGGAAGATCTAACACTGCAAATCGATGGTCAAATGGAGGTGATGGCTCGAATTCGTTATAGACAACCTTTGGAAAAGGCGATGATTCACCGAACCGTTTCAGGGCTTTATATTATATTTGATAATCCACAATCTGCCATTACCGAAGGGCAATTTGTTGCCTGGTATCAGGATGATGAGTTGTTGGGTAGCGGTGTGATTTCGTAAATTCTGCTGTGAAAAAAGTACTGATAACTACGGTGTTAAAATCCAAGGGGATATTAGAATCCTTCATAATAATAAAAGAATAGTGCAGAATAGAATTACTGAACTTTTCGGAATTCAATATCCCATTATTCAAGCAGGGATGATATGGAATAGCGGTTGGCGATTAGCCAGTGCTGTGAGTAATTCGGGTGGCTTAGGGATCATTGGTGCCGGTTCCATGTATCCGGAAGTACTTGGAGAGCATATCATAAAATGTAAAAAAGCCACGGATCATCCCTTTGGGGTAAATGTGCCCATGCTCTATCCAAATCTGGAAGAGATCATCGAGATAATTATTGAAGAAGGTGTGAAAATTGTATTTACTTCAGCAGGGAATCCTAAGATCTACACCTCAAAATTAAAGGATAATGGTATTACCGTGGTTCATGTAGTGAGCAGTGTTAAGTTTGCATTAAAGGCACAGGAAGCCGGTGTGGATGCAATTGTTGCTGAAGGATTTGAAGCCGGTGGACACAATGGAAGGGATGAGACCACTACCCTCACTTTGATCCCAATGGTGAAGGAGCAAATAAAAATTCCAATTATTGCCGCAGGAGGAATTGCCACAGGTCGTGGTATGCTTGCTGTAATGGTTTTGGGCGCCGATGGTGTGCAAGTGGGAAGTCGTTTTGTAGCAAGTGAAGAAAGCAGTGCGCACCGGTCTTTTAAGGATGTGGTTGTAAATGCAAAGGAAGGCGACACAAAGTTAACTTTAAAAGAACTGACGCCGGTGCGTATGATCAGGAACAAGTTTTATGAAGACATAGCGGAACTATACAAAACAGGACCTTCTGTAGAACAACTACAAGAATTATTGGGTCGTGCTCGTGCTAAACGTGGAATGTTTGAAGGGGATCTGGAAGAAGGCGAACTTGAAATAGGTCAGATCTCAGGATTGATCCATGAAATCAAACCGGCTGCAATAATTATAGAAGAAATGATGGCTGAATTTGAAGTGGTTAGGAAGGAAATTTCGAGTCTGTAAATTTGATTAAGAATAATGCCGTGATCGATAGAAATGGAGTGGTGATTACAGCTGGAGTGTTGCTCTGGTTACTAAGCCGGCCATAACAATCGAAAAATAAATACATAAGTATTACCGGCGATCCGGTTCCGCCCGATGCCACTTTTAGATCGATTTTGGCAGCGGAAACCTTAAATAATCCCGGAGGCACCAATAACAACAGTTGTCCCGTTATATCACCACATCCTATCAAAATAACTAAATTTAAAAGAAGAGCATCCTTTCCGGAAAACAATAATTTGACAGGGTTCATTTTCTCATCCCACATTTTAGATTTTATCCTTAGTGCCATAAATCCATAAACTCCGAAAATAAGAGGAACGTACCGATAGAGGACAGAATCGACCAATTCGGTTTCAGACATAATATCAAAATTGAATACAAAGAGGTAAACAAACAATCCAAATCCGAATGCGATGGCTAATAAGTAAGGGTATTTAACATAATAAGGTTGGGTTAATCGACTGTTCATAAGGAAAATTTCAATGATCGATTATGAGCAGTAAGTCTAGAAGTAACTCACTTTTTTTGAATCCAATTCAACCAAAAAACGCTCCAAATTAGGGATCGATTGCTATAACACTTCGATCGCGATCTGATTTTTGATCAAATCCTCAAAAGATTCTCGCTTTCGTATCAAATGAGCTTTGTTTTTGTACCAAAGCACTTCAACGGGTCTGTACCGACTGTTATAATTACTTGCCATACTATAACAGTAAGCCCCGGCATTGCTAAATGAAAGGATATCCCCTTCGTTTAATTCGGCAATAAGACGGTTATTTGCAAATGTGTCTGATTCACAAATGTAGCCCACAACACTGTAAAAACGCTCACGTCCATTTGGGTTGCTAATGTTTTCAATTTGGTGCTGGCTGCCGTACAGCACAGGACGAATAAGATGATTAAACCCGCTATCCACCTGGGCGAAAACGGTGGAGGTGGTTTGTTTTATAACATTAACCTGAACCAGGAATTTTCCGGCCTCACTCACCAAAAATTTGCCAGGTTCAAAAACAAGTGTGAGTTCTTTTCCGTACTCCGCGCAAAATTCATTGAATCGATTGCTCAATTTTTCACCCATTTCTTCCACATTGGTTTCAATGTCACCTTCTTTATAAGGCACTTTGAAACCACTTCCGAAGTCAATGAACTCAAGCCGATTAAAATTCTTTGCCATTCTAAATAATATTTCCGAAGCATATAAAAACACATCAATATCCAGAATATCACTACCGGTATGCATATGTATACCATTGATATTCATCCCTGTATTCTCCACAATTCGCTTGATATGTGGCAGTTGATGAATGGAAATCCCAAACTTGCTGTCAATATGTCCAACAGATATATTCGTGTTGCCACCTGCCATCACATGTGGATTGATGCGTATACAAACAGGAACCACAGGATGTTTGGTACCAAACTGCTCCAAAATTGTAAGGTTGTCAATGTTGATCTGAACCCCGAGTTGTGCTGCAGTCTCTATCTCCGATATAGAAACACCATTGGGAGTAAAAATTATTTTTTCTGAAGGAACACCGGCTTCTTTCGCTAATCGTACTTCTTGAATCGAAACCGTGTCCATGCCGGCACCCAATGAATTGAGATATTTCAAGACCGAAATATTGGAAAGTGCCTTTACAGCATAATAGATATTAACCTTTTTGACCTTTTTAAAGGCATTGTCCAATCGTTTATATTGCTCCTCAATTTTATGGGTGTCATACACGTATACCGGATTTCCAAACTCATTCGCTACGGCTAGAAGATCTTGCTGTGTCATCATTGAGATGTTTAAAAAGTTAATTAATAGAATTTAGGCTGACAAAATTACTAGGTTCAATGTTATTTGATACTATTATTTCTATAATTTTTTTGAAAAAAGGAAGTGATCGATTATCGCTGGTTCTTGAGTATGTAATTCTCTGTTTTTTTTCTTTTATCTCTTCTATTCTCTCATCAACATTTCTTACTTTTGTCCATCTGTAAAAAATTGAGTCAAATGAATCTACACGAGTATCAAGGTAAAGAAATATTAAACAGTTTTGGAGTAAAGATCCAACGAGGTATTGTAGCTCATACTGCCGAAGAGGCGGTAACAGCAGCAAAAAAATTAACCGGAGATACAGGAACCGGATGGCATGTTATCAAGGCTCAGGTACATGCCGGGGGTCGGGGAAAAGGAGGAGGTGTAAAGCTCGCAAAAAGCCTGGAAGAAGTTAGAGATATTGCAGGACAGATCATAGGAATGAACCTTATCACCCCTCAAACGAGTGCCAAGGGAAAAAAGGTACATCAAGTTTTGGTGGCAGAAGATGTTTATTATCCTGGCGATAGTGAGCCGGAAGAATATTATATGAGCGTTTTACTCAATCGTGCAAGTGGTAGAAATATGATCATGTATTCTACTGAAGGGGGTATGGATATTGAAGCGGTAGCCGAAGAAACACCCCACCTTATTTTTACAGAAAAAATTGATCCGACTGTGGGGTTGCTTCCTTTTCAGGCCCGTCGCATTGCTTTCAATCTTGGTTTAAGTGGTAAAGCGTTCGGAGAAATGGTAAAGTTTGTGATTGCCTTGTATACCGCTTATGTGAAGTCCGATTCCTCTTTAATTGAAATCAATCCCGTTTTAAAAACCAGTGATGATCGTGTGATCGCCGTAGACGCAAAGGTCACATTGGACGATAATGCTTTGTTCCGGCATAAGGATTACGAAGCAATGCGCGATATTCGTGAAGAAAATCCTATTGAGGTAGAAGCAAAAGCGGTAGGCTTGAACTACGTTGATCTGGATGGAAATGTAGGTTGTATGGTAAATGGTGCTGGCCTGGCGATGGCGACCATGGATTTGATCAAACAAGCTGGAGGAGAACCCGCCAATTTTCTGGATGTAGGGGGGACCGCAGACGCGGAACGTGTTGAAGCGGCTTTTAATTTAATTCTGAAAGATCCCAATGTAAAGGCAATCTTGATTAATATCTTTGGAGGTATAGTACGATGTGACCGTGTTGCTCAAGGAATTATTGATGCATACAAGAACATGGGTAATATCAATGTTCCTATCATTGTACGTTTGCAAGGAACCAATGCAGACATAGCCAAAGATCTAATCGACAATAGCGGATTGGATGTTCAATCTGCTATCGAATTCCAGGAAGCTGCAGACAAAGTACAGGCAGTACTGGCATAAAGATCACCATTTCACTTAAATCAAGACAATAACAGCATTTAAATCTTGTATTCTCAACGTTATTGGGGTGCGGGATTTTCTTTTCTACAAGAATTAATCAATATCAAAATCTGTTAATCATTAGTTAAATATCGATGACCAATGTCACATCTTTAGCCATTACATCGTCTATTTAACTGTATCAATCATTTAAAACGAACAATTATGAGAACAATCAAATCAACTATAATAGCCTTAGTGCTATTAGTCGGAACTACACTTTTTGCTGCAAATCCAATAGCAGATAAAGTGAACAAAGAAGAAGCTAGTCAGGAAATTGCTCAACTTTTGGATAACCCAGATTTTGAATTTGAAAATGGCACAGTTGCAACCGTTATCTTGATGGTTAATAGTGACGGTGAATTAGTAATTATTTCTGTTTCCACCGAAGACAGACAAATCGAGAGTTATATCAAGAGCAGACTCGATCACCGGAAATTGAAAAATACTTTGGATACGGGTAAGACATACGAATTGCCGATAACATTTAATTTTGTAAAATAAGGTAACAAACAAAAAAACCCGGGTATTGCCCGGGTTTTTTTATTGAGAATTATGTAAAGTATTCATCAGTTTATTACGCAATCTCTTCTTTTTAGAGTTAATCAACGTTAATAATGGTTAATAATTAGTTAAATAACAGAGACTTCCGTAACATTTTCATACCAGCGGCGTCTCTTTAATGTTATCAGTCAATTTATCATTCATCAAAAAACGAACAAGTATGAAAACAATTAAATCAATTACGTTAGCCTTAGTGCTATTAGTCGGAACTACACTTTTTGCTGCAAATCCAATAACAGATAAAGTGAACAAAGAAGAAGCTAGTCAGGAAATCGCACAATTATTGAAAGGGCCTCTTTTTGAGCTGGATGTAGACACTCATGCAAGTGTACTCTTGATAATCAACAGTGAAAGCGAACTGGTGGTTCTTTCAGTAGACACTGAAAACGAACAAGTAGAGCGTTATATCAAAAACAGACTCAATTACAAAAAGCTTAAAAACTCATTAGAAATAGGAAAAGAGTATAGATTGCCGGTCATTATTACTTCAGAAACATAAACTAAGGCAATATAGAAAAACAAGCCCGGGTAATTCCCCGGGTTTTTTTATAGGTATTTTTAAAATTCAATCTTTTGTATTAGTATTGTGTTATGCAAAATGACGATAAACATGCTTTGATTAGCGACCTGATTAATTTGGCTAAGGCAGACGAAAAGATAACTTCACAGGAGTATGATCTTATATTCCGGTTGGCAAAGCGAATGGGCGTTATAAAAGAGAAAGTGAAAGTACTGCTACAGAATCCGGTGCCTTCAAAACCTATTTTTTCTGAATTGGAAAGAATAACCCACTTTCATAAACTGCTTTCATTGATGAACGTGGATGGAGAAGTTCACGAAAAAGAGATAATTGTATTGCGTAATTTTGGTCTCAAAATGGGGATTCGTCCCGGGGCCATCGACCAAATTTTAATCAAAATGAACGATTACGAAGATAAGATCATACCTACTCAGGAGCTTCTGAATATCTTCCGGGCTCACTACAATTAGTTTTTCTTCCGAAGCACCGACAAAATGTCTGTCGAAAATCCGTTATTCAAGACAAAATGACGGGTTTATTTGTTTGGAATCCAATTTGCAATGATTTGTAAATAAAATGTTTAACTCTAAGCAATAAAAAGATATGATAACAGTTAATAAAAGTAAATTTTGGATTCCGTCGATGTTCGACGAATTTGTTCCTGTAAATAATTTGGATTCGCTTAATTATGAAAGATTTAGCATTCCCAAAGTTAATATTAAGGAAAATTTTACGACTTTTATAGTCGAAATAGCAGCTCCAGGATTGAAAAAGGAAGATTTTGCTATTGAAATTGAAAAATTGGTATTAAAAGTGTCTTCGAATTTTACCCCGAAGCGAGAAACTACAGGCACAGACAACGATACGCAGTTTACTAGAAAAGAATTTAATTACGCTAGTTTTACACGATCCTTTACTTTGCCTAAAAAAGTTAAGGTTGAAGGAATCGATGCTACGTATACAGATGGTGTTCTTACCATCTCACTTCCGAAGAAAGAAGTGAAAGAAGAAATTAAACACATGGTTGAGATTTCATAATTGAAATTTAATTTGGTTAGTTAGTTGAAAAAGACCGCGTGCTACTCAATCGGCGCGCGGTTATTTTTTTAACGCCTTTTTCGTTTGCCGCCTGTTCCTTTTTCGCGTTGATCTGCAAATGAGCTATTGTCCGAGTATTTCAACGAATTTTTAAGTCCTTCCAGTTCTTTCTTAGTTAGATCACGCCATTTACCGATGGGCAGGTTCCCTAAAGAAATATTCATGATTCTTTCACGTCTTAGGGTGAGTACTTCGTAACCCAGGTACTCGCACATTCGCCGTATCTGACGGTTAAGGCCTTGAACCAATATTATTTTGAAGACATTCCGGCTTATTCTTTCGACTACACATTTCCTGGTGATCTTATCGAGTATGGGCACTCCGTTCCGCATTCGTTTCAAAAATTCTTCGGTAACAGGACGATCGACCTTTACCAAATATTCCTTCTCGTGACTATTACCTGCACGTAGTATCTTATTTACGATATCACCATCATTTGTCATTAATAGCAATCCCTCACTGGGTTTATCTAAACGTCCAATATGGAAAACACGCTCTTTATGATCTATAAAATCGACTACATTCCCTTTTACACGCCGGTCTGTTGTACATGTAATTCCAACCGGTTTATTTAGTGCGAGATAAACGAGAATTGAATTTTCAGTGATCGGTTGGCCATTTACATGGATCTTGTCATCAGGCATCACCCGATCTCCCAGTCCCGCGGTTTTACCATTTATACTAACCTGCCCATTCTCAATATAGGTGTCCGCCTTCCGGCGGGAACAGAATCCGCTATCGCTGATGGCTTTGTTAATTCGAGTGGAATTCGGATGATTCATATTATACCTCGATCAATTGTTTCTGAAAAGTTTTGATCCTATCCCGCAATTTGGCTGCCATCATAAAATCCAACTCTTTTGCTGCTATTTCCATGGCTTTTCTGATATCGCGTATTTTCTTTTCGATCTGTGGTTTGGTCAAATATTCCATTTGATCCTCCGCAGCCAGACTTTCTGCAGTTTCAAAAGAATAGGCGTTGGTCTTAACCTTTGTGAGAACATTTTCCAATGATTTTTTAATGGCACTCGGAGTGATATTGTTCGCTTTATTATACTCGATTTGCTTACTGCGACGGTACTCCGTACCATCTATAGTTGCTTGCATACTTCGTGTAATTTTATCGGCATACATTATGGCTTTTCCATTGATATGTCGGGCAGCCCGTCCGATGGTTTGAGTCAAGGAACGTGCGCTTCGTAAAAAACCTTCTTTATCAGCATCGAGAATGGCCACGAGCGAAACTTCAGGTAGATCCAATCCCTCACGTAGTAAATTCACACCTACGAGAACATCAAACAATCCCAAACGCAGATCCATCATAATTTCAACACGTTCCAAAGTGTCCACATCACTGTGAATGTAGCGGCAGCGAATGGATATCCGGGTCATGTATTTGGTCAGTTCTTCTGCCATTCGCTTCGTTAGGGTGGTGACCAAAATCCGTTCGTCCTGTTCGATCCTTTGTTGTATTTCTTCCAGTAGATCGTCAATCTGATTCAAACTCGGGCGTACTTCAATAGGGGGATCCAATAATCCGGTAGGACGAATAATTTGTTCTACATAAACCCCACCTGTCTTTTCCAATTCATAGTCGGCCGGGGTGGCGCTAACGAAAATCACCTGGTTCTGCAAGGCTTCGAACTCTTCAAACTTCAATGGGCGGTTGTCCATGGCCGAGGGTAATCGGAAACCATATTCCACTAAATTCTCTTTTCGGCTACGGTCACCGCCGTACATTGCTCCAGCTTGAGGTACAGACACATGACTTTCATCCACGATCATCAAAAAGTCTTCCGGAAAAAAATCCAAAAGGCAGAATGGACGCGTGCCTGGTAAACGTTGATCCAGGTAGCGCGAATAGTTTTCAATCCCACTACAATAACCCAATTCCCGTATCATTTCGAGATCAAAATTAGTGCGCTCTTCCAATCGTTTGGCTTCCAAATGCTTCCCAATTTCCTTGAAATAATCCACCTGTTTTACGAGATCATCTTGTATGTCCCTGATGGCGTTTTGCAATGTATCCGGTGAGGTAACAAACATATTGGCGGGGTAAATATTTAAAAGTTCATACTTTTCAAGTACTTCATTGGTGTGTGGATTAAAGGCTTCTATTTCTTCTATTTCATCACCAAAAAAGTGTATTCTGAAAGCATCATCCGCATAACCCGGATATATATCTACAGTATCTCCTTTAATTCTGAAGTTACCATTAGAAAATTCCGCTTCGGTGCGGGAATAAAGACCTTGCACCAATTGATGCAGCAGTTTGGTTCGTGAAATTATTTGCCCTTTCTTTAGTTTGACCACGTTCTTCTGAAATTCCGCCGGATTTCCAATTCCATATAAACAGGATACTGAAGCTACCACAATAACATCTCGCCTGCCCGAAAGCAAGGATGAGGTAGTGCTCAACCTCATCTTCTCAATTTCTTCATTGATGGACAGGTCTTTTTCTATGTAGGTCCCACTTGAGGGAATATAGGCCTCCGGTTGGTAGTAGTCGTAATACGATACAAAATACTCCACTGCATTTTTAGGAAAAAATTGCTTGAACTCATTATACAACTGGGCCGCCAGTGTTTTGTTATGCACCAGGACCAAAGTAGGTTTCTGTACTTGCTCAATGACATTGGCAACGGTGAAGGTTTTTCCACTACCGGTCACTCCAAGAAGAGTTTGGTACTTTTCTTCAGCATTCAAAGCATTCACCAATAATTCAATGGCTTCAGGCTGGTCACCCGTGGGTTTAAATTCTGAAATAAGTTCGAATTTCATAGCGAATTTTCAAGGCCTACAAAGGTAGTTAAAATAACGATTGGAAGAAAGCTCGTAGTAAATGGCTACCTTCAGTTGATAACGGTTTCCCTATTTTTTCAGTTCTCGTATGATCTCTTGAATACCTGCCAAATGATGGTCATCGTGTTCCGCGACAAAGAATAAAAGGTCCACCGGTTTCATGCGTACTTTCAATCGGGGGTGAATAGAATCATGCAGTAGGCTTTCTTCTGATAAAGTGTGATATTCTGTGATAAGATCGTTCCTTGATCCATTAAAATCCGATAGTAGATTATCAAGAGATTCGCTATTATGATCTGCTTTTTCCGTAGCGGTATTCGACATGTCTGCCATGGTAAGATATTCTTTCATATCCACAAATTCCTTTAGCCTTTTTTGATGTAGGGGTTCCAGATCGATCAAATGTCCTAAGTGCTCCTTGATACTCCATGCTCCGTTAGGTTTGTATATGAGTTCTTGGTTTGACAGAGATTTACAATAGTGTTGCAACCGGATCGATGTATCCTGCAATCTCGATATCACATTAGTTGCCCAACCCGGATCCAATCCCAGGTTGAATATATGATCGATCCACTTTTGGCGTTCCATTATTTTTGTGCTATCACTTCGATCATCATAGGGCAGCATAGGGTAGCTCCTTTTGTGTTCTCCAGAGTGATGAGATCTTGTAATGCTTCCGAAACCTTCTCATTCGATAAATAACCCATCTGTTCCAACCTGGGAAAGTAGCTCTTATAAAAAGTTTTTGGCCATTGCCAGATGACACTATTTACAGTTGCCAATTTCGGCATTAACCGAAGGCTTATCACCTTCATCCCCATATCTTCTAAAATATTCGGAAGTTCTCTTCCGATATCAATTTCGCCCGGGGATTCCTTAAAACTTTTAAGGGCGGCGGTAATTCCGGTTGCTAAAGCAGGCATTTTTGGTTCGGTTTGGTGGGTAGACCAATCGTAATATTCATGAATGACCATTTTCCCTCCCGGTTTCAATGCTTTATAAACCTTTTTAAGGATTTCTTTAGGGTTGGTGAGCCATGCCAATGCCCACCTGCAATACATCCCGTCTATGCTGCTGTCTTGAAGTTCCATTTCGTCGAAATTCGCAAGAACCGGCTCAATATTCAATTGATACAAAGAAGTTATTTGTTTCAGGTGTTCAATATAGGGTTCAGACATATCCACGGCTATCACCCTGCCTTCTTGCCCCGCGATATAGGCCAGTTCTTTGGCGCAAAAACCCGGACCCGAACCCAGATCCAATAGTGTTTGCCCTGCATGAAATTTGGCCTGACGCCATCCACGCTGAGCTTCTTCGGCCCAAACTTGATGCTGTATTCCAAGGCGGTGTAGTTCTTCAGCATCGGTTCCTAAAATGTAGGTTTTTTCTTTTTTCATTGATTTTGGTTTCAATAACTATAAAAATAATTAAAAACGAATAAATTGAAAATGATCACATACCCATAAATAAAGTGGAATCATCAATAATTCACATAGACAAAGCCCAGGAACGCATCCGGAAATTCCGGGTCGTTCAAGAGAAGTACATAGTAATAGGTGCCTACCGGAACGACCTTGTTCTGAACAAATATGCCGGTATTTGGGATGGCATCCCAGAAACCATCTTCATTTACACCTTCGTAGATCAGATTCCCCTCCCGGCTGTAAATTTTAAGAATAAAATCATTGAATACATCCAGCAATCCTTCAATTTTGAAGGTGTCATTCAAAGTGTCCCCGTTGGGTGAGATCCCTTGGCTGATTATGGGTTCGCAATTTTCAGTTGTGAGTAAAAATGATGCCGTCGCAAAACAAATTTCATTTTCTAAACGAACAAAAATAGTTTGAGGGTCTACGACGTTTTGATATTGCTCAGGGTCACTAATCGCATTTTCATTGGCGATGGCATTTTCCAAAGTAGTGAAATAGGATATCACGTCGTTGGGGTCTGTAGAAATGAGGTCATTCTGTTCCGTAAGGTCGAAGGTAGCCATATCGAAACCTTCATCACACTCCAAAAGATCAGGAAGTATTGGAATGGGAGGGATGGTGCCAAATTCAGCGATGATATTAAACTCATTGTTAAATTCGTTGAGTTCTTCTATGATTCCCACGCCGGTACCGTCATCGTCGACCACCGCCAATAACGTAAAGATATCCGGGATATCTTCATTTAATGTCACTTCCAGGCTTCCGGGTTCATCGCCACCCACAGGGATCGAGTTTTGGGTTTGAGCTTGCCCGAACAAAATTCCATCAGCGTAAAAAGCGATGGGTGTCCCTCCGGGAAGAGGTGCGGTAGCTTCAATATTGTAAACTGTATAATCTATAATGAGGTCGCGTTGACGACAGGCATAAATTTGATTATCGATGGTAATCGTAGCATCGGGTAACGGACAAATGATCACTTCCACTTCAAAGCTATCCACTACAAAACAGTCCGGGTTGGCCACACGTATCCAAATGGTTTGCGGATTCGATGTATTCTCATAATTTTCCGGATCTACTATAGGGTTATCCCCATTTTGGGCATCTTCTTCGGTAAGGTGATATGTTATTGTATTCTCGGGATCTATTTGCCCGGTTGCTTCTGTCAGGTCAAACAATTCCAATCCTACCACATCGCAAAGTTCCAGGTCCATGAGGCCAACAATTTCCGGAAAAATTAGCAAGTGGAATTCCACATTGTCCTCATTGTTATCTTCATTAGATTCATTCACCATATTGTTGTCATCAACGATGGCTCGCAGTAAAAAATCTGCGGGGATATTATCCGGTATTGTGATATTGATGGTTCCACTTTCCGATCCTCCAATGGGCAATGGCATGGTTGTTTGAGCCGTGGCCATCAAAATATTCTGCGCATAAAACCCAATACGCGTACCGGCAGGAAGTTCCGCCGTACTATTTATGTTAAATACCGTATAATCGATCGTAATATCACGATCACCACATTCCGTAGCCCCTGAGACGTTATCTATGACGATGGTGGCATCCGGTAATTCGGTATTCAGGACCGTGATCACATTGTTTATGATGACAAGGTCCTGATTCGAAGTGATCCGTATCAATGCACTTTTATCACCCGGCTGAATGTTATCTTCGATATCGTAAAAATCGATATCCATATTGTAGAAAACGCTTGACCCGGTAAAGCTATTCGTGCCATTGAATTGATTGTCCGGCGGATTTAATGCGTTGCTCAATATATTTCCATTGATCTGCAGGGTTTCATTAATGGCTATATTGAGATCACCTTCCCAGGCTAAAAATCCTAATTTCGCTCCGGTATTATCCAATACATTGAGGTTGTTGAGTTCGATATCGAGTTGGGGGTTTACGGCGGATACAGTTTCAAAACCATCGAAAATATTAACTTGATTAAGCGGTAAATTATTATCCTGATAGATGACCGTCACAGCCCAACCACCAAAATTAGTTGCATTACCACCATTGATCACGCAATAGGGTTGAATAGCCTCGAACAGGTCCAGTTCGTCCAGCAAATAATTCCCGTTCCCATTGGCCATCACGATGTCGGTTACATCAGCAAATGCACCAAAGTAGACAAAGGTGGTATTCGGCAAAGTATAGCTGAACATTCTTGTGGCCGATACTGGTGT